>Ga0255342_1005960_pt1 | contig 11362 bp, 10 predicted proteins | sample wastewater_treat_3_FD_192416 | JGI IMG/M metagenome (GOLD analysis project Ga0255342, IMG submission 192416) | Wastewater microbial communities from Lulu Island WWTP, Vancouver, Canada - plant14 | ecosystem: Engineered > WWTP > Wastewater > Unclassified | place: Canada: Vancouver, British...
TGGCCAAGGATAGCGCCATGGCCTATAACGCTGTCTTGAAGGATCAGGAGATAGAGGACCTGGACCGCATGGTATCCGCCCTGGAGGAGGCCCGCTATGAGGCCTGAGCAGCTCTCCCTGGAGGAGCTGATCCAGCGCTATACCGTCCTCCAGCCCCCGCCCAACCGCTTTACCCTCTATGCCTGGCGGGAGGCCCTCGGGCTGGCCCCCGAGGACGCCCGGGAGTCCCAGGAGCATGCCTTCTGGTTTTTCCATGAGGTCCAGAGATTCCTGGCAGCCTCGGAACGGAACCACCGGGGGATCAATCGCCTGCTGCTCCAGTCCAAGAGGGGCCCGGAGCCGGTCACCGAAGAGGCGATCGAGGCCTGCCGGGGCTGGTTGGGCGCGCATGCCGTGAAGGTTGAGCGGGAGATCCTCCCGGCCCAGGGCTTCAGCCAGGTCTATGCCCTGAGGAGCCCCGAGGACCCCAAGGGAGGCTGCCGAGTCTGGGAGCGCGGAGAGGAGCGCCTCTTCGTTGACGACGATCGATCGGGCTGGGCCTACAGCCTCTCCGCCATGAGCCCTGAGGACTGGATCGAGTTCAAGACCGGGGTTGAGGTTGACGACCGTTACGCCCTGCTGTGTGATCTGATCAAGGTGATCAACGCCCTGGCCGACCGGGACCCCTCAACCCCCAGCCTCCGCCACTACGAGGACGAGGATATCAGCCTGACCCAGGAGAGCCTGGATTGGACCTGCGATGAGGAGCGCTATGATACAGGTTTCCCGCCGTTCCCCGAGTTCCTTAAGACCCTCCTGGAGGCTTGGGCGGGCTGGGAAATGGATATCGCTTACCGGGATAACCCGACCGCTGAGGCCTTCCTGGACGAGATAGCGGGCCTGAGCTGGGAGGACCTCGGGCCCCGGCTGGGAGAAGAGCGCCGGAGGCTGGGCCTATGACCCCGACCCCGGCCAAGGTCTCCAAGAAGCTGGAGGCCTCCCTCAAGAAGGCCGGCCCCACGGAGCTGGCCCGCCTCATGCATGCCCTCTATCGGCCGGTCCTGGATCAGGCCTTCGTTGGCCAGGCCGTGAAAGAGCAGGCCAGGATAGAGACTCAGCTGGCATATATCCGGGATACCTTCCTCCCCCGCCTCTCAGTCCATGAATACAACGAGTTTAGGCGGGAGCACGACCGGCTGAGCGACCTGGACGAGGTTTACCGCATGCAGCGCGCGGAGCTCCGCCGGCTGGACGATCTGATCGCCTACACGGGGATAGGCATTGACGCTGCCGTTATCGGAACCCAGGGGCTCCAGGTTGCCAGCTATGAGCTCGGGGAGTATGGCCAGGAGGACGACGACGATTCACCGCTCAAGCCCTGGCTGGATATGCTGGGAGACCTCAACCGGGGCCTCAGGCGGAATTATGCGGCCCTCATTGAGCGCCGGGCTAGGCTGGCCCTCTCAACCGTCTGGGAGCAGGTTGGCCGGCCCTGTCCCGTCGATCCCGTTTTCGGCTCCGAGCATACAGCCCTAGAGGCCTCAGTCGGAAAGCCAATCCCGGGCTCCAAGGAGCTCCCGTTGGACCGGGAGGAGGTCCAGGCTGAGGAGCGGAAGGCCATGGCGGCCCTGGAGGCTGGGAGAAAACCCCGCCGCCGGACGGCCAAGAAGTAGCCTCCCCCAGCCCCGGGGCCGATCGCTTCAGGCTGGGGATCCCGAGGGCCACCCGCTCGGGCTGGCTACCCAGTAACACGATCCAATAGAATAGTAGCACCCCGTATTACGTCCGGGCCGCCTGGAGGAATGGGGCCCGTTTCTCCCTCCCCTACTGCCGAGTTCTAGGATAGAAGTCGGGGGTTTTATATACAGAGGAGGCCAAGAGGAGATCATGGTATCAGCCCTCTCCTGTGCCGGCTCCAGGGTCCTCTCCCCGGCTGAGGCCTCCGCTATCCGGGCCGTGATCTCCAAGCCCTCCTCCCGGGCTCTCTTCGACCTCCTGATCTACTCGGGGCTGAGGTTTGCGGAGGTCCGGCAGCTGGCCGCCGACCCGTCCATATTCGACCAGGAGCGCGGGACCCTGACGATCAGGAGCATGAAGCCCAAGGCGACGATCCCAGCCCGAAACGTGATCCTGGGCGATCGGGGCCGGGCCGCCGTCCAGGCCTTCCTGGACCTCGGGGCCAAGGTCCCTCAGGACGTTACCACCTGGCAGCGGAACCTGATCGCCTGGGCCAAGGCCGCCGGGCTGGCTCCCCTCCCCGGGGCCCCCGCCGCCGGGAACCCGTTTGGGATCACGGCCAGGACCTCCAGGAAGAGCTGGGAGAGCTGGCTCCTGGCCGCCTGTCCCGATCGCCTGATCGATATCGTGATGTCCCAGGGTCACTCCGAGGCCGTGGCTATTCGTCACTACATTAACCTGGCCTGGACCCCAGCCGAGCGGGAGGCTATCCGGGCTGAGGTGGTTGGGTGGTGTCGGTAACCCGGGGAGCCCCCGATTAGGAGGGCCACATTTTTAAGCGGGGCCTCTGACCGCCTGACGAGGACCCATGCCTAGAACCCGCCCAGAGAGCCCAGACGCCCGGCAGGCCTGTGATCGCCTTCGGGCGATCGCCGCCCGAGTCGGAGAGACCGCGCCGCCGTCCATGGTCGCCTCCATGGCCAGCCTCCGGGCCCTCGTCCAGGAGCTCCCGCCCCCGGTCGTCACCGCGCCAGACGCCCCCGATAGTCTGGCCGGACTCGTCCGAGTCCTCCAGGCCGCCCGAGAGGAGGCCCGGGAGCGCCACCTGGCTAAGGCCAGCCCCTAGGGCTCTCTCGGAAACGTGGCAACTTTTACCACATTACCCAGGCCAACGGACGGCAGGGAGACGAGTACCAAGCCCCTCTGAGGGCCGATCGCCCCAGAACCCAGGGTATCCCCCAAACACCACCCAAAGTTAACCCAGAGGCCACCCGCTCCGAGCCCCCGGATCAAACCGGCATGGAGAAGAGGTCACCCAGCCCAGCTCCCTCTATGCCTAAGTTCTCTGTCAACCTCTCTGAGGAGATCCTGGCCCAGGTTGACGCCAAGGCCGCTGAGACTGACGTTACCCGGGCTGAGGTGATCCGGGAGGCCGTCACCCGCTATATCACCCAGGCCGCCGGCCCCGAGGCCTCGGAGGACGCCACCCAGCAGAACCCGGAGGTAACCCGCCTCGGGGAGCGGGTCCGAGAGCTGGAGCAGGCCCTCCTGGACGAGCGGGAGCAGCGGATCCAGGACCTCAAGACCGCTGAGGACCGGAGGGCCCAGGAGACCGCCCGTTTCCAGGTCCTCCTCCAGGGAGCCCAGAAGGCTCTCCCGGCCCCGCGCGCCGGCCTTCTCCCCAGCCTCAAGGCCCTGATATTTGGCCGGCCTTCGGAGCCGATCGATGTCGGGGAGGGCTGAGGCTATCCCCGCCGCCGTTACGTTTATCCCCTCACCTACACACCCATTACACAATGAGTGACGCCAAGCCCGTCCGGCTCCGGGTTAATATCACGGTCGATCGGCTCCTCCATGAGCGGCTGGCCGCCGCCGCCAAGGCCCGGGGCTGGCCCAACTCACGCATAATCGAGGAGGCCCTCCTCCTCTATCTGGACCTCCCCTATCCCCCGGAGACCCTTCAATCAATCGAGGACCTCCCGCCCCAGCTCCGCCTGCTGATCGCGCGCGCCGTTGAGGACTACCTGGCCCGCCGTCCCGCCCAGGCCGCTAGCGCGGAGCCCTGATCCTTATGCCAGGAGCGGGCCGCCGCCAGCCCCGGGAGCGCCCCGAGCCAGCGCCGGCCCCCGGGGTCCCGGAGCCCCCTCTCCCTGACGTTCTCGCGGGCCTGGGCGCTGCCAGAGTCCTGGAGTACGGGAACCTGGCCGGGGAGCCCCTGGGCCTGGAGGCCCCGCTCTTCCTGGACTCCGGCCCGGTCCCGATCGCCACCGCGCCGCCCGTGATCTCGGGGGCCCGGGCCCTCGTCCAGGGAGACAACTGGAGCCCCACCCCGCTCCCTCAGGGTCTGGGCCCTGAGTATCGATACAAGGATACCCGGGGCTGGATCACACACAACATAACCGCCCAGGACCCCGAGAGCGGCCGGCTGGAGTGTCTGATCGGGGATCAGGCGTGGAAGATCGTCAACGCCTTTGACACCCCAACCGCCTTCCTTCACCTGGCTTTTTCCGCCTATGCGGCCCGCCAGGAGAAGCCCTGGGCCGGGGAGATGCAGATCCGGGGAACGGACCTGATTAACGCCCTCGGGCTAGGCCACCGGAAAGACCTCTCCAAGGCGGAGAAGCTGGGCCGGATCGTCACCCAGGCCCGCCTCCTCAACTCCCTGGGGGTCTGTATCGATTGGGCCCTCCCCAACAGCCCCCGCTGGGTCGTCAACCTCAGCCGTATGTGGGAGGTCTCGTTTACCGTGACCGGCCAGAGCCGGCTCCGGCTCCCCGCTGAGGCGGACCTCCCGGCCGATCCCCTCCTGGACCGGATCGCGGACGAGGTGATCCTCAACGTCCGGCCCGGGAAATGGGCGGAGTTTTTCCTCAACCGGGGAGGCCTCAAGGCGGGCTCCAGCCTCTTCTGGGTCAGCTACATGGCGGAGAGCGTCCTCCAGTTTGACCCCTACCAGGAGCCGATCGCCTCAAGGCTGGCCGTGCTCCTAACCCTGACCCTTGGGACCGGGAACCCCCGCCGGACGGTCCAGCCCCTGATAGATTACGCCTTCTCAGCAGCGGAGCGGGAGGCCGCCCAGCACGACCGGGACGCCCGCTATAACGTTAAGCAGGCCTTCGATAACGCCCTCCATACTCTCAGCAGGGCCGGCTGGCGGATCACGTTCCCCGAGGGCTCATACCCCGCCTATCTCGTCCCGGCCTGGGCCCGGTCTCCCGGCAGCGCCCCGGCAGGCCGCCTCCCCCGGGGCTACTGGCCGGCCTTCCTCAAGGCCACCCTGGAGATCCGGCCGCCGGGGGATATCCCCGAGCGGCTGGCCGCCAACCGGGGCCAGCTCCCCGGCCAGGCGGGGGCCAAGAAGGCCAAGGCCAGGCCTCGGAGCATGACGGGGGAGGAGGTCCGGCAGGCCCGGACCCGCCGGGGGCTGAGCCAGAAACAGCTGGGGGATATCCTTGGGAAGAGCCAGACCTGGGTAGCCCGAGTCGAGCGCGGGACGAGGACCCCGGCACCGGAGGATTACGCGCGCCTGCGGGCCATTTTCGCGGAAAGCGGGAGGGAGCAGGCTTGAATTATTCCACCACCCCCAGATATGACAGGCTGTCATATTTTGTCATAACTGGATCTGGCTGCTTTATAGCCCCTGATACGCCATCGGGCCCTGTAATTGCGCCGGATTGGAGGCGATCGGCTCCCCGGATCGCGCGACTAACTCCCCGGATCGCGCGACTAACTCCCCGGATCGCGCGACTAACTCTGAGCCGAGCAAAAAAAATCAGCCCGTTTTTGGGGCTTGGATTCCCCAGAAACGCCAGCCAAGACGCCCTTTACAGATTCAAATTACTTTGTTATGACAGCCGCATAAGATCGCATAAGATCGCAATAGGGGCCGGCCTTCCTGACGTCGGCCGCCCCTATGCGGAGAGAGGAGACGAAAACAAGCCCCGCGCCGGCCTGGCCGGGGGAGCCTACCATGGAGCCTGACCTGAGAGCCCAACACCTGAGGCGGCTGATCCTGCATGAGGCGGATCAGCGCTACTCGATCCAGAAGGGAGACGAATATTACCCGGCCTCCGCGCCCCTGGCGGAGGAGGACCTGGCTGATCACCTGGCCGGCCGCCGGACCCTGGGGATCAAGTTGATTCAACCCCGGACCCAGCTGGTAAAGGCTGGGGCGCTGGACCTGGACGCCCCGAGCGCTGAGCGCGCGGACCTAGAGGCCGCCCTCGGGACCGCCCGCCAGGTCCAGGCGGCAGCTGCAGGCCTCGGGCTCCCGACCGCGATCGAGTTCTCGGGCCGCCGGGGCTGGCATGTATGGCTCTTCACCCAGGCCCCGATCCCCGCCGCCACTATGCGCGGGCTCCTTGTCACCCTGGCCGATCGCGCGGGCTGTGCCGGGGCTGAGGTCTTTCCGGCAGGCGATCGGATCTCGGAGGACGGCCGGGCCGGTCCCGGGGCCAAGCCTCTCAAGTTGCCATGCGGGCTGCATCAGGCCTCGGGAGCCCCGGCTGGCTTTGTTGGGGAGGAGGTCACCTGGGGAGAGGACGGCCGCCCGGTCCTCCCCGACCAAGCCCCCCTCCTGGAGGCGATCGAGCAGGCCGCGCCGGCCCAGGTCCTCGGGGCCCTCTCCTCTCTCACCCCGCCGCCCAGCCCGATCGCCTCGGAGGAGCGCCTCCCCGACCTGTCCCGGCTGGGGGAGGCGGAACCCGCCTGCATTACCTGGCTCCGAGAGCACGGGGCCCCGCTGGACCAACCCTATAACTCAGTCAACCTGACCCTGGCCCGCTATGCCGTCTCCCGAGGCCTCGGAGAGGACGCCGCCACCCTCCTGGCCGGAGCAGTGGCCCAGGCCACCCGACCCGAGCACCCGACCGGAAAGGCTGACCCCCAGGCCAAGCTCCGTAACTTCCGAACCGCCCTCGGGAGCGCCCAGCGGGAGCCGGAGCGCTACCAGTTCAACTGCTCATATGTCCGGGGCTCCCAGGAGCTGAGGCGGGAGGCCTGCTCGGGCCGGTCCTGTCCGGCCTGGCCCTGGCCGGGGGAGGCGACGGCCGCCGCCCCAGCTCCCCGGCAGGCCTCCCCCGCCGATACCCTGGCGGAGCGGGAGGCGATCGCCTACCTGATCGCCAACCCAGAGGAGGCCCTCCCGCTGGCCCTCCAACAGCAGATACCCCTAGAGGCCTTCCTGACGCTGGGAGGCCCTGACGGGGAGGAGCCCAGGCACCGGATCGTCTGGGAGGCTGTCATGGCCTTGGCGGGCCAGGAAACACGGCTGAGCCTGATCCTGGCACAGTGGGAGGAGCTCCAGGGGGCCCCCGTTACCGACGAGCAGGCCGCCTGGCTGGGGGCCCTGACGAGGGCCCCGGCCTGCTCCCGATCGACCTTTGAGCGCCACCTGGACCGGCTCCGGGAGACCGGGCTCCGGGAGGTCCTGGCCAAGAGCCTCAGGGCCGCTGAGGCGGGGCTCAAGCAGGGGGAGGACCTCCCGGACACCCTGGACACCCTGATAACGTCGGCACGGCAGATCCAGACGAGGGAGGCCGCCTCCCTGCTCCCCATGGAGGACCTGACCGGGGAGATCCTCCGGGACCTCTTCACCCGCCCGCCCGCGCGGATCGAGACGCCCTCCGCCTGGCTGAATAACGCCCTTAACGGGGGCTGGCTCCCGGGCCGGCTCTACGTTCTGGGGGCTCCGCCGGGCTCAGGAAAGACCACCCTGGCCGCCTGGGCCGCCGATTACGCCGCCACCCAGGGAACCCCCGTGCTCTATGTGTCCTACGAAATGAGCCGGGAGCAGCTGTATATCTACAGCCTGGCCCGGCTCCAGAGCATCAACTCCGCCCTAATCGAGGGCCAGCGCTGGAAAGACGAGGGCTTTATGGAGGCGGAGACCCTGGCCGCCCGGATCGCGGAGGCCGCCCGGACGTATCAGGAGGCGATCGCCCCGAGGATCACGATCATGGAGGCTGGGCCCGAGGTCACCCCGGCCGCCCTCAAGGGCTCGATCGGCCAGGTCCGGGCCCAGGCCGGGCTGGAGGACTCGGAGCCGGTCCTCGTCATTATCGATTACCTCCAGTGCATGAACACCGGGGAGGAGGCCCTGGACAGCGGGAGCAACGAGACCCAGAAGGCCTCCCGCCTGGCCACCGCCCTCAAGCAGCTGGCCCGGGAGCTCGGGGCCGCCGTGATCGCTATCTCGGATATCACAAAGCAGGCCTATCAGGAGGCCCTCAAGTCCGGGGAGCTGAATATGGGGGCCCTCCGGGACTCGTTCAAAATATCCCATGCGGCTGATACGATCCTGCTCCTCCTCTCCGAGGACCTCAGGCTGCCGGCCACAACCAAGGCCCCGGCCCCGCCGCCCAAGAGCCAGCTCCAGTTAGTCCAAGAGCGGACCATGCCTAACTCGTATCGGGCCCGGGCTCTCAGCCAGGTTGAGGGCCGGTATCCGCTGGACCCCCGGCTGAGGGCCAGCTATGCCCGGCTCTCAATCCTCAAGAATCGGGGAGGCCGCAAGGCTGAGCCCCTCTTCGTTTACGAGCGCGCCTATCATCGCTTCGATCCGATCGACCTGGACGCCCAGGCCTGGGAGGACGAGGGAACGGAGGACAATGGAGAATTTACCTGAGGCCTTCTCAGAGCTCCTGGCCTGGATAGACGAGCGCGATCGGGAGCGCCGGCTCCGTAACCTGGCGGCCCTTCAGGCGACCGGGACCCGAGCGCCTCCCCCGCCGCCCCCGGCCCGATCGCCTGGGAAACTGGGTCAAAATGACCCAATTAATCCGCCGGCCCCAACCCCCGCCAGGACCTCCTCAGGCTGGCGCTACATCGCCTCCCCCGAGGACCTCCCCGAGGCCCTGGAGTCCCTGGCCGCCGCCCCCTTCCTGGCGATCGACACGGAGACCACCGGGCTGGACCCCCGCCGGGACGCCCTCCGCCTCCTCCAGCTGGCGGGCCCCGGGACGCTGGCCTATCTGATCGACCTCCCCGCGATCCCCGAGGCCGATCGATCGGGGCTGAGGGAGATCCTGGCCGGCCCGCTCCCCAAGACCCTGCATAACGCCAAGTTCGATATGGCTTTCCTGGCCCGAGCAGGCCTCCCGCTCGGGGGCCCGGTCTTTGATACCATGCTGGCCGCCCGAGTCCTCGGGGCCGGGCTGGACCGGGAGACCTCCCTGGCCGCCACCGTCCGAACCTACCTGAAACGGACCCTTTCCAAGGAGCAGCAGGCCTCAGACTGGAGCGCCCCGACCCTAAGCCCGGAGCAGCTGGAGTACGCGGCGGAGGACGCCTTGGTACTCGTTGATTTGCGCCCCGTTCTGGCGGAGCGGCTCAAGGCGGCCGGACTTGTCGAGGCGGCCCGGCTGGAGTTCGCCTGCCTGCCGGCCGTGATCGCCATGGAGGCCTCGGGAGTCTTGATCGACCTGGAGCGCTGGGAGCGCCTGACCGCCCGGCTGGAGGAGGACCTCAAGGAGGCGGAGCAGCAGGCCCGGGCCCAGCTCTCCGCCCCGGGGCTCAACCTCAACTCCCCCGCCCAGGTCCTCGGGGCCCTCCGAGGCCTCGGGCTGGAGCTGGCCGATACCCGGGAGGAGACGCTGGCAGGCCTGGCGGAGAAGAGCCCGGCCGCCGCCGCCCTGCTCCGGTATCGGAAGGCCTCCAAGCTGCTCACCGCCTTTGGCCGGAGATATCCCCAGCACGTTCACCCGCTGACCGGGAGGATCCATGCCAGTTACCGCCAGCTGGGGGCCGCCACCGGCCGCATGGCCTGTGCCGATCCCAACCTCCAGCAGGTCCCGCACGATCCCGAGATCCGATCGTGCTTCATCGCGCCGCCGGGGGCCCGCTGGGTGATCGCGGACTACTCCCAGATTGAGCTCCGGGTTATGGCCCAGCTCAGCCAGGATAAGCGCATGCTGGAGGCCTATCGCAACGGGGAGGACCTCCATAGGCTGACCGCCGCCCTTGTCACCGGGACCCCGCTGGACGAGGTAACCAAGGCCCAGCGCCAGGCCGCCAAGGCGGTTAACTTCGGGCTTATCTATGCCATGGGGGCCAAGGGGCTCCGGGACTATGCGAAGAATCAGTATGGCGTGGCCCTGTCCATGAATGAGGCCAAGGCCTTCCGGGAGGCCTTCTTCGGGGCCTATCCCGGGGTGGCCGCCTGGCACGATCGCATGCGGAGCCAGCGGGAGGCCAGGACCCTCTCCGGGAGGCTGAGGCGGTGGCCCGAGGGCCGGCCCCCGATCACGGAGGTCTTTAACGCCCCGGTCCAGGGCACGGCCGCCGATATCCTCAAGCTGGCCCTGGCCAACCTCCTCCCCCGGCTGGGGCCGATCGGCGGGAGGCTCGTGGCTGTGGTCCATGACGAGGTGATCGTTGAGGTCCCGGAGGCCCGGGCTGAGGAGGCCGCCCGGATCGTCCGGGAGACCCTGGAGGAGGCCGGGGCCCATTACCTCCCGGATCTCCCGGTCACTGTCGAGGCGACGATCGCGCACAACTGGAGCGAAAAATGACGGATCAGGAAGAGGCCGATAACGGCCAGGTCAAAGAGGAAACGGGGCTGATACCACCGGAGGACGAGGAAACGGAGCCCGATATCCTCCCGGCCTTCCCGAAAAACGCCACCCGGGAGGAAGTCCTCCAGGCCCTCGGGGATATCATCACGATCGCCGGCCACAAGGCCGCCCGAGGGAGGTTCAAAAACCCGGCCGCTGAGCAGCTCCGTATCCGCTACCTGACCCTGGCCAAGGATAGCGCCATGGCCTATAACGCTGTCTTGAAGGATCAGGAGATAGAGGACCTGGACCGCATGGTATCCGCCCTGGAGGAGGCCCGCTATGAAGCCTGAGCGGCTCTCCCTGGAGGAGCTGATCCAGCGCTATACCGTCCTCCAGCCCCCACCCAACCGCTTTACCCTCTATGCCTGGCGGGAGGCCCTCGGGCTGGCCCCTGAGGCCGCCCGGGAGTCCCAGGAGCATGCCTTCTGGTTTTTCCATGAGGTCCAGAAGTTCCTGGCAGCCTCGGAACGGAACCACCGGGGGATTAACCGCCTGCTGCTCCAATCCCGGAGGGATCCCGAGCCGGTCTCCGAGGGAATGATCGAGGCCTGCCGGGCCTGGCTGGGAGCGCATGCCCTGAAGGTTGAGCGCGAGATCCTCCCAGCCCAGGGCTTCAGCCAGGTCTATGCCCTGAGGAGCCCCGAGGACCCCAAGGGAGGCTGCCGAGTCTGGGAGCGCGGAGATGAGCGCCTCTTTGTAATGGACGATCGATCGGGCTGGGCCTATGGACTCTCCGCCATGAGCCCCGAGGACTGGATCGAGTTCAAGGCCGGGGTTGAGGTTGACGACCGTTACGCCCTACTGTGTGATCTGATCGAGGTCCTCAACACCCTGGCCGAACGGGACCCGTCAACCCCCAGCCTCCTCCATTACGAGGGGGAGGACGGCCGCCTAACCCAGGAGCGCCTGGACTGGGCCACTGGCGACGAGCCGGATCAGCTCGGATACCCTTTCCCTGACTATCTGGATTACCTCCTGATAGGCATGGAGGAGCGGGAGCTGGATATCGGGTTTACCGACACCCCAATGGTTGAGGCCTTCCTGGACGAGATTACCAGCCTGAGCTGGGAGGACCTGGCCCCCCGGCTGGCAGAGGAGCGGCGGAGGCTGGGCCTATGACCCCGACCCCGGCCAAGGTCTCCAAGAAGCTG
>Ga0255342_1005983_pt1 | contig 11328 bp, 8 predicted proteins | sample wastewater_treat_3_FD_192416 | JGI IMG/M metagenome (GOLD analysis project Ga0255342, IMG submission 192416) | Wastewater microbial communities from Lulu Island WWTP, Vancouver, Canada - plant14 | ecosystem: Engineered > WWTP > Wastewater > Unclassified | place: Canada: Vancouver, British...
AGGAAAAAGATATGCACTGGACCGAGGAAGCACTGGAGGAACTTGCCCGGGTACCGAAATTTGTTAGAGATATGGCCAAAAAGGCAGTTGAGCATGAGGTTAGCAGTAACGGCAGGACTGAGATAGAGGCAGCAGACGTACAACATAGCCGGGACAAGTACCTGGGTATTATAAGCAAAAAATCGGATAAAAGCGGACCCCGGATAGCAGTGGTCAGGTGTGAAACAGTTTCTGAGGTCTGCCCCGGAGTAGCATGTTTTAAGGCCTTTAACCAGCGTAAAATACATTTTAAAGACTATGGCCCAGATGCTGAAATCGTAGGCTTTTTCACCTGTGGAGGTTGCCCGGGCAGAAGAATATCCCGCCTGGTTGATAACTTGAAAAAATATGGCCTGGACGTGGTTCATCTTTCTTCCTGTATGATGTTGGAAGGCCCCTATCCAGCCTGCCCTCATATTGAAGAAATAAAGAAAAACCTGGAGCTCAAGGGTGTAAAAGTTGTTGAAGGAACACATCATTAAGATATGGTTGAAAATACCTATAATTAATATCCTTCGGATGTATTGTATTTTTCGGTGAAAGCACATATAATATAATTAACGGTGGCGGAGAACTTAAGCATAGTTAGTCTTAGGGTCAGAGGTCATTGGGTTGAGGTTTAACGATTGTTTCTAACGATTAATATTCCTTTTGAATTTTTTGGTTAACCAGGTGGTTCTTTAAGAAAACTCTTAAATGGATGGGGTTTATGCCAGTTACCTTGGGTTATTCTCCGCCACCTTATCTTAGTGATAAAGGCCTTTTATGAGCTCCTAGCTTGTAAAAGGCCTTTTTATTATGCCTAAAGTGGAAATGGAAGTTCATTATGTTATAGTATAAATTAGTTTCCAGGACCCCAAGATCACCGCTAAGAGCACTTACTACAAGGAGGAATAATATTTGCCAGCAGAATATAATCATCTGGAGGGGCATATTTGTCTGGTAACCGGGTCCAGTCGGGGAATCGGTGCTCAGATTGCCCGAACCGTAGCTGCTGCAGGTGCCCGTACTGTGATTAATTATCATTCTTCACAGCATCAAGCGATGCACTTGCTGGAAGAATTAACTGAGCAGGGGTACCAGGTAATGGCAGTGCAGGCTGATGTTAGCCAGGGCCGGGAGGTTGAGGCGATGTTTGCCCAGATTGAGGATAAATGGGGAAGTGTTGACCTGCTGGTAAACAATGCCGGCATTTCTCTAAAACGATTATTTGCGGAAACTAGTGAAGAAGAGTGGCAGCAGGTAATGGATATTAACCTTAAAGGAGCTTTCTTATGTTGCCGCCGGGCCTTGCCGGCCATGATTAGAAATCGATTTGGTCGTATTGTTAATATTGCTTCCATATGGGGTTTACGGGGAGCTTCCTGTGAATCGGTTTATGCTGCTTCCAAGGGGGGGCTTATTGCTCTTAGCAGGTCTTTGGCTATGGAAATGGGGCCCTCAGGAATTACTGTGAATGTAATTGCACCTGGGCCGGTGGAAACTGATATGCTATTACAAGAATTAGATAATGATGAGCGGGCGATGTTAAGCGAAGAGATACCTCTGGGGCGGCTAGCCAGTCCTGATGATGTGGCATCTGCTTGTTTGTTTCTATTATCTCCGACTGCATCCTATATTAATGGTCAGGTTCTCGGTTTAGATGGTGGCTGGAAAGTGTAATAAACTTTAGGAGATGTATTGATTTGAAACTATCTCGTAACGATGCCTGCTGGTGTGGCAGCGGCAGGAAATATAAGAAATGTCATTTGGAAATGGATTTACGTTTGGAAGAATTAGAGAAAAAGGGTTATATAATTCCTCCCCGCAGTATTATTAAAACTGAAGAGCAAATCGCGGGAATACGTCGGGCCTGCCAGTTAAGCCGGGAAATCCTTGATGGACTGGAGTATGTAATTTCCCCAGGTATTACTACCGAAGCTATAAACACCTGGGTACACGAATATACTATAGCCCACGGGGCTTATCCGGCACCTTTGCACTATAACGGTTACCCCAAGAGCGTTTGTACCTCTATTAATGAAGTGATATGTCATGGTATACCTGAAGAGCGGTTACTGGTGGATGGAGACATTTTAAACATCGATGTTACCTGCATTCTTGATGGATACTATGGCGATACCAGCCGTATGTACCTGATTGGTGACCCTTCCGCCCAGGCACGGGAGTTGGTGCAGGTAGCCCGGGAATGTATGTACCTGGGGATAGAACAGGTACGTCCTTTTAACCGGGTAGGCGATATCGGCTATACTATAGAACAGCACGCGCGCAAGTACGGTTTTTCAGTAGTACAGGATTTTGGCGGGCACGGGGTAGGAGTGGAGTTTCATGAAGAGCCTTTTGTTCAGCATTATGGAGAAAAGGATAGTGGCATGATACTGATCCCCAATATGGTTTTTACTATTGAACCTATGATTAATGTCGGGACGTATGAATGCCGAGTACTGGATGATAATTGGACAGCAATTACCGCAGACGGTTCCCTTTCCGCTCAGTGGGAACATACTGTACGGGTAACAGAAGATGGTGTAGAAATCCTTAGTGAGTAATCGAAATTAATTCTTGCGATTGCCATTCTACCACATGTACTTTCCGCTCTTCTTTGCTGGGTTGGGGTAAGGTAACTGTGCAGGTAAATGAACTTACCCGGCCCCCTTTTATAAAGGAGGATAACTTTTTATAGCTCTCATCACTAAGTACCGCTATAAACCTCCCGTTTCCATCCATAAAATTAGGCCACGAATCAAAATTGCTTTCCTGGTAGGGCTGCTTACCCATAGTCAACAGGTAGGGCAGAGGTTGGTTTTCCAGTGGTAGTGTCTGGTCCAGCAGTACCAATGTATCACCCTGCGAAGCAAGCTGTTGGGTAAGAGTTACTACATTAAGGGCCAGGCGGTTAGACTCATTGGTAACTTCTTTGCTGCGGCAGTAATTATAATAAGGAACAAACTGAAGGCATACCAGTAATGCGGCGGTAGTTATGGCCATGGTTTGGAAGGCTTTCCTGTTTCTAATACTACTATAAATCCGGTCATAAACATATATGGCCCCGGCAGCCATAAGCAGAAGGCTGCAGATAAATACCGGCATAATATAGCGGGTCGCCAGGAAAAAACTATAGCGTTCATTTAGAATTGGTATGATTAAAAACCCGGCGGCAATCATCCATAAAGGTAAGGCCTTTTTCTGTTTCCAGGCCTGAACACTTCCCACCGATAGCAGCAATAGGCTCAGAGCAAATAGTGGATGGGTCAGGTATTGCAGCAGGTGGTCATGGCTGCTATAAGTAGAACTTAAAGTGCGTACAAGTTCCACCAGCATATTATGCAAGTTCTTCAGGTAAGAGATTAACCCGGGTTCCTGTTCCAATGCGTAGGATTTGTGGCTGAGCCAGCGCAGGCTGCCTCCTTGAGAAATAATATTAAAATATATCATGTTGGCATAACCACCCAGCAATGCCAGAAAAGAAATAAGATACCAGCGCAGTTTTATCCCGGTTTGCCGGCGAAAAGATGGTCGTAAAAGGTAAATAGCGGCAGCCAGCACATAGATAATGGCGGAAGAGTGGGTCTGGAGAGTAGCCGCCCAGAACAGGGCAGCTAAAACTAACCAGGGCCCGCTTTTTTTCTCTTCAGTATTTAAGGTAGCAATCAGGGCCAGGGTAAAAAAGAAAGGAGTAGTACAATTAGACCAGGCCATGTGAGTCACCAGGATGTGCATACCGTTAAACAGCAGCAAAGCTGCAGCCAGCAACCCTGCCCGACGCCCATAAAGCCGGGTGCCCAGGTGATAAATCAGGGGAACGGTAAGGGCTGCAGTTACCGCCACATAAAAACGGGGCAGGTAAATGTTGGGTCCCAGAATCTTAAAAAGACCTGCCAGGATATAATTATGCATGGCGCCTATGTCATGGGCGGCATTATGCAGGGGTAATAACTCCCCTGAGTATATCATATAAGCCAGGCTTACTTCCTTTAGTTCATCTATAAAGCGCGGTATTTCCCATAACCAGGGCAGGCGCAATCCCAGTGCAGCAATAAAAACCCCGAGCAGAAGTCCGCTTCGAAGTATGGCTTTGTTACCGTCAGGGAGTGCATAAGCATTAAAAAATAGTGCTCTTCTCACCCGAAAGAGGTCCATTAACATCTGGGCCGGAGCCAGGAGCGGATTAACCCGACTGCCGTTGCAATCAATTGCTTTAACCTCCAGTTCAGCTATTTCGTAACCCAGAGCCCGGGCCAAGGTCAATACTTCAACATCAAAAGCAAAACCACTAAGGCGCTGACGGCAAAAGATTTCCCGGGCAGCTTGATAATGAAACCCTTTAAGTCCGCACTGGCTATCCTTTATACCCGGAAGCAGGATAGCCTGTACCAACTGGTTAAAGCATTTACCCATCAGACGCCTTTGCCAGGATTCACCTTGAATGCGCTCACCATTTGTACTTTGACGACAGGCGATGACGACCTTGTTTTCTGCTTTTAATTTAGCTATTAGAGATTCAATATGCTGGGGAGTAAAAGTATTATCAGCATCGCTAAAAACCACATATTCCCCCTGGGCGGCTAGCATACCGGTGCGTACGGCTTTTCCTTTACCCTGGTTGCGCGTATAGGAAATGCAGGAAATCTGGGGGAAGGTTTTGGATGTAAGACGCGTTACCTCTGCCGTTGCATCACTGCTGCCATCATCCACTACTATTATTTCTACTGGATACGAAAGCGGCAGGGTTGAGGCCAGGTTCTGCAAGCGTTCCGGAAGGCGAAGAGCTTCGTTATAAGCCGGGATAATAATACTAATAAGAGCCGGCTGGTAATGGGGGAATTCAACCGCCAGGTTGCTTTTTCTAAATACCCAGTAGCGGTAGCTGATAAAATTCCAGCTAGCCGACAGGATGGCAGCCAGTAACTTTACGGCATTGAGCGCCAGGCTGGAGGGAGCAGTACCAGGCCATAATAGTAAGGGTAAAAGCCCTACGGTTGCGGTATTGATAAACATTCCGGTTAGTGAAGCGAGTAGAAATTTGGGTAATTGGGCGGTGTAATTAGGGTGACTGGATTTAAAGGTCCAGGTACGATTTAAAATATAGCTGTTAACTATAGCTGTAAAAACAGCGATTATGTTTATTAATACTAAACCCGGGCCGGTTTTAATACCACTTACAGAAATGAGCAGGTTGAATACAGCAAAATCAATGGCGGTATTTGATAGACCTACTATAACAAATCTATATATCTGCCCTAACATATTACGATCCTTTCTTTAATAATCCTGACTACAGGCCCTGGATTTTCTGCTGGCCGGGCAGATAGAGGAAACGGCTATTTTTTTACCTTTCCCGCCCGTACAACCCTGGGTTTTCTGCTAGATCGGGCAGACACATGGGTCTGCCCCTACAAACCCTCGCGCCTGCCTTCGCCCCTCGCGCCTGCCTTCACCCCTCGCGCCCTGCCTTCACCCCTGCCCTCGCCCCGTACCCCGTACCCCTTACCCCTTACCCCTTAAAAAAGCATACGTATTTAGTGTTTGTTTTTTCGAACAGGATATATAGATGATTATTTCCAGATGGGGCGATTTAATGCACTTCACTGCTAAGGCAGGTTTTAAGGTGCAATTGGCGAAGTATTGTAAAACTACTAAAAAGAGGGGGAGATATTTTATGCCGCTGCCATTACAAGGAATTAGAGTTCTGGACTTATCTCGAGGAATAACTGGAGGCTTTTGCTCTCAACAATTGGCTGATTTTGGGGCGGAGATAATAAAGGTGGAAAACACTACAGGTGGTGATATATTACGTTACTACCCACCTCTACTGGAAGGAGCAGGGACCCAATTTTATATGGTGAATCGAAACAAGAAGAGCATTACCCTTAACCTGCGTCCGCAGGCAGGCAAAGATATATTTAAAAAATTGGTTCAGGTAAGTGATGTGGTAATTGACCAGTTTCGGCCCGGGGTAATGGAGCGTTTGGGATTAGGGTATGAGGTACTAAAAAATATCAATCCCGGTATCATTTATTGTAGCCTGAGTGCATACGGACTCACTGGTCCTATGCGAGATCTGAGCGGCCATGACTTAAATTTCCGCAGTATGTCAGGTATGTTGAGCCTTATCCGGGATAAAGATAATATGCCCCAACTTTCTCCTATTTCAGTAGCAGCTCTGGCTGGAGGAGGTTTGTATGCTGCCCTGGGAATAATGCTGGCCCTGTACCAACGGGAGAAAACGGGTCAGGGACAGCTTTGTGAAGTAGCCATGGTAGATGGAGCGCTAACTTTTATGGTTGAAGCTCTGGCTCAGTGGACAGGTACTGGAGAGCTTTTGCAGCGAGGGGATAAAACTATGCCTGGGAATTATGCCTGTTACAACATTTACCGGACTAAAGATAATAAGTACCTAAGCCTGGGTGCAGTAGAAGCAAGGTCCTGGAAAGAATTCTGTGTCATGATAAACAGGAGTGAATATGTAGGTATACAGGTGGATATAGAAAGACAGGAAGAAATATACCAGGGTGTTCAAGAAGTTTTCCTGACTCGAACCCGGGATGAGTGGGTGGAGTTTTTTGCTGGTTATGATGTACAGCTTACTCCCGTACTGGAAGTAGATGAAGTTGCAAAACACCCCCAAATGCAGGAGAGGAAAATGATTCACTGGATGAAAGACTTTAGAGGATCCGGTGTAGACTTCCCTTTAACCGGAATACCTATAAAACTTTCCCATGGACCGGAAGAAATCAACACCAGTTTTCCCAAACTGGGAGAGAATAACAACGAGATTTTATCCTTGTTAGGATATAGTAACCAAGAAATAACGGCTTATAAAAATAAGGGAATTATATAAAAAATTTTTATGGTTTGTACGATAAATAGCGCCTATCATTTAATGGTATTTGTGACATTAACAGTTAGACACGACCTCTACTGGATTGGCTGTTTAGGGGTTACGAGTAAATAAATATTTATAAATACATATTAAGTAATTTAAGTTATAATATATATCGAGGGGAATATATACCCTGCTAATAGATTATAAGGCAGGGGTAGATTTTTAAGGGGGGTTTAGATTATGTATGCAGAAGAGTACAAACGTAAACTAGTCAGTGCAGAAGAAGCAGTAAAGGTGGTCAAATCAGGAGACATTGTGGATTACGGTTTCTTTTGCGGTAAGCCGGTAGTCTGTGATCAGGCCCTGGCGAAAAGGACTGAACTGAAAGATGTTCAGGTTTACTGCGCGGTTACCGTGCCACCAGTACCAGAAGTTGCAAAAGTAAAGGGCAGTTTTATCTACAATGACTGGCAATTCAGTAAAGTATCCCGAATACTACAATCTTATGGATTATGTAATTACGTCCCCATTTTGTACCATGATGCCTGCAAGCTTTACCGTGAAGGAATTGCTCCTGACCGCCAGGTGGCCATAGCTCAGGTTACCCCCATGGATAAACATGGGTATTTTAATCTGGGGCCTCAGAATTCAGAGACTCTGGCCAACATGCAGGTAGCTGACACAGTAATAGTTGAAGTAAATAAGAACCAACCCCTTTGTCTGGGAGGAGCTGAAGAGTCAGTTCATATTAGTATGGTAGATTATATCGTAGAAGCCCCGGATGATCAGAAACTGCCTGACCTGCCCGGAATTAAACCTACCGAAATTGATAAGGCCATTGCCAACCATTTAATGGAGTTTATCCATGATGGCTGCTGCATACAGCTTGGTATTGGCGGTATGCCCGGTGCAGTTGGTACAGCTATTGCCGAATCGGATTTAAAAAACCTGGGTGGACATACGGAGATGTTTGTTGATGCCTATGTGGATATGATTGAGGCCGGTCGCATGAACGGTATGGCTAAAAATTTTGACCGGGGCCGGGTAGCTTTTACTTTTGCCATCGGTAGCCAGCGTATGTATGATTTTATGGATAACAATCCCTACTGTGCCTCCTATCCGGTTAACTATACCAATGATCCTCGGGTTATATCTGGGTTGGATAACTTCATTTCTATAGTCAATGCAGTGGAAGTTGACCTCTATTCCCAGGTAAACGGTGAAAGCAGCGATACCGTCCAAATTTCGGGTAATGGTGGTATGTGGGACTTTGTTATGGGAGCTCAGTGGTCCAGAAATGGCAAGAGTTTCATTTGCTTAGCTTCAACTTATACAGATAAGGACGGAAATTTGAAATCCCGCATTGTTCCAACATTTGCGCCTTCTTCAATTACTACTATATGCCGTCAAATGGTAGATTATATTGTAACTGAATATGGTGCGGTACGCTTGAGAGCGAAACCTACCTGGTGGAGAGCGGAAGAGTTGATTTCCATAGCTCATCCGGATTTTCGTGATGAATTAATTAAAGAAGCCCAAAGGATGAATATTTGGACCAAGACTAATAAGATAGGGTAATAAGGTAGTAAATATAGTCTTGCCAGATTAGCTGCCTAAGGTTATTATAATACGAGCACCGGGATATTTTATAAGGAGCATAGGGATTAATGAAAAATATGGAAAATCTTATGCGCGAGATAGAAGAACTACGGGCTCAGTTAAATGACCAGGGTAAGCGCAGGGGATTACATGATAATGACGTTTTGAAAAAAAGCGAAATTCTTGATAATTTAATAAACCAGTACTACCTATTACTCCAGAAGGAATCGAGGGCAAAGGTTCACTAAGTCGTTCCCCGGGGAGCAAAAGAAATAACAAAAGTAAAACACCACTCATTCAATTAAGAGGAGTGGTGTTTTCATTGTCTAATTTAATATTGGTTCAGGCAAATGGCCTTTCCTTACCTTTGTGTATGTTGTGCATAACCATTAATAGCTGGTTACGATTCTCCATACTTAGAGCTGATTCCAATCCGGCACAGTCTAGATTCTGGTTAATAGCTTCTTTGGTACAGCGGATAGCCAGCGGTTCCTTACTTACTATATCAGCAGCCAGTTCCAGAGCAGTTTCCAGCAGTTTATCCCGGGGAACACAACGGGAGGCCAGGCCTAATTGCATTGCTTCCTCGGCCTTCATAAAACGACCGGTTAGCAAGAACTCGTAGGCCCGCCCCGTTCCGATGTGACGGGGTAGGAAATAACTGGAGCCCATATCCGCCCCTCCCAAACCCACATTAATATAGAAAGCCGAAAAACGTGCATCAGGTGTAATTATGCGGATATCTGAGGCAATGGCGAAACTGAAGCCTGCTCCCGCTGCAGCTCCATGGATTAAGGCAATAATCGGTTGAGGAATCTTACGCATATCCAACTGTAGTTCTGCCAATCGGGTCTGGTATTCATAGAATCCCGGGGCATGCATCAAATCTTGGGTCATGCCCTCTTTTACATCTACCCCGCCACAGAATCCTTTCTCTCCTGCACCCTGCAGGATTACCACTCGGGTATTAAAATCATGTCTCAGCTTAGCCCAAAGGTCAGCCAGATCGTCTAACATAGCTCTATTTACAGCGTTAAGTTTATCCGGCCGGTTTAAAGTCAGCAACATAATACCCTGATCCAGCATCTCGATTTTTAGGGTACTATAATTACTGTAATCCATCCTAACCCCCTCCTGTCTATTTGTTTATATATAGCAATTCGATTGCTGCAAGGAAATTCCTTCCTGGTAAGCAGAGGAGGACCAGCCCCCCTTGCCGGAATTATCGATAGATGATAGAATTTTATATTATGCGTTCCCAGTAAATTTACAGGAGGGCATTTATTATGGGTAAAATTCGTCTTTATGTTGATAATGCTTGTGATTTGGATTTAGAATTCCTAGAACAACTTAAGGTTAAAATGTTTTTTATGCCGGTTACTATAAAAGATAAGACCTACCGGGACCGTTTAACTATTAGTCCTGGTGAATTCTACCACCTGATTGCTGAACCTGGGGTAATCCCTATGACCGCACAGATAACTCCGGTGGAGTTTCAGGAGGAGTTTGAACAGGTTATGAAGGAAAGTGATGATGATATTATCTATATTGCATTTTCCTCTGGCCTCAGTGGTACATACCAATCTGCTTGTATAGCTCGGGATATGGTGAATCCAGAGAGGATAACCGTAATAGACTCACAGAGTGCTTCCGTAGGCTATGGCCTTACCGTAATTAAGGCTGCTCATGATATTGCTGCCGGTAAGACCAAACAGGAGGTAATTGCCGGAATAAAAGATAATATAGAGCGTATCCAGCATATATTCATTGTGGGTAATTTCGAAATGTTAAAAAGGGGAGGTCGTATCAGTGCAACCTCTGCTGCCCTGGGGAACCTCTTAAACATAAAACTTATTGCTCACTTTATTGATGGTACGATTCACCCCCTGGAAAAAGCCCACGGTATTAAAAAAGCTAAGAAAAGGCTCCTGGAAGTAATGGAGGACAGGGGTTATCAGTTGTCAGAGCAGTTAATAGGAATAAACCACTCCAATGATCTGGAAGGCGCCCTGGAGATTAAGAAGTTAATTGAAGAAAAATTCGGCTGTAAGGAATTTGTTATTTCAGAGATTGGTGCCGCCATAGGGTCCCACGTAGGCTCCGGCACCTACTCAGTATTTTTCCTAACCCCCCCGCGGGAATAGCCGCAGGTAAGTAAGAAAATAGAACGGGAAATAAACGCGGCAACCTTAATTGTGATACCCATAGGACGAAACCGTAGAACAGTTATGTGGAAGGAACGGCCCCTGTGCCGTTCCGTCTTTTTAGACTACCTGGCCAGGATTTGTTTGTAGAGGTTGATATAATCATTTACCATTCTTTCCTGGCTGAAACGCTCTTTTACCCACCGGTAGCAGTCTTTTCTATCCAATTCTCTTATCAGATCCAGCTTTTCACAGGCTTCATCTACATTATTAACCAGGAAACCAGTATGACCGTCATTTATAACTTCCGGCATTGACCCTCGCTTAAAGGCAATGACCGGGGTTCCACAGGCCATTGATTCCACTACACTGAGGCCGAAGGGCTCATCAAAGTGAATTGGATGCAGCAGGGCGTAAGCCTGCCCCAATAACTGCTGGCGTTGGGCCGGGCCTACCGAACCGAGGTAAAATACATTTTGGTTGTCCACATGAGGAGCAACCTGAACATTAAAGTACTCCTTATCCTGAATAATTCCTGCGATATATAGTTTAGCCCCACATCGGCGTGCTATTTCAATAGCATCGGCAGTTCCCTTATCCGGATGGATACGTCCGAAATAGAGCAGGTAATCTCCGGGGTGCTCAACCAGTACAAACTCATTAAGGTCAATACCATGATAAACCGTAGCCAGGTAATTAAGCCCGGGGTCACGGTCAGCA
>Ga0255342_1005985_pt1 | contig 11327 bp, 5 predicted proteins | sample wastewater_treat_3_FD_192416 | JGI IMG/M metagenome (GOLD analysis project Ga0255342, IMG submission 192416) | Wastewater microbial communities from Lulu Island WWTP, Vancouver, Canada - plant14 | ecosystem: Engineered > WWTP > Wastewater > Unclassified | place: Canada: Vancouver, British...
TATCATTATTTATTAACTCATCGAGCGTATTAGTTTCTAATTGACGAAAAAATTCTTCTCCACGGTCAGTGAATATTTGCGAGATAGATTTATTTACTTTCTTTTCTATTTGGTCATCTAAATCTATGAATTCATAATTTGTTTTTTGTGCTAATAGTTTGCCGATTGTTGTTTTGCCAGCTCCACTCATACCTATTAATGCTATTTTATCATATTTAATATTTTTTAGCCATTTCTCATCGTATTCTACTTGTAAATTTGTTTGATTTGTAAAAAGTTTAAATGCTTCTATACCTTGATAATAAAGCCAATGATAGCCATCTATGTAGTTAATATTATTCTTTAGAGCGATATCTTCTAATGGTTTATTTCGGTAATCAGCATCAATGATCGCTGTAGCCATGAATATTTTATTAGGTAAAAAATCATAATTAGCAAAAGGTGATAATGTATTGATAATAAGAGCATTGCTATATGTTATTTCATTAAATTCATTAAGTTGTTTGTAGTGAATATTGTGAGTTTGAGGGAAATAGTCAACATTAGTATTTTTATGATAAAAAATAGTTATTGGTTTGCCATAATTGATTAATTCCCAAGCACATACAGCTGCAGTCATACCAGAGCCCAGTATTATAGCATGATTCCACATATCTTTAATTTCTTTATTAATGATATGTCTAATTGCTAGATAATCAGTATTATAAATCTTTATATTAGGTTTGCAAATAAGGGTATTACATGATTTAATGCCAAATGGTATATCAGAATGCTTTTGCCATCGAGAATAAATTTCATTTTTTAATGGATAAGTGATATTGAAACCATCGAATAAATAATTATTATTATCGAAAAAAATATTAAAATCATCTATATTGTTTATTGCAATTCTAGAATAATGCAGGGGTATATGATATTTGGTCGAAAAATAATCAAATAGTACTGGGCTGAGACTATGAGCTATAGGATAACCAATGACAGATAGAAGCATTTTTTTATTCGAAATTAATAAAAATAATTTGCAAAGTGATCTGTATATTTGTTTCTTTTGTGTTTGTGTGCCATTTCTTTGAAGGATATGACCATATGCCTTTACGTTGCTTTTTTCGTTATTCATTATCGCATCCATTATTCAGAATATTTCAGGGCTAAAGCCCATTCCCTTTTTTGGTTGTTCCACGACCTAAAGGTCGTGGTTAATAGATGGTATGATTATATGTTCATACGAAGAGTTTTATTGATGCGATTTGTTTGTGCGATTCGTTGTAGGGGCAATTCACGAATTGCCCCTACAATGTTTTTGTTATTTATTATCGCATCCATTATTCAGAATATTTCAGGGCTAAAGCCCATTCCTCTTCTTTGTAGTTTCACGACCTAAAGGTCGTGGTTAATAGATGGTATGATTATTTGTTCATACGAGATGTTTTTCATTGGTGGTTTATATCATATTCATCATTTTTCCAATTCTTTGGATTGTCAGCAATATAATGACGAATGCGAGATAAATCATCGGTATCTCGGATGATATGTTCGTAATAATTGCGTTGCCAGACAGGAATGCCAGGGGTTTGACGAATTTGATTTATTTGTTTGGTTGTGGTTGATTTGAATAATCGTACAATGGTTGGAATTGAATTTTTTGTGGGTTTTCCAAATTGTTCAATTTGATTATTTTCATTTATTTTTTGCCCTATTGTAGAGACACGTTGCAACGTGTCTCTACAACAAAAATCATCATTAATAATTAAAATGCCATGCAAATGATTTGGCATAATAATGAATGCATCAATAACAATATTTGGGCGAATAATGCCGGTTTTCTGCCATTCGGATTTTACCAATTCCCCGAATTCATTCAACATTATTTCTCCATCAACAATTTGACCAAATAAACATTGCCTATTGTGCGTGCAAATGGTTATGAAATATGCACCTGGCGATGAATAATCGTGTCCAGGTAACCATATTGAATGGTGATGATAATTGGGATTTGATGAATCCACGGCTTTTTATATGAATGTGATATATGATTATACACCTTTGCGAGGTGTTTTGTTTGGGCCTATTTGTGAATTGCCTAATGAAAACCCATTCTTTGATTATTCGAGTGTTTAATTAATTCTTATTTTTTTTATTATTTAATCTGGCTTTCATCATATTTTCTCTTATTCCACCTTCGTTTATAAATTGTTCCTCTAATTTTCTTATTTGTTGATCTAATAGATAATTTGTTTGGTGAATTAAACAGATAATAGTATTTGCTGAAACCTCTGGGTTAGAATCTTCAATATATGACCTATCTTTTAATTTCCCCAGCGCTCTTATTTCAAGTGCTTGAGGATGATTTTTATCCCATAATGTTAGTTTGTTTGTTCGCAAAAAATCTTTATAATCAATTAATAGTTCTTCTAGGCTAGCTCTAGCGACGCCTATTAATTTTATTTCAGTTTCTTTAGAAGTGCCCGATGCCATGCTGCCTTCTGCAATATTTTGTTTTCCACTCCTTGCTGCCTGCACCATTTGATCATGGGTTCTTGAAAATTTATAAATATATTTATTACAAAAATAAACAGTGGCATCATATACAATTTCTGCCATTTGATAAGACATGAGATTTTGATAACCACCATGTGGAGGAATAAAACCGTTAGGATTAGATGACATAAAAATATAATTTTTACAAATTTATTAAATATTTACTTCATTTACCCCTTCTATTATCCTTATCTCTTCGTCTGTCAATTCATATAATTTGTAGACCAATCGGTCGATTTCTTTTTCCCATGCGGTGGTATCTGCTGCGTGATTTGTTTTTTTGGCGGCGAGGATTTTATCTACAAGTGATTCGATTTGTGAAACTATGTGCTGATTAGATGATGTGATGGGTGGAATAGGGATGGTTTCAACTGTTTGCTTAGTTAAAGACATCCCTTTTTCACCTAAATTTGAACTTCGTTTTCTTATATACCACTGTATTATTGAAGAATTTAAAAAAGCATTTATTATTTTTGGAATTTTTGTTATTATCATAAAACATGTTTTCTGTAAGTACATACATGATGGAACAATAACTGTATTAAATGATTGATCGGTTTCTGCCCACACCACCTTCTCCTTCTCAAACTCGGGATAATAGGCGCAAGCACGCAATTCCCACCAATAATCTCCTTGATCGTCCCGTTTTTTTGCTTTTGTTTCAAAATTTTTTAAATATTTTATTAATGACGGGAATTGACATTCAATAAAAAATTCAGGAGCTTCATTTTTTCTTTTTTCATTAGTCCATCCAGCAGGAATCACTATCACCCACAGTCCAGCCCATTCATAATAATATCTTTTGATATCACGTCCACGTAGTATAGGCTTGATGATAGCTTCGGTGCGGCGACGCTCATCTTCATCTTTGCAATTATCTAAAATCTCCTGACGTTTTGTATTATCTATGATAAAAGCTTCATTGAGACCTGTTAATACGCCACGATAAATTTTTACGTCCCAATCTTTGAGAGGTTTGCCTATATGCTCGATTTTTTCTTTTAGCTTTTGCTCAGCATCGCTTCCTATGAACCATGCATCGCCTGAAAGATTCTGCAGTATAACTCCGTTTTTCTCAAGCATAGTTGAGAAGTCAATATTATCTTTTTTCTTTTCATTTATTGTAACGGCATGCAATCGATGCTGATTTTTTGCTTTTTGAATAATCAGTATATTTGTATCAACGGTGGCATTCTCGAATACGCCAGGTCCAAGATCTATGAGTATTTTGGGATTATAATCGTTAAAAAATTGTCGGATTTTTTCCCCATAGCCTGCACGCATCCATTTATTCGAGGTGATAAAGGCCAGATGCCCACCATCGCAAAGAAGGTTTATCCCCTTTTCATAGAACAAACAATAAATATCACCAGTACGATCAAATGTTTTATAATTTTGATTTATATAAAGGTCAGCATATTTTTTTGTTTTATCAAAAGCCTTTTGCAATTGAATATATGGTGGGTTTCCAATCACAATGTCAAAACCGGTTTCAACACCAAACATCCAATCAGGATCAAACCAATCGGCAGATGCATTAGGGTCATAGATATCAAATTTTGCAATTTTATCAGTGATTTTAATAATATACTCAGTATTCATTTGCTCTTGTAGAATTTTTAATTTATCTTCATAATTTTTAATTTCATATCTTATTTCATTAATTTTATTTTTATTTGTATTTATCTTTATTTTTTCTATATCTCCAAAAATTGTTGTTTGTTCAAGTTCTATAATTTTTTCTGGTCCTTTAATAACGTCTTGTAATATTAGTTTAAGTTCTTCGATTTTATTTTTAATTTGATAAATTTCATCCTTATTTATTTCTATTAAATAATTTTTTACATGATCTGCAAGTTTTTTTCTATATTCTTTATCTTGCTCTTGGTATTCTAATTTTTCTCTACGTGTTTTGGTACTAAAATATTTATGACGTATCTCAGCTAATTTATTTTGTATTTCAATAATTTCTTTATCTTGAAAAAGTAATTGTTTTTCAGGAATTTCCAATCCTATCAAGGTATTAGCAGCAACAAATTTAGTTTCCATATTTGGTAATGCTCTAATTCCCATATTTTCTTTAGTATTATCAACTTTTTGGTCTAGTACTAGTGAGATAAAGAAACGTAGCTTAGATATCTGAATGGCAATAGTCTGGATATCAACGCCATAAATGCAATTTTCAATAATGAATAGTTTACGAGTATAGTCAGGATAATTAATGCTTTCGTCAAACATTTCATTTAACTCTTTTAATCTAGCTTCTCGTTCATTTTTATCTGTTTGGTGAAATATTACATTTGTTTCTTTATTTACTTTATCAATTTGCAGATTTTTCCATCTGCTATTATCAGGATCTAGTTTTTGCAATGCATAAACAATTTTGTGTAAAGCACCCATAGGAAAGGCACCAGAACCACAGGCAGGATCTAAAATTTTAATGTTGTCTAAGGCAGCTATTATATCATCTCTCTCTGTATCAGTGAGATCAATGCTGTTTTCAGAATATGAAAGCAATTCTTTTAACTTTGATTGGTCTATATTGGGGTATTTATCTATTAAATAATTAAAAAGACTTTCCTGCACCATATAGTCAACTATTTCTCTAGGTGTGTAATAGCTACCTGTAGCTTTGCGAGCAGTAGTAGCTGTTTCGGGATTATATGAGGCTAACAAATTCTCAAAAACTTTACCAAGGAGTTCTGGATCTAAAGCAACTTCTTGGTCTATTGGTGTATTTTCATCAATAGTAAAATTATATTCTTGCAAAATTTTTATCAACCCCTTGATAGGTGAATCTTTGCTAAGGCCGTATTTAGATAGATTTACCTTAGTTTCATTTTTTTGAAAGAATAAAAAGTCTGGTATAATAGCTTTTTTTTGTGGATTTCTAGAAAATCCATCAATGTAAATGACTTTACCATTTTCATTTTCTTTATCTAAGCAATCAAATAGTCCGCCATTCAGAAATGGAGTCATATTAAAAAGTTGCAAAATTTCTTCTTTACTTATCTGAAAAAGATCATCATATCTGTAGAGATTTTTTACACCATATTCTTTTTTATTTTCTTGAAACCCATTATTTTCTGCAAATTTGCGTTCATTCATCTTTTGATTTAGAGTAGCGAAAAAGAGATTTTGCAATATAGCATTATAGTAATTAGCAGATTCATTATTTTTATTGAAATCTTTGAGAATATTTTTTAATTTATCTTCTGAAAATAGCTCATCATTTATAAGATTTTTTTGTTTGATAAACCAGATAAAGATAACTCTAGTGATGAGGCGAATGAGGTTATTGGAATTGCGTATTTCATCATCTTTTTCGGGGTTATCACTATATTTATAGTCTGTAGGGAATTTAATTTTGTCCATAGCCCAGAAATACCAGCTCTGTATTTCATTATAAAACTGTTTTGTAACGGGTTCAACACTGAATGCTTCTTTGAGCAATTCTATAGTTGAGAAATCTGCTTTACCTATTTGGTCTAAAAAAGTTTTATTCGTTTGATGTGGACTAACGAAGTAGGTAAAACGTTTAAAATTATTCCAAGTGCGTTTATTACCTTGATATTCGGCATAGACTAAGCTGAAGCGGAAATTGCTATTATTATCATAAAAGACAAAAATGCCTGCATCGGAATTGGAACTTTTTAATATATTTTTTGCTAATTCATATTGTTCTTTTTTGCTAGAGCGCTCAGTAAGGTCTTTAGTAACTTGCAGAGTGCATACAACTAAAATGCCATCTGGCAGATCAGATTTAGCTAATAGCACTGCATTATCATAATTGGTAAATTTTTCATTATTGACATATAATTCCTCTTTAGGAAATTCTATATTATCACTTTTTTCTCTTAAAAAAGATTCTAAATTATCATTATTAAAATTTTTAATAAGAGTGTGTAAATAAGGTGTATTCATAATTTTTGATTTTCAATAGCAATAATTATTTCTTTGTTGAATGATTGTAAGCGTTTTTTTTCAATTTCTAAATAGTTGCTACCCATTTCTCTAATTAGAGAATCTATTTCTTTAATAGTTTTTTCAATACCAGTTTCTGACATTGTATTCATATCAGCTATACGCTTGAGAGTTTTAGTAGGGAGAGTACCATAATCTATGATATCTTCTTTGAGCATTTTTAGAAAATCAATATGATATGGTTGTAATCTATAATTTTTACTATTGATTAAACTCTTTATGGCATTTATAGCCTTTTGTTCCAAATTATTTTCATTCTTATTTTTACTCACATTATCAGACATATTTTTTTTATCAGAGATATCTTTTAATTCTTTATAATAATCCCAAAAATTTTCACTTAATTTTAGAGAATTTTCATTTGCATCACATTTTATTTTTTCGAAGGCGTCTTCGATACTTATTTCTGTTGTTTTATTATTAGTACTATAATTTGCATAACTAATATATAGGCCAAATTTTTTGATAAATACTAATAATTCATTTTCCTTACCTTTTTTAGCGACTTTTATCCTTCGTGGTAGATTATCAAAAGATGTAATCATTTCAGGGAAATTATTTTTAATTTGTTCATATTCTTTCAATATGTTAGTATAGAAACTTTCTTGTTCTAGATAGTCGGGGTTTTGTTTTAATTTATCATAAAGACCAGAAGGAGTGGGGACTTCATCAATGTCAAAGATTTTAGCATCTTCACCTAAAATATTATGAATATGAAACATTTTGATACTAGCAATTTCTCGAGACTTCATCTCATTAGCACCTAATTCTGTGGGGAAAAAATTAACAATATACAGCTCATCAAAAACTTTTTTGCTAATACGATTTATCCTACCTATTCTTTGTATTACTCTCACGGGGTTCCACGGTATATCATAATTGATAACCATACCAGCACGATTTAGATTAAACCCTTCAGATATTTTATCAGTGCATAGTAGAATATCGTATTTATCTTCTTGTTTTTCATAAGTAGCATCAAAGTTTTTATTAATATCCTCAATTTTACCTACCATATTGCCAGCGATAGATAATACTCTGCCATCAAAAGCAGAATTTAACCTCTCACTTAAATGTTTCACTGTATCAATATATTCTGTGAAAATCACAATTTTTCTATGAGGTTCATTGTGTAATTGCTTTTTAATATTTTCAATTAAAACTTTAGATTTAGGATCATTCTCTATTAATTTAAAATTGTCCAATTCTTTTAATATATCATCAAAGAGGTCAATATCAGATTGTATATCACTTAAAAATTCATTTTTTTTATCAAAATCATCTAAATTGTAAATTTTTGCATTTTTTTTATTACTATTATCATTGTTTAATTCTTGGATATGTTTTATCAATTCATTTTCTATTTCTTCAGGCTCTAATTCATATATTTTTTCTATAAAATCTCTATCAAGAATATACTTATTGGTTTTTTTAACAAATGCTAAAACATATTCATTAATATTTTTTAAATTTTGGATGCTTTGTTTGAAAGAACCAAACGAACTCTCAAAACGTCTCACTAGTAATCTACGAATAAAATTATAAAGATTTGCTTGAGAAGTAAATTCAAAATTTTCTTGTTTGTTTTTATTGTAATCTTTATCATAAGGTTTTTCATAATGTGCAGGCTTGTAAATAGCCCCAGTAAATCTACGTTCTCCAATAGTATCTGAGAATACACTAATAATTTTTTCATAAAAATCTGATTGTTCTTTACTGAGTTCATAAAACCACTCTTGAGGGTCTTTTACTATTGATAGGTTTTTAATTTCATTTTGGTAAGAAGTATTGTTGATGAGATCTAATCTATTTCTACGAATAATCACTGGCTCTATAATGTCTCTGATTTGTTTAGCTAGGAGTTTAGATTTTTCTCTCACAAGATTCATGTTTATTTCACTATCATCGTTTTGAAAAACTTCATGATATTTAGTAAAAGCTTTCATTTTTTTGTCTTCATCTGGAGAGTTATAATATTTATTTATGTAGCCAAGCCTATCAAAAAAATATTTAAACTCTCTAAACTTGCGTGCTAAATTATCATCTAAAGAAATAGAAGAATTTTTGGGAGTGATGAAAAGAGATAATAGTGATAGTATGTCTTCTGGACGGTTATTAAAAGGTGTAGCACTCAATAGAATAACGATTTTACCACGACAAATATTTTTTAGATATTCATAGCTATGAGTATCTTGATTTCTAAATCTATGAGCTTCATCTACTATAACAATTTCTATATCATTTAATTTACCTTCTATCATTTGAGTTTGTAGTTTATCTAGCTCTCCTAGAGACCATACTTCCCAATCGTGTAGTCTGAATTGTTCTTTGTACATATTCCATCCTGCATCTTTTAGTTTCGGATCACCTTTGAGTCCAGGCGGACAAATAATGACGCCACGTTTACGTAGCTCATAAGCAATAGAACAAGCTATTATAGTTTTGCCTAATCCTACCACATCGGCTAATATAACCCCATTATTTTTTTCTATTATTGCAAGTGCTTGCTGGATAGCATCTAACTGATATTTATATGGTGTATATCCATTCTTTGTAAAAATATTTATCAATGAGTCACCTATTTGCTTTTTCTCAAAAACATCTATATAATTTTTCATTATAAAAGCATAAGCCTCGAAAGGAGTGATTTCACGTACTAAGGTTTCTTTTTCTATTATTTCTAATATCTTCTTTTTTTTCTCTGAGTTTTCTGTTATTTTAATAGCATTATTCCACAATTCATCAAAGTATTCTTCAGTATCTTCTACACCATAATCACTTATCTCTACATTAAATTCCTCTTGATCACTCAATCCAGGTCTTGTCAAATTACTACTACCAGTAATAAATAGCTGTTTACGACTTACTTGATCATCATTCAACTTGAAAATATATAACTTAGCATGACTAGGCACAATAGTTTTGCGTATGATTAACCTATCATTTTTTATTAAATCTATAAAAAATTTCACCTGTTCATAAAAATTTGCATCATCAAAAGTCTCAGTATTTATAGATTTTCTAATTGAGTTTATAAATTTTTCAAAAATCTTATTATTAGAATCACTGCTATTTTTATTTTCTACATCTGCATACTCTATTAATTGATGGTTTATCTCATCTACTTGCAATCCGACAAGTATTTTTATAATTACATCCTTATTATTTTGTAATGATTTATATAACTCATCTAATCCAGAAAAATAAAAAAAACCTACTAAAAATTTCAGCTCTACACTTTTACTTATTAACTCTTCTAATCTTACCTTTAAAGTTTTAGCTTCTTTACTATTTGTAATAAAATTTTTCATCTAACTAAAATTTAGTCAAAATTAAGATAATATTTTTTTATAACATAAAGTAAAAATTAATAATGAAAGAAATTCTACGAATCGTTATATTCATTCTCCCATATCAATATACCGACTTTCGATATCCTCAATCATAAAAGTTTAAATGATTTTCGGTGATATGGACTGATACCAAAATCTACAATTGCTTGTCTGTGTACTTTTGTGGGGTAACCTTTGTTTTTTGACCATTGATACATAGGATAATCATTGTGAAGCATAGCCATATATTCATCTCTGTATGTTTTGGCTAGAATAGAGGCTGCTGCCACATGATAATAAGTATTATCAGCTTTAGCTATAGTTTGATAAGGCAAATCGTTATATCGAATGAAATAATTGCCATCAACGACAACGAATTCTGGTTGAATATTTAGATGAGCTAAGGCTCTATGCATAGCTATCATAGTAGCTTGCAGTATATTAACCTCATCGATTTTTTCGTTAGATACAAAAGCTACAGAGTAACTGACAGCATTAGCTTCGATGATTTTGCGGGCTTCTTCACGTTCTTTAGCTGTTAGTTTTTTAGAATCTTTTATTAAAGGATGAGAGAAATTATCGGGTAGTATAACTGCTGCAGCAAAGACTGGCCCAGCCAAACAACCTCTACCAGCTTCATCCACACCAGCTTCTAGAGAATATTTAGAATATTTTGTTATCACTTTGATTAATTTTTTAATTAGCAAACAGACATTTATCCTTTGCCTAGATTACCTAAATTTCTTAATAAAATTGATAAATCAGTCATTACATGATAATCTCTAGCATAGTTAAAATCTATCTCGTTATAGATATTGGTAGAGCTAGTAAATCCTAATCCATCTAATAAATTAAAAATACCTTCTGGTATTTTAGGTAAATTGTGTGGATATTCTTTAGAGCAGTAGCCCACCCAAGTTTTTTTGTTCATTAAAACATTTATAATGTTTTTTAGTGCTTTTCTTGGTTTTTTAATAAACAAAAAATAAAGTGGATATAATATGAGTAGAGCTAAACTAGTAAAAAAATCGAATACTCTTTTTCTTCTTCTATTTACAGGCTTGGCGATGCTATTGAGCTCATATAAAAATACATCTTCTGGGCTGATGATATATCTGGAGCTTAGCAAAAACTCATTAGTAGGAGATGAAATTCTAAAATCGACATGATAATCTGACAAATAGCTCATAGAATCTATGATTTGGGACATAGGGACACTATTTGTACAAAATATTACTTCATTTAGCTTATAAATACGTATGATTTCTGGCAATTGATTTAGACTGCCATAATATTGATCAGAATTATAATCATCGCTAGGATTGATATAAAAAAGTTGTTCTATGGGCACATTGCTGTGTTCTAATATATTTTTAACAGCGTAAATATCATTAATATCACCACAAATTGCAATTTTTTTATTTTGTTTTAATAATCCCCAGGAGCCCACGCCAAGCCATTCTAGTAAATATC
>Ga0255342_1005988_pt1 | contig 11324 bp, 10 predicted proteins | sample wastewater_treat_3_FD_192416 | JGI IMG/M metagenome (GOLD analysis project Ga0255342, IMG submission 192416) | Wastewater microbial communities from Lulu Island WWTP, Vancouver, Canada - plant14 | ecosystem: Engineered > WWTP > Wastewater > Unclassified | place: Canada: Vancouver, British...
TCTTGCTTTTCGTTTTTTCCTATATAGAAAAAGCAGGAAAAGTAAGAAAAGCGAGAAACCTCAATCAGCCCGGGTGTCCATCAAGACGAGGTCCAAACTTCCCTGCCGCGCGCTGGTCACACTGGGCTGCGGTGCGCCGGCGCAGGCGGCCATCTGGCCCGGGCAGGGGAACCGCCAGCCTCGGGCCTGACGCAGTCGGAATGAGAGAAGATGACAGGAAATGAGAGGGTGTGCGGGCGTCTGCGCTACCCCCTCCGCTTACCCGCTCAGAAGCAGCGCACACCCCTCGCGCACGTCATGGCACCCGGGACCGGCTATTGCCGCTGAGGAACTCGTCAACCCCGTCACGCATTGCGTCCGCGGCAATCAACAGCAGAATCCGCGGCATATGCCCGGTTGGTGATTTTGCAGGATCTCCGTATCGCCCACCGAACTTGATGGATCCGACGGTGAAAAGGAAGTTGCTGAGGAGTTGCTCTGTCTTGTCCACCCCGTAATCCTGCCTGGCAATGCGCCTCAGGCCCGCAATCCAGCGATAGGCGGTCGTCAGGCCCCGGGGCAGCGAAGTCAGCTCTTCTCCAGAGTTCAGCGCACTTTCAGCGCTCTGGACCAGCGACAGCGCCTCGCGAATGGCGTCGCATCTTACCCCGTTCTCGCTGTAGCGCCGGACGGCAATGTCCATCATCAGTCTCGCGACGACCGTGCAGCGTATGTCCTGTTCAAGCGCGGCGAAGTCGTACGCCAGGTGCCCGAAGAGATGGGTCTTCTCGAAATCGATCAGCCAGTACTGGTGCTGCTCGGGATGCGAGGGATCACTGCCCACAAGCACATTGCCCAGGTTCAGGTCACCGTGCGCTGTGCTCAGGGTCATAGGCGGAAAGACCCGATTGGGATCGGGATCAACGAACTCCATCGCTTGCAGCAGGTTGTCCAGCGTGTTGAGAACCTCATCCGCGCTGATCTTGAGGTAAGTCGACTTGAGAATCTGCGTGTACGCAGGTGAGCATCCGCGGAAACCCTCGCTGTAGGGCTTACCCCTTAACTCTGCAGCGGCAGGATTGTAAATGGCTCTTTTCAGCAGCTTGCGTAGCTCATCTGTCGGGCCTGTCGCGGTTTTGGCTTCTCCCCATGTGACCTCTATCCATTTGCCATATCTGAGAAGGAGCTTCTCAAGTGGATCCTCGTCCGCTGCACACCATTCCACCTCGAATGTCCTGTGGCTGAACGGGTCCAGCAGGCGTACGCTTCCGCTGTACCTGGTGTTCTCGCCGTGTGCCGTCTCGCGCTGGCTCCATCGCAGAAGCCGGCCTGCGCACGTCTTGCCGTTAGTCCCTCCGTTGTTGGGTTCACCGGCCGTCCGCCTTTTGTTGAGTTCATCGGCCGTCCGCCTTTCCGGAGGCACGGACTTTATTCCCTTCAGCTTCACCAGCCGCTTGACGCCTGGCGGCAGGAGGCCGAGGTACTCCTTGCGCCACCACTGCCGGATGTCACCAATGCCGCATCTGTCCTTGAGGTGGTTCAGAGCTTCCTCCGCGTAGCGGCCTCCGGACAGCTGAAGAGCTTCCGGACTGAACTCGTTCTTTCCGGCCGTCCTGAGCGCAATGCCGCTGTCGCCGCCGATGGTGCACCTGTCCCGGTACAAGCGCGAGAAGACGCATCTGTTCAGTTCATCCAGGTAGCCGTCCACCCTTGCTGCGGAGTCACCGTTCATGGCGGAATGCATGACCAGGCTGCCGAGTTCGTCGAGCTTCGGGGTTCTGCCCGACTGATCCGGGGCGAAGCCCACGGATGAGTAGACCACTCCGCAGTACCGGCCTGCTCTCACGACGCCGCGTGCCACCTGGCCCACAAACGTGTCCAGATACCCCTCGATGCACTCCTCGTAGTTCCTGGCCTCAAAGAGCAGATCCTGGTACAGCCCCACCTTGACCAGCTTGGGGTTATCCACCCTGCCGTTCCGGACCGGGGCTACAAAGAACTTACTGCCCGCTCCGACCCCCGACGAAGGCTCCCGAACGAACAGAAGGGTCTCGTAATCCTCAAAGAGCTTGCAGACTATATACTGAAGCTTCTCCTGGCACTCCGCTTCCGGCGTCTTATCGGCCTCAGAGGCATGGCTGTCCGATCCGCTGGCTGAAGTGTCCGCGTATCCTTGCAGAATGCTTTGTATCCGGCTCCGGTCGTCTCCAAGGATGGCCTCAACAGAGCCCTGGAACCGCTCCTCCCATTCCCGTCGCCACTCATGGTGGCTCTGGTTCAATCGGATCAGTCTGCCGATTCGCTCGAACTCAGCGTTCGCCTCAGCTTCGGCAATCGCGGACCGTCTGCCTGAAGAATGGGGCTTGGGAACCTTGCTGATGAAACCGGTCGCTCCAAGCCGCAGAGCCCTGTTTGCGTAGTACAGGGACGATTCACCGTGTGTCCCGTGCGCTCCTGCTGAAGAGAACACGAAGAGCGGCGAGGAAGTAGCGGAACGTATCGCCGGGACCATCTGGATGTCCGTTGCCATCCTGAGATCAAACAGCACATCGAGCAGTATGAGGTCGTAGTTGTCGAAGCCATAGACGGCGTCTCGCAGTGCAGCCGGAGATCTCGGGTATGGACGGGGTGACATACAGGCAATCCTGCACGCGTCCTCGGTGCCGCCCAGATACCACGTACCAGGCACGTGGGAGATGAGCTTCTGGAAGCCGTACATCAGGTCATCGCCCTGCCTGCCCGCTTTGAATCGCTCCCCTGGCTCTGTTGCGGCACCCGTCGCAACCCAGCCACTTGTCAGCACCTGGTCGTCAAGCAGCAGGACTTCCCAATTATTGTAAGGATCCGGCAAGTCAGGGTCTCTGCTGACTCTGCACGTCCGGAAGCATTCTTCCTGAGCCGCTCGCATGTCACCAACGACCGTCGCGAATGGGTCGTCTGTCCCCTTGATCGAGTGGTGGAAGGAGAAAAGCCCCCTTGCCGGGCAGCGCATCGAGACGGGCAGAGAGATGTCCGTGTCCTTCCACGTGTGGTCGAGCGCAAGGCGATAGTGGAGCTTCATATCATTCCAGACAAAGAAGACGACCCTGTGCGGCCTCAGCGCCTGGATGAGGTAGCTGTTCGTGCTCGTCCGATGGCTCGATGGCTCAAATGAGACATCCGTCCACACCCATGCGTCGGGCTTGCCCTCAAGGCTCTTCTTGACTGACTCGACATCGCTTGTCCTTGGTAGCGGTTCAAGGACCTCGACTTGATCCCGCTGGCTCGTTTCCAGATACTGTCTCGCCGCTTCGTTGAACTGGTCGTTCGAAAACCACAGAAGAATCGCCGTTTTTCTGTCGCAATCGCTCATTGCTGTACCCTTTCCCGCTACCACGTGACAGGCCTCGAACAAGAATCGTTGGAGGGTCTCAAATTAAGTGCTTAGCTGCCTCGCACGCGAATTCCTCGGTTTGGACACCGTCGGAAGCAGTGAAGACCCTCAGGTGGGCCAGAACAGCCCGGTGGTAAGCATTCTGCGCGCAGGAGTTTCGGGAGGAGTTGACGCTTCGCCATGAACGTGAGATTCCAGAGAAGCGGGGGCTCGCCTCCCGATGGACGAGTTGTGCCAGGTCTGGCCCTGACGCATCATTCGGATCGTGGCAGGAACAATGCCAGCGCGGACTGCCAGGCCCCCGTCGAATCGTGCAGAATACGTGTCAGAACGAGTCGGCATGGCGAGTGCTGGAACAGCGGGGCGGTGGAGAGCTTCTTCGGGATAGTGAAGAAGGAACTGGTTTCCAGGCTGCGGTCCCCGGCGCGAACTGCGGCCCGGGCGGTGATCTTCGATTACATCGAGGTGTTCTACAACCGGGAGCGGCTGCACTCCAGTCTGGGATACGTCTCGCCGGTGGACTACGCACGACAGCTGGCTGTCACAGAGGCGGCTAAGGGTGTCCACGAAAACGGAGGAGGTTCAGAGCGTAGGATGCTCACGTTGGTGCGCAATGCAGAAGGAGTCTGCCGATGCTTGGTCAAACAGGTCTCGTGGAATGCCAGTTGTTGGGTGTGATTTCTTGTTACGCAGTAAGCCGTTAGCCAAACCAAAGCTCCAGCCTTCTGCGAGGCTGGCTCGCCCCTCGCAGCTGGCCATTCAGGCAAACGAGAGCCCGGATAGCGCCTTGGGCCTGTTGGCGTCGCTTGAGCAGCAGGAGTTGTTCCACGAACTCGTTGGTCTCGGCGCGATCAAGCGGGCTCGATTCAAGGGACACATCCCAAGTCATCGCTACTGGGAGCACGCCGCCGCTCAGGTTGCTGAGACTGTAAGAGCATTGGGTCTCGATGCCAGGCCGGAGTGGGGGGACCTGTGTGAGGGCAGGCTGAGTGGCGCGCGTCTGATCTCTCTGGCAGAGGCCTGCAATTCGCCCGTTGGTGTCTTGAGACAGGTTGCTCAGTTCATGAGCCAGGCTTCACGTGGGGGTACTGCTCTTGAGTCTGAGCAACGGGCGGCGGACTCGCACAGAGGGTCGTGCGCTACCGAACTGACTGGAATCGTTGAAGCGATTGGTGAATTCGTGTCAAGATACAGCATTACGCGGCAGGAACTCGTGGACTTCCTGTTGTCTGGCGAACGCACGAGTGCTGATGTGCAACGGAGGTACGGCTGTACAGCAGCAGAGGCGCGGTCGGTGTCGAGCCTGATTGACAGGGTCCACATCCTTGACTCGATGGAACAGGCAGAGGCCGGAGGAGGGCGGCTGACTGGGCAGCCCTGTCGGCAATCCGGTGGCTTCCTGGCTGCTCACGTCGAACTTGGGCCAGATCGTACTCCAGTCGTCCACTGCGTGGATCACCCGTTGGTTACCACCTATGTTGTCGACCGTGAGAGACTGGATGCATTCCTCGAGTTACGAGGATCTGGCGGTGATTCTGAGCGACTGCTTGATGGAATCCGGTCTCTCAACGAGCGGCAATGGACACTTTTAGCAGTCATCAATTCTCTTGTTGCCTTCCAGTCCGCATTCGTGGCGAGCGGGATGCTATCAGACCTTGCCCCGATTACACAGGCCGAACTGGCCCGGCGAGTAGGGTGTGCGAGGTCAACAGTCTGCAGGCTCGTCAGAGGGGTTCTGGTAGGCATGCCCCACGGCGTCTACGCGATTCCGGAGTTGATGCCGGGAGTGGGCGAGGTCATCGGCAGGCTGCATTCGGAATGTCCCGACCTGACAGACTCCGAGATTGGGCGGAGACTACACCAGGCACTTGGTTTGAACGTTTCGAGGAGGCTCGTGAACTATCATCGCAGAACCAGAGGAGCTTGCTTTGAGCGAGGAAGCCGGCCGGAGCCCGGTGAAACCGAAGGAGAGCGGAAATGAAACGATTGCTGATTGTCGATGACATTGAGAGCTATCTGAACGCGCTGGCTCTAGTGTTGCAGGATCGATTCGATGTGGTAAAGGCGGCTTCGTTTTCAGAGGCCATCCACGAGGTGACCGTGTGCCGACCGGACGTTGCGTTGGTGGACATCAGGTTGTCGGAGGAGGATTCGCACAATCGCGACGGGCTTGAGTTGCTTCAGTGGCTTCAGAACAATCATCCAACCGTTTCCGTCGTTCTCATGAGCGCCTATCGAGACTTCGACGCGGAGTTGCCTGCTTCGCAGCTCTTCCTCCGCAAGCCCATTGCAGCAGAGGATCTGCACAAGGTCCTGTCAGAAGCTGTCGGTGGCCTCTAGGATTCGCGGGCGCAAACATGCAGCTGTTACTCCAACTTGTCTTTGATGGTCTGGTTTTGGGTTGCGTTTACTCCGTTGCAGCGGTGGGATTCGCGATTATCTACAACACTTCGCGCATCTTTCACGTGGGCTTTGGGACCTCATATCTGGTTGCGGCATACACGTGCTTTTGGCTGCTGGCACACTGGCAGGTTCCTTTGTTTCTGTCGGTCATAGCCGCAATCGGCGTGGCAGCGGCGACTGGTGTTCTCTTTGAATTACTGATATACAGGCCTCTACGACTACGTGGCGCGTCGCTTCTCGTCATGCTGATCAGTTCGCTCGGGGTATATGTTGTGTCAGTGAATCTTGTCTCCATGTTCTTTGGCGCCGAAACAAAAATCCTGCTTGCCGAGAGTGCAAAGGCCTTCAGGTGTGGACCATTGTTGATTGCCAGTACGCAGATGCCCCAGCTGTTTGTTGCTATGCTTCTCCTGGTAGTCATTGCGTTTGCTACCAGGAACTCGAGGGCCGGTAGAGCACTGCGGGCAGCCAGAGACAACCCGGTCTTGCTTGAGGCAACCGGGACAGATCTGGATCGGCTGTATCTGGTGCTCTTTGCGCTTGGTTCTGCTCTTGCCGGCCTTGCGGCAGTGCTGACAAGCCTGGACTCTGGCATCGACCCGAACATCGGAATGCCGGCGTTGCTCACTGCCGCTGCTGCATTGATTCTGGGTGGGATCGGCACGTTTGTGGGGCCTGTGCTGGGCGGCATACTCATCGGATTGCTGCAAGGCCTGGCCTTGTGGCAGTTGTCTTCCAGGTGGACCGACGCAGTGACGTTTTGTGTGCTGATCCTCTTTCTGCTCGTCCGGCCTCAGGGCGTGCTGGGCGTGGTCCGCCGAGTTGAGGAGGTCGCGGATTGAACTATGTCTGGCATCTGCTAGTCCTTGCCATTCTATATGCCCTCCTTGGTTCGTCGCTGAACCTGCTTTGTGGATATACGGGGCTGGTGTCGCTCTGCCACGCGGCGTTCTACGGACTGGGCGCCTATTGCTCGGCCATACTGATGACCAAGGCTGGGCTTGGCTTCTTCCCCGCAGCTCTGGTCTGCGTCGTGCTCACCGGGTTAGCCAGCTTGGCTGTTGCGGTCCCGACGCTTCGGCTGCGCGGCGACTACTTCATACTGGCTACCCTTGGTTTCCAGATCATCGTGTTTTCGACACTTCAGAACTGGGTCTCTCTGACCAATGGGCCTTACGGGATTACGGGCATACCCATTCCCAGCATCATGGGCTTCAGCTTCGACTCCCCTCTCCTCTACCTTCTGCTGACCGTTATCGTCTGCGCACCGTGCGCGGCCGCGACCCGGATGCTGGTACAGTCGCAGTTTGGCAGGGCACTGAGATGCGTCAGGGAGGATGAGATTGCGGCCGCTTCCCTCGGCAAGGATGTGCCGCGATTGAAGATTTGCGCATTTGTGATCGCAGCCGCCCTGGCAGCGGTCTGCGGCGTGATGTTCGCGGGGTACAGCCGTTACATTGATCCGACGAGCTTCAGTGTTGCCGAGTCCATATTCATACTGTCTGTCGTTATCATAGGCGGCGCGGGGAACCTGGCCGGCCCGGTGGTCGGGGCCGCATTCATGGTACTCTTCCCGGAGGTCATAGGGTTCATCGGACTTCCTGACGCGGTGGCTGCCAACTTGCGCCAGGTTATCTACGGTGTGGCTCTGGTTTGGCTGATGAGGTTCCGGCCTCAGGGCATCGTTGGAGACTACGGATTTGATTAGGTGCTCCCGGATCAGCAAGAGCTTCGGCGGCCTCAAGGCGGTGAACCTGACGTGGCCGGCGGTCGAGTTCGAACCCGGGAAGGTTACCGCTGTGATTGGACCGAATGGCGCTGGCAAGACAACCCTGTTCCACCTGATGGGCGGTACGCTTCGTCCGGATTCGGGCACCATAACATATCGAGGCAAGCGGTTAGACGGCTTGAAGCCGTGGGACATTTCCCGGATGGGGGTCGGGCGGTTGTTCCAGGATGTGCGGGTGTTCGAGCGGATGACCGCATTGGAGAATCTGCTGGCGGCATTTCCAGCCCAGCCCGGGGAGAACCCGTTCTATGCTGTGTTTCGAGCAAGCCATGTGCGCACGATTGATAATCTGAACCGGGACACCGCAGCCGGGCTTTTGGAGCGCGTTGGCCTCCGGGGTTTCGAGAACGCTCTCGCCGGGGAACTCTCATATGGACAGCAGAAGCTTCTGGCGATTGCCCGGCTCATGGCGGCGGACGCAGATGCACTGCTGCTGGACGAACCCACTGCGGGTGTAAACCCGGCAATGATAGGCGTGCTGCAGAGCATAATCCGCGACCTGGGCTCCGCCGGCCGCACCGTTGTGGTAATCGAACACAATATGGATGTCGTCCTGGCCGTGGCCGACTGGGTCCTCTTTATGGACGAAGGTGACATAGTGCTGATGAGCACGCCCGAGGACGTGCTGAGTGATCCCGGGGTCAGGGCCGCTTACCTGGGAATGTGACTTGTGAGTCACGCCCGGGTGCCTGATGAGTCACATTCAGAGCCACTCTCCATCGTCCCCCCGGGGTGGAAAGAACGTTGCAGCATAAGGATTATGGCAGTGTCTTGCCGGGCAAGCCGCGACAGACATAGACGTGAAGGCAGAAATGTCGCGGTACAGGCAGTCACTGCACCGGCAGCGATTATATGGGGGATTTCAGCACAGCAACGAGCTTTGACCGCAAACAGGATGTCGGCTCTATCGAACTGACAGGGATAACCGCGGGCTACGGCAAGAAGCTGGTGCTGAATGATGTCTCGGCTTGCCTGGGCAAGGGAGCGATTGTCGTTCTGATTGGCAACAACGGCGCAGGCAAGTCCACGGTATTGAAGGTGGCTGTCGGTTTGCTGAAACCGTGGAAAGGCAAAGTGCTTCTGGATGGGCAGGACGTGACAGACTTGCCAGTCCATGCAAGGGTGCGGCGAGGTCTTGCGCTCGTGTCACAGAGCGCCAACACGTTTGACAGCTTGACGGTTGAAGAGAACCTGACCATCGGAATCCACGGCCCATCCAGAGCCGCCAGCCGGAATGGACTGGATTACGCCCTGAACTTGCTGCCCAGTCTCAGAGAATGCCTTGGACGGCGTGCGGGGCTTCTGTCCGGAGGTCAACGGCAAATGCTTGCCCTGGGTATAGCGGTTGCGGCAAGGCCGGCAGTGCTCCTGCTTGATGAGCCATCGGCAGGACTGTCGCCTGACAGGGCTCACGAGATACTGGCAAAAGTAGCCGAGATCAACAAGGCGTCTGGGGTATCTGTGCTAATGGTGGAGCAGCGACTGAAGGAGGCTTTGGCGATGGCTCACAGGGCTGTGGTAATGGTGAATGGGTCCGTGGCGTCGCAGACGGACAGGCCCTCGGACTGGCTTGTGGAGGGAGCACTCGACCAATTCTTCCTCGGGAAGCGAAACACTACGTGATTCGACTGATCCCGGGGACTTGTTCGCCGAGCAGACATTAGCGCGTTTAGGGAGAAATCAGGATGATGAAAAAGACATTTGTGTGGATTCTCGTGGCACTTGCGGTGCTTGCCATCGTAGTTATTGGCGTCCAGAGGTCAAAGAACACAGGCGAAACCGGGGATATCAACATCGGCGTTCTGCTTCCTTTGACGGGTCCTCTCGCCTTCTTTGGCGGTCCCGAGAAGGACGCGATCTCCATGGCGGTTGACGATGTGAATGCCGCGGGAGGGATAGACGGTAGAAAGGTGCAGGTCTCGATCGAGGATAGCAAGGCGTCTGCGAAGGACGGTGTAAGTGCCCTCCAGAAGCTGTTGCTGGGCACGCCGCTCGCGGTCGTCACGTCGCTTACCACTGTCTCGAACGCCACCTTGCCAATACTGCGCGACGCGAAGGTTCCGCAGATCGCCCTTTCGATCCATCCCGACCTGGTGACCCAGAGCGAGTATGCCGTGCGCCCGTACGCTGGCTATGAAGACGAGATCAAGTTGCTCGTCAGGTTCGCCTCAGCCCGAGCCTACAAGAGAGTTGCGGTGCTCTGGGTTATGGTTCCAGAGTGCGAAGCTGCAGTCAACCGGGTGCTTGTCCCTGGAGTGAGACAGAGCGGGGGGCAGGTTGTTGCTTCCGAGAGCTTCAACTTCGGGGCCCCGAACGCGAAGGCGCAACTCACTAAGATTGCTGCTGCGAAGCCCGATCTGATACTCGTCATGGACTTCGGAACGCTGATCGGTTCCATATTGAAGGATTCGGAGACTCTGGGTCTCAGGCAGAAGGTCGTGGTCGATCTGGGAATCCTGACCTCTCCCCCCATTGACAAGCAGTTGTTGGAGGGGGTGCGCATAGTCAGCCCCGCTTTTGCCATCAGCCCGACCAGCTCCTACACGGAGTTCGCCAGGAGGTTCAAGGAGAGGACCAAAGGCGAGGCGATATACGACGTGGCCTACACCTATGACGCGATGAACGTCCTCTTCGAGGGCATCAGGCGCAGCAAGGGCAAACAGGCCGACCTCATCCCGGCCATCCGGGCTATGGGCGAGCTCGAGGGGGTCACCGGGACGATGCGGATGAACCCGGACGGCAACGTCTCCGTCTCGATGGGCTTCGGCGTCTATCGTAACGGCAGCATTCAGCCCCTGAGCGTTCCTTAGTGGATCTTCCGAACGTCTACCTCAGGGAGGATGTTGTTGAGAGGTTCGCCCGCATGCTCCGGTATGATGGCGCGGCTCTTGATCAGGTCGCGGCGGATCTGCAGCAGCAGGCGGTGGCGCGCGGGCAGAGAACTCTTTCGTTGCTCGACGTAGGAATCGGGGACGGTGGCTTCACCGTCCCCGTCCTTGCGTATCTGGAACGAACAGGCGTGCTGGACTATCACCTGAACTGCCTGGATGTCTCCCCGCACATGCTGTCAGCTCTCGAAGCCGCCCTTAGCGCTCACAGCATACCCGGTTCCAGAGTCAAGCTCCTGCTCCAGGATGCGAGGCAGGGCCTCGGCGAGCACGGAGGCGCCAGTATCTACGATGCGGCTATCGTCACCTTTGTCCTGCAGTACGTGGAGAAATGGCGCGGAGTGATGGATGATGTGGTCCGCGCTCTCAAGGATGGCGGGATACTCCTGCAGGCCGAGATTGCAGGCGAAATGAAGCTTGTTGACGGAATGTTTGACACCGACTCCTCCCCGGAGTTCAAGAGCTTCTGGAGAGAGTACTTCCGCCTGCGGAGCGAGTTCTGTGAGTTCAACCCCCCGATTCGCGTTTCCGACCTGTCACTTGTGCGTCAGTATATCGAACACGAACGGTGTCTCGAACCCTTAATGAGCCGTGTTTTCCTCTGGGACCGGAAGGTAAAGTGGCTGGAGATGTGTAACTGGATTCAGTGGGGCCCGGTGTCATCTCTGGGCTCCGGCCTGGATGGCGGGCAGATGGCTGTTCTCGCCGACAGGATGCGAGCCTGGGTCGCCGCCAGATTCTCCGGGGCGGACCCTGACTACACGATGCGATGGGGGTTCGAGATCACATGGCACAGGAAATGCAGGCACGGCAAGGTGGAGTAGCTGCTTGGAAGGATAAACTGGGCGCCGCCATCGTCGACGCCTACTGTGGGTTTCTCCAAGACGGCGGC
>Ga0255342_1005997_pt1 | contig 11310 bp, 10 predicted proteins | sample wastewater_treat_3_FD_192416 | JGI IMG/M metagenome (GOLD analysis project Ga0255342, IMG submission 192416) | Wastewater microbial communities from Lulu Island WWTP, Vancouver, Canada - plant14 | ecosystem: Engineered > WWTP > Wastewater > Unclassified | place: Canada: Vancouver, British...
CGGAGGAATTACCTCCTCAGCTTTAGATGGAGAAAATGCTGCCATAGCTGTTTATAAAAGTAGATTATATCATAATTAGTTCCATTTTGTTTGCGACTGAAATTATTGAATAGCTCTCCTCTAAATTTTTTCTATTCTATCTATTTAATTAAATATCAATAAAATAGAACATATAGGTGTGCTTATGTTTAGAAAAAAGTATCTTTCGGTTTAAGACGCCTTAAATTACGATAGGAAAAATCGTTTAATAAGCAATAAAGGAATTTATTTATTTATTTCAACAGAATATAATTTATTTTTTAATGGTCCGATGGAAGCCACATGTCTGAATACTATATTCATTCGTGGTTGTGTATGTAATACATATGGGTTTCATAATCGAAATTTCATTGAACATAAACTACGAATTGTTGCCGGTTGGACTAAAAATGGAGCGAAGTTAATTGGAGAACAATTGTGTTTTTATTATCTGATAAAAAACACCGACTTCAGCCACAGGATTTCGGGTTAAAATAAATAAAATGAAGGTAAAAATTATTTTTCTCCCATTTTTTAATGTACCTATTGGTTCTGGCTTAATTTTTGATGAAAATTTTCATTCAAAATTCTGAACCATTTTATGGCTTAATTGTTAATTGAATGATTCAATCCTTAAATGTTACCATGATTTTTTGAATTGCCATCCTTGCTGTAACGTAAAAGTATAAATTTAAAATGAAATGCTTTTGATAATTTATTTTAACAATATTGTACAGTCAAATTTTTATATAGATATTTACTTGGAAACTATTAAATTCTAAAAGTTTTTAATTACATATAATTAAATTATTGATAAACAGATTCTTATATAAAAGAAAATAATATTTAACTTTTTGTTATTGTTTTTTTGCTTATGTACGATGATTTTTTAATTAATTTTGCAATGAAAATTTTTTATTTCGCAAAATGAAAAATACTGAAGAAGTTATACTTCAAAAATCATTGGATTTGTTTATTGAATTTGGTATCAGAAATGTTTCCATTGATACCATTTGCAATGAGCTGAGAATTTCGAAAAAGACTTTCTACAGTTATTTTAAACAAAAGGAAGATTTGGTGGACGCAATATTGACTTATGAAGAAAAAATCAATATTGAAGAAATGAAAAAAAGATTCGATGATAAAAATGCAATTGAATCACTTATCTCCGTTTTGAAAGAAATTAAGAAAAACATCGACTGCAAGCCTAAACTTATGTGGATGGACATAAAAAAATACTATCCTAAAGTTTACGAAAAGCACGAAATGCGCAGGCGTTCTATTATCAGAAAAGATTTTGAGAAGAACCTTCAACAAGGAGTAAAAGAAGGATTTTATCGAGATGATTTAGACATTGAATTGCTTTCGATGCTCCACTCATACCAACTGAAAAACATAATGACCACCATGAGCCAATACCCCAAAAAATATTCAAAAAAACGGATCGTTGACTTTTTCATAGACATTATGATACACATTATTGCCAATGAAAAGGGACTTGAATATGTAAGAAAAAACTATTATGAAAGTGAACCTTAAGTTTTAAATTGGTATAACCAAAAAATAAATAAAGAATATGACAGCAAATTCATTAAGAAAATCAATTTTTATTGTTCTTTGTGTAATAGCGCTTTTGCCTTTCTCTCTCAAAGCGCAAGATACATTGATTGTTTCACTCGATAAGGCAATAGAAATAGCGTTGAGTGAAAGTCCGACCATTAAGGTTGCCAACAAGGAAATTCAAAGAGTGGATTACTCGAGCAAGGAAAAAATTTCCGCTTTATTTCCTGTCATATCGGCTTCGGGGCAATACTCCAGAGCTGTAAAAAAACAGAAATTGTTTTTTAATATTCCCGGTATGCCGGCACGTCCTGACGGAATTGAAGTAGGACAGGACAATACTTTCAGTGGAGGAATTTCGGCTGCCATGCCTTTAATTGCGCCTACTCTCTGGGCAACCATAAAAATGTCGGAGCTTGATGCCCAGTTGGTAATGGAATCTGCACGTTCTTCAAAACTTTCACTTGTTAACGAAGTTTCAAAAGCTTATTATGCTATTTTGTTGGCGCAGGACTCCTACGATGTATTTAAAAAAAGTTACGACATAGCGGTAGAAAATGCAAAAATTATAGAAAACAAATACAAACAGGGAAGCGTATCCGAATTTGAATGGATTCGTGCTGACGTGCAGGTCAAAAATGCCAATGCCAATTTGGTTTCAGCAGAAAATGCAGTTAATTTGAGTGTTTTAAGACTAAAAATGTTGATGGGAATTGACATGTTTATCGGTTTAAAAGTTGAAGGAAATCTATCAAACTATGAAGCCAACAAATATGCAGATGTGCTATCCATTGACACCACTACCCTGAAAAGTAATAGCGATTTGAAACAATTCGATATCAAAGCCCAGCAACTCAAACAAAGTTTGAAGATTCAGAAATCCACTAATCTTCCTACCTTATCGGCAGCTATCAATTATCAGTATATGAGTATGGCTGACGATTCGATAGCATTTTCCAATTATCATTGGTTCCCCACTTCAACGGCTGCACTTTCTCTTTCTATTCCTCTGTTTCAAGGAGGAGGAAAACTCTTTAAGCAAAAACAAATTGAGATTCAGGTAGAAGAAATGAAATATCAGCGCGACAATCTCAGGAGAGGTTTGGAATTACAAGCCATGTCGTATTTGGATAACATTAATCAGTCCTTAAAAGTGATAGAATCGAACAAGGAAGGATTGCGACAGGCGGAGAAAGCACTGAGTATTTCACAAAAACGTTATGAAGTTGGAGCTGCAACTTATCTCGATTTGTCCAATGCCGAATTGGCCTATACCCAAGCAGGCTTATCTTATAATCAGTCTATTTACAATTACTTGTCCGCAAAAGCCGATCTGGAAAAATTACTCGGCAATCAGATTATTTTCTAAAATTAAAATATAACACAGATTTCAATTTATAATAACAACCAAATAAATGACATTAAAATGAAAAGGATAAATAAATTAGGGATATTAATTATGGCCTTAACAATTGGGCTGGTGTCATGCGGAAAATCAGGGAAAAAACAGCAAGTAGAAGAAGAAATTCCAACTGTTCGGGTTCAGCAAGTAAAACTGCAGGATGTAGAACAAACCGGTCAATTTACGGCAACTGTTCAACCGGAAGTTAAAAACAATATTTCTCCCTCCACACCAGGCAGGATAAGAAAAATTATGGTTGAAGTTGGCACTTCTGTTTCAAAAGGCCAAAAACTGGTTCAGATGGATGCTGCCAATTTGTCGAACCTCGAAATTCAGGTTGAAAATTATCAGCGAATGTATAATCGGGTGGCAGAACTTTTCAGCGTCGGAGGTGCTTCACAGCAGGAACTCGACAATGCCAAATTGCAATTGGATATAGCTAAAACCAATTTGCAAAATTTATCCGAAAATACATATTTGCTCAGCCCGACAGCAGGTGTTGTTACAGCACGTAACTACGACAATGGTGATATTTTTAACGGACAAATCCCCATTCTTACCGTTATGCAAATTAATCCGGTAAAACTACTGATCAATGTATCGGAATCAAATTATGCACAGGTAAAAATTGGAATGCCGGCTACCATTAAATTCGACATTTTTGAAGGAGAAACCTTTCAGGGAAAAATCAGTTTGATTTATCCAACTATTGATGAACGCACTCGATCCTTTCAAGTAGAAATTAAAATGAATAATGCTAATTATAAAATTCGTCCCGGCATGTTTGCAAGAGTTGAAATCAATTTCGGTTCTGCCCGGAGAATTATTGTTCCGGATATGGCTGTTATTAAGCAATCCGGTTCGGGAGAATATTTTGTTTATGTCTATAAGGATGGATCGGTAATTTATCAGAGAGTGGAATTAGGTAAACGCTTGGGCAAAGAATATGAAATTATTTCCGGCCTGAATGATGGAGACTTGGTTGTGGTTTCAAGTCAGTCAAAATTGGCAGATGGTAAGAAAGTGAATTTACAAAAATAAAAATTTTTACCGAAAAAAGTTTTTGAAAAAACGGTATTAAAATAACTTAGTTCAAAATTTAAAATCTATGAGTTTATACGAAAATTCGGTTAAAAAGCCCATAATGACATCTCTGATTTTTGTTGGAGTAATTATTTTGGGGTTGTATTCATTAAGCAGGCTACCTATTGATTTGCTTCCCGATATAGAGCCCAATATTTTAATGGTAGCAACCAGTTATACAGGAGCAAGTGCATTGGACATTGAAAACAATGTTACCCGTCCGCTTGAAAACACATTGAATACAGTTGAAAATTTGAAAAATATTCGTTCCAATTCAAAAGAAAACTCTTCTGTTATTATTCTCGAATTTGAATTTGGATACGACTTGGATGTATTAGCCAATGATGTCAGAGACAAGCTCGAATTGGTCAAACCCTACTTGCCTGAAGGAGCCAGTAATCCGGTAATTTTTAAATTCAGTACCGATATGATTCCCATTGTGATGATTTCTGCAACAGCAGATAAAAGTTTACCGGCACTTTATAAAATACTTGATGAAAATGTAGCCAATCCTCTGGCACGTATCAACGGTGTTGGTTCTGTTTCCATCAACGGAGCTCCCGAAAGGGAAATTCAGGTATATGTTGATCCGGTCAAACTTGAAGCTTATGGTTTAACTGTTGAATCAATTGGTCAGAATATCCGTCTTCAAAATATCAACACTCCAAGTGGTTCGATGGATATAGGAAATAAGACCTATACTGTCAGGGTACAGGGAGAATTTAAAGACCCTAGCGAGCTGAGTAAAGTTGTAGTGGGAAGTTTCAATGGGAAGAATGTATATTTGTCGGATGTGGCAATAATAAACGACGGACACGAAGAACGTGTTCAGGAAAGTTACACCAATGGCGTTCAGGGAGCAACTATCATAATTCAAAAACAAAGCGGTGCAAATACGGTGGAAATTGCCAATGCCATCAGAGCCAAATTACCCCAAATAGAAAAAAATCTTCCTTCTGATATAAAACTGAATATTATTAATGACAGTTCAGAGAATATTAAAAACACGATAGCCGGTCTGGAAGAAACTATTTTATATGCTTTCCTCTTTGTTATTTTGGTGGTGTTGTTTTTCTTGGGAAGATGGAGAGCGACCATTATCGTCATTCTTACAATTCCTATATCACTTATCGCTGCCTTTATTTATTTGAGCGGCACAGGAGGAACCCTAAATATCATTTCGCTCAGTTCATTATCGATTGCAATAGGTATGGTGGTTGACGATGCTATTGTGGTACTTGAAAATATTACAAAGCATATTGAAAAAGGAAGTAGACCGAATAGCGCAGCAATACACGGTACCAACGAAGTTGCAACTGCTGTTGTTGCTTCAACTCTCACGATAGTTGCCGTTTTCTTTCCCTTGACGCTGGTAGGCGGATTGGCAGGGATTCTTTTTGCCCAATTAGGCTGGATGGTTACTATTATTATGGTAGTTTCGCTGGTTTGTGCCTTGTCGCTTACTCCAATGTTGAGCTCGAAAATGCTGCGACTTAATCCTCACCATTCTCGTATATTTACTGTCGTTTATTCACCGATTGTAAAATTTCTCGACAATGTGGATGCGTGGTATGCCAATATAGTCAACTGGTCGGTTCGTCACAGATGGCAAACAGTTGCTATCGCAGCAGGATTTTTTGTGTTGAGTTTGATTCCCTTAATCGGTATAGGAACAGAATATATTCCTGCTCAGGACAATTCGCGCATCAGTGCCACCATAGAACTACCTGTTGGTACAAGGATGGAAATCTCTAAGAAAACAGCAGAAAATCTTACAGAACTTTGGAGAGAAAAATATCCTGAAATTCAAACCATTAATTATTCCGTAGGGCAGGCCAGCAGTTCCAACATCATTGGTTCAATTCAGAACACCGGTAGCCATATCATTTCTTTTACCCTGCGTTTGTCGGATACGAACGAACGAAATAGAACTATTTTTGAAATTGCAGACAGTATGCGTGTGGATCTCAAATCCTTTTTGGAAATAAACAAAGCAAATGTAACTGCAGGTGGAGCAATGGGAACAATGGGAGGACAGTCGACGCTGGATATAGAAATATATGGCTACGATTTCAACGAAACCGATAAAGTGGCAATGGAATTAACTAACAGAATAAACAATATTCAGGGGCTGGTTAATACAACAATTAGTCGAGGTGATTACTCACCCGAATATCAAGTAGAATTTGATCGAGATAAACTGGCACTTAACGGATTGAACATTGGAACCGCATCCACCTTTTTGCGGAACAGAATTAATGGTTTAACAGCCAGCCTGTATCGTGAACAAGGCGATGAATATACCATACGTGTAGTATATGCTCCCGAATACAGACAGAGTATAGAAGATGTTGAAAACATATTGATATACAATACTATGGGACAAGCTATACGGCTTAAAGATTTGGGGAAAGTGATAGAAACCTTAACACCTCCCTATATAGAAAGAAAAAATCGTGAACGTGTGATTACGGTTTCCTCAACTATTTCGGGAACCACTCTCGATAAAGCAGTGCAAGCCATCAACACAGAACTTAAGAATATGGAAATACCAACAGGAGTTGACACACAGATTTCCGGTTCTTATGAAGATCAACAAGAGTCATTTGCTGATTTAACAACTTTGTTGCTGATTATCATCATTTTGGTTTACATAGTTATGGCATCACAATTTGAGTCCTTGACTTATCCGTTTATCATTATGCTTGCTTTACCATTTGCATTTTCGGGAGTTGTGCTGGCATTGTTTTTAACGGGTGGTACGTTAAATTTAATGTCCATGATAGGAATTATCATGTTGGTCGGTATTGTAGTAAAAAACGGAATTGTTCTGGTAGATTATATCAATTTAAATCGTGAACGCGGCATGGGAATTGTCAGGGCAATTGTCAGCGGAGGTCGTTCCCGTTTGCGTCCCGTATTGATGACAACTTTTACTACTATACTTGGTATGATTCCTTTGGCAATAAGTTCATCTCAAGGATCAGAGATATGGAAACCAATGGCCATAACCATTATTGGTGGCTTAACAGTTTCCACTATTCTGACTTTACTTATTGTGCCAACGTTGTATGCAATTTTTGCCGGATTCGGAATTAAACGCACTTACAACAAGTACAAAAAGGGAACCAATAAGTTGCAACAATCCGAAAAATAATAATTTAATTGAATTTTTACCTGACCAAGAAAATATAAAAAAGTAGGTAAAGATTTTAAGTTAAACAAAATGTTTTTATACAATTCAAAAAAGAAGATTGAGATTGGACTGGGTTTGGTTAAGTTCTCATTTAATATATCTGGTCCAATCCCGATTGTTAATCAGAAAAAACAATATTTATGAAAGCAATATTTATAGTTTTCGATCAAGGTTTTTATCAGCAGATACTCGAATCGCTTTATATAAATCATCATGTTAAAGGATTTACCGCTTGGGAAACAGTAAAAGGACGCGGGTCTAAAACCGGCGAACCTCATTATGGAAGCCATGCATGGCCATCCCTGAATTCGGCAATTATAACTGTAGTGGCTGAAGAAAAAGTAAAACCTATACTGGATGATCTAAAAGCTCTTGATGCAACTTCGGATGTGATGGGAATTCGTGCATTTGTTTGGAATATTGAAGATGGTATGTAATTCTTGTTTTTGCTTGAATTTTATTTTTTATTTTTACTGCATTGCTCAATAAGTGAAAAGGCGCTCTAATAATGAGTGCCTTTTTAATAATAGAAAATTGATTTTATCGAGATGAAATTACAGATACGTATTTTTCAGTATTTGCACCAACTCTTTTATTCCTTCGCTTGCTCCTTTTTTTATAAAAGTTGTATTTGATGTATTTACCATTACTTCTTTTGGATCAATGAGATAAATTGGCGTACCGGGTTTGACGTAGCGAATTAATCCTGCAGCAGGATAAACTTGCATTGAAGTACCAATAATTATAAATATATCGGCTTGAGAAACGAGGTTTATGGCTTTTTCTATTTCGGGGACAGGCTCACCAAACCAAACTACGTGCGGTCGTAATTGATAACCTTTAGGACATTTATCTCCCACATGAATTTCGATATTTTCAGAACTTAATTCATACACTTCATGTCCCGGACCGGTGGAGCAAACTTTCATTAATTCTCCATGCAGATGAATAACACGACTGCTTCCTGCTTTTTCGTGTAAATTGTCAACATTTTGAGTAATAATATACACATCAAAAAAATTTTCCAACATGACCAAAGCTTCATGTCCTTCATTGGGCAAGGTTTTAAGCAACTGTTTCCGGCGTTCATTATAGAAATTTAATACTTTCTCGGGATTTTTCTTGAATGCTTCAGGGGTAGCAACTTCTTCTATACGATATTGTTCCCATAATCCTCCGCTATCTCTAAAAGTAGACAAGCCACTTTCAGCGCTCATGCCTGCACCGGTTAAAACTACAATTTTGTTCATTGTTTGTCTGTATTATAATTGCAGATAAATGTGAGATTTTTATCAAAAAAAGTTGTTAAATTTTATTGTATCGATATGTTTCGATAATTTGTATAAAAACAGCTACTTTTGCAGAAAAATCAGCCATTAGGGGTTTCTAAATATTGAAATAACAATATCCGCCTTTTAGATTTTGATTGTCCATTTCTGGCCTTTTTTTGTTGAGTCGGTTTTGCCCTTGTAGCGACAATCGGACTGATGTAGCGCACAAACAAATTGGGGATTAAGTTCTTCATTCTGCCTTGCTATCACAGCTTTTTCTTGACCGACTCTATACTGCTGTTTAAAAACAAACTAATTTTAAAAAGCTTTTCGGAGTGAATGCCATAATTTTTTAAGTGATAACAGTACAATTTCTTTCGCCAAAAATGCAAGTTCCCAACCTGACGATTGTACTGCCTTCTTCTATTGCAATCTGGAAATCATTAGACATACCTATTGAAAGTTCTCGAAAGGATGCTTCGTTACTGAAAAATGAATCTTTCAGTTGGTCGTATAGTAATTTTAAATTCCTGAATTCCTGTCGGATTTGAGTTTGATTATCTGTATAGGTTGCCATGCCCATCAACCCACAAATTTGAACATTGTGTAAATTTTTCCACCCTTCGCCCTTCAACATTTCTATAAGTTGTTCAGGTAGAAATCCGAATTTAGATGATTCACGAGCAATATGGATTTCCAACAAGCAACGAACAACTCTTCCAATTTTACGGGCGTTACGGTCAATTTCTTCCAAAAGTCTGAAAGAATCTACGGCATGAATCAAATCCACAAACGGAACAATATACTTCACCTTGTTGGTTTGAAGATGTCCTATAAAATGCCATTGAATATCACCTGGAAGAGACTTTTGTTTTTCACAAAGTTCCTGTACCCTGCTTTCTCCAAAAATTCTTTCACCCAAGTGATATGCTTCGAGTATGGCTTTGTTGGGTTGAAACTTGGAAACACATACCAATTGCACGTTTTCGGGAATTTGAACACGAATTTTTTTTAAATTCTTTTCGATAGACATGTTTATGTATTCTTTTGTAAATTTTTCCTTATTGGAAATTCGAAGTTTCTTGAACAACTTTTTTCTCTTCCGCCACATAAGGATAAACTTCCATTATGGGCGTTTCGGAAACGGAAACTAATTCATAATCGACCAAAGAATTTTTCATTTCTGAAGTAAGAACTTCTATAGCTTCTTTTACTGAAGTAGCCTGAACAAGCATAGTAACAGCCGTACGCTTTTCTACACTTTTTTCTTCATCCAATGAAATAAAGAAAACTTTGCAACGATACCATCTGTCACCGCCATCATGTGCAAAAATTTCGTTAATGCGCGCTCTGCGAATGTTGGCCACCAAAAAATCTCCAGATATATAAGGTTCCATTTCCTGAATAATCCGCTTTTCAGCTTCCGTAAAACTTAAAGCATCTATTAAGTATGTTTCGTTCACGGTAAGGGTTTTTCCTTCTTCAATCACTTTTTCGTATTTGATTTTGCATTCGAACCAAGTGTGCATCTTAACTAATTGTTTAAATATGAATAAATTTAGTTATTAAATTGCTTACTGTTGCAGTTTCTACAAATTTAAGGGATAAATTTTGATTTTCATCAGAATATAATTTATTTTTCAAAGGTCTGATGGAAACCACATGTCTGAATATTAAATTCATTCGTGTTTGTGTATGCAATACATGTGGGTTTCATTCCTTGTTACTTCATTAATTTTTTTTTAAAAAAACAATTTTTTCCTCTATCACAGCTTGCCATTGCTTTAAATAACATTTGATTTACGTAAATTGAATTTTTACTTACAAAAAAAGATGTAAACTTTTTACAGCATACATCTTTTTCGATAAGTTTAATTTACTTTTCTATAAATTAGTGAACGATAACATTGGGATTAATCTTTTTGATCAATCCTTTCAAGACATCTCCGGGTCCCAATTCAATAAATTCATCAGCTCCATCAGTAATCATGTTTTTGATGGTTTGAGTCCATCTTACAGGAGCTGTGAGTTGAGCAATTAAGTTTTGTTTGATATTAACGGGATCGGTTTGTGGGTAAGCATTCACATTTTGATAAACAGGGCAAATAGGAATAGAAAAGGTAGTTTGACTAATAGCTTCGCTCAATTCCAATCTGGCCGGTTCCATCAACGGAGAATGAAAAGCTCCACCCACACTAAGTTTGAGTGCTCGTTTCGCACCTCTTTCCTTAAGCATTTCGCAAGCCATGTCCACACCTTGCAATGTACCGGAAATGACGATTTGTCCCGGGCAATTGTAATTGGCAGGCACCACAATCATGTCCTTAATCGAATCACAAACTTCTTCGACAATTTCATCATCCAACCCAATAATGGCGGCCATTGTAGATTCTTCGAGTTCGCAGGCTTTTTGCATGGCCACAGCACGTTTCGACACCAAAGTTAATCCATCTTCGAAAGTCAGGGCACGAGCTGCCACCAATGCTGAAAATTCGCCCAATGAATGTCCTGCAACCATATCGGGATTAAATTCTTCTCCCAGTACAAAAGCCGAAATTACCGAGTGCAGAAAAACGGCAGGTTGTGTAACTTTAGTCTGTCGTAAGTCTTCCGGAGTTCCTTCAAACATTAAATCGGTAATACGAAATCCAAGTATTTCGTTAGCCTTTTCAAAATATTCCTTCGCCAAAGCAGACTGTTCGTATAAATCTTTGCCCATTCCTACAAATTGAGCCCCCTGACCCGGAAAAACAAATGCTTTCATGTGCTTTCTGTTTAAT
>Ga0255342_1006007_pt1 | contig 11296 bp, 9 predicted proteins | sample wastewater_treat_3_FD_192416 | JGI IMG/M metagenome (GOLD analysis project Ga0255342, IMG submission 192416) | Wastewater microbial communities from Lulu Island WWTP, Vancouver, Canada - plant14 | ecosystem: Engineered > WWTP > Wastewater > Unclassified | place: Canada: Vancouver, British...
AGGCACGTGACGGATACAAGAAGGGGGGACAGACCATCGACATGCCGCCGCCGAAAGACCGTTATGAGGATCAGTGGCGCGAGTTCGCCGCCGTGGTGAATGGCGAGATGGCGAACCCTTACACCTACGAGCACGAGTACTTGGTTCACAAGTGCCACTTGCAGGCCTGCGCGATGCCGATTGATGTGTGATTGTGTTGTGGATGCGATTGACCGATGTGGCAATTTTTGTAACACTCATCGGGGGGTGCGCAATCGATAAAGGAAGGAAGTTTATGAAGGCGTTGAGCATTTCAGAAGCAAGGAACACGTTGCCAGCTCTTGTCGAGTCGGTAGCTTCGACGCGTGCGCCTGTGGTTCTGCTGAAGTATGGCAAGCCAGCTGCGATGTTGGTGCCAATCGAGGCGGATGATACACCGTCCGATTCGTACCCGTTGCGTGGGACGCCGATCGTGGTGTCAGAAGATTTCGATGAGCCGCTTTCTTCGTTGTGGGAAGCTTGCAATGTAGCCGAGGTGCCTGCGAAAAAGAGGGTGCAACCGCGTAAAAAAGGGAAGAGGAGCACGACATGATCGTGCTCGACACGCATGCGTGGCTCTGGTGGCTACACGACCCGGCGCGTCTGTCGGTGCGCGCGCGGCAAGCGATTGTCCGAGCCGAACGGGATGACGGCATGAAAGTGTCCGTCATTTCGGTGTGGGAAGTGGCAACGAAATGTGCGCTGGGCAAACTTACCTTGCCAATGCGGATTGATGTGTGGTTTGAACATGCACGTAGCTACCCCGGTATCGTGATTGAACCGGTTGTGGCCGAAGACGCATTGGCCAGTGCATGTCTGCCGGGAACTTTTCACAAAGACCCAGCGGACAGGTTGATTGTCGCCCTTGCTCGGCGTTTGCAGGTAGGGTTAGTGACTGCGGACAGGTTGATTCGCTTGTATCCGCATGTTGAAACGATTTGGTGAATCGCATGTTGAAACAGATGGAGATCGTAAGTCATGCAAAGACGAGAGTTCATTAAAACGACAGTGGCGGGCCTTGGCGGGCTGTCAGTCATAGGGGCGCGTGGTCAGGACACGGCGGCGGCGCCTGACAAACCGTTACGCGTGGCATTGATCGGTTGCGGTGACCGCGGCTGTCATGCGATTCTGCCGAACGTCATGACATCGGGCATGGCGGAGGTCGTGGCGTTCATTGATCCGGACGGAGGCGCCATCACTCGTGCACGAGCACGTTTAAAGAAATACCGGCCCGAAGCGAACGTGGAATCGATCGCCGCGTTTGCCGACTACCGTGATTTTTACAAGCAGATGGCAGGCGGCGTTGATGCGGTTTTTATCGCGACGCCCAACCATCAGCATTGCCTGCCCGCACTCCTCGCTTTTCGCAACGGCATTCATGCCTACGTTGAAAAGCCGATGGCCAATACGATCGAGGAGGGGCGCCGGATGCTGGCCGAGGCGCGTGCCAACCGCGTGGTCACGCAAATGGGGCAGCACGGCCACTCCAACGAAGGTGCGCGCCGACTCTGCGAATATGTCTGGGCGGGAGTCATCGGTCAAGTCACCGAGGTGTATTGCTGGTGTGACCGACTCAACGCGCGCGAGCAGCCGCTCGCACAGGATTCGGAGTGTCCGAAAAACTTGGACTGGGACAAGTGGATCGGCCCGGCAGCATGGCGCGGCTATAACCGCGGACTTCATCCTGTCGGCTGGTATTCGTGGCGCAGGTTTGGTAGCGCGACCATCGGCAACATGGGCAACCACGTCATTGATCCCGTCTTCTGGGCGTTGAAACTCGGCAGCCCGGAGAGTGTCCAACTCGTGGATTTCCGCCCGGGCGCAGAAGAGTCATGGGGCCTTCGCGACCATATCGTCTGGAAGTTCCCGCAGCGTGGTGACCTTGCACCTGTCGAGATGCATTGGTTTGACGGACTCAAAGGCGACCTGCACTGGGACGACAGCACATGGACGAAGGGCACCTACAAGTACATCGTCAAGAAAGAACACCAGAACCTGCCGCCGAAACTGTTGGAGATCGAGAAGAAGCACGGTGTCGATCTTGGCCGTTGCGCGTCGATTCTGGTTGGCGAGAAAGGCATTCTCTGCATCAGCGTGTTTGGCGAGAGTCTGCGGTTTGTGCCGGACAGTCTCCGGTCCACGATTCCGCCGCCGCCCAAGACGCTCCCGCGCATCCGCGGTTCGCATCAGGTGGATTTCATGCGCGCGTGCTTAGGCGGTCCGGCGGCCTGCGCGAACTTTGACTACTCACAGCCGCTCAATGAAATCGTGCTGCTCGGTGTCGCCGCTATTGAGGAAGGCTCCGGCAGACGGTTGGATTGGGACGGCAAGGCCGGGCGCTTCAAGGATGACGCAGCGAACAAGGTTTTGAGTGTGCCGAGTCGCGCAGGCTGGGAAGCGTGATTGGGAGTTAGGATTTAGGATTTAGGATTTGGGATTTTGGAATGAGGAATGAGGAGTTGAACAATGAAAAGACGTGATTTCATCAAAACGACAGCGGCCGGGATTGGCGGGCTGTCAGTCATGGGGGCGCGCGGTCAGGGAGCAACCGGTGCCAAAAAACCGTTGCGTATCGCTTTGATCGGCTGCGGCGATCGCGGTGGCAGGCAGTTGATCGTCGAGTGTTGTAAGGAGCAGGTCGTGGCGTTGGCCGATCCCGATCCCGCGCGTATCGCGTTCACATTGCAGCAGGTGCGCAAAACCCTGCCCTCCGCCGACACCGGCGCGATCAAAACGTTTTCCGATTACCGGAAACTTTTCGATGTGATGGGTAAAGATTTGGATGCGGTGTTCATCGCCACGCCCAACCACCAGCACGCGATACCTGCGTTGATGGCGATCCGCCGTGGACTCCACGTGTATGTTGAAAAGCCCCTGACGCACACGATCCAAGAAGCGCGCTTGCTGCGGGAAGAGGCCAAGCGTCATGGCGTGGTAACCCAATTGGGGAATCACGGTCATTCGAACGAGGGATGCCGGCGTCTCTGCGAGTATATTTGGGCCGGTGCGATCGGTCAGGTGCGCGAGGTGTATTGCTGGACCAGTCGTTGTAACGGTCTGCCCGATGGCAATCACTCTCCGGCTCTTCCCCTGCCGCAGGGCTTTGATTGGGACTCATGGATCGGACCAGCGCCTTTCCGTGATTTCCATAACGATCTGCATCCGCACAATTGGCACCTCTGGCGCGATTTCGGTAACGCCGCGATCGGTAACATGGGCTGCCATATCATCGATCCCGCATTCTGGGCACTCAAGCTGCAAGCGCCGGAAGCGGTAGAGCTCGAGGATGTGCGTGGCGGGGACAGTAAGGTCTGGCCGATCACGACCCGCCTCCGCTGGGACTTTCCGGCCCGCGGCGAGATGGCACCGGTCAAGGTCTACTGGTACGATGGTCTGGCGCATGAGTTGGAATACGGTGAGCAGACGGTGGCGCGGCGCTGGCGCAACGTCAATAAGCGCGAATGGCAATACTTGCCGCCGCTGGTCCTCGAGCTGGAGAAGAAGTACGACCGGAATTTCGGCAGGAACGGATCGTTGCTCATTGGCGACAAGGGAATCATGACGATCGGTGAATTCGGCGACGCTTGCCGCATGGTGCCCGAGGAGGCTCACCGAGCTTTCCCGATTCCCGACAAGATCCTGCCGCGCGTTAAAGGCACACATCAGGACGACTTCTTCCGCGCGTGCCGCGGCGGTGCGCCGGCCTGCTCGAACTTCGAGTACTCCGCGCCGTTGGCTGAAATCGCCTTGCTCGGCAATATCGCGATGATTGCGGGGCGTGGCCGTCGTGTCGAGTGGGACGCCGCCGCGATGCGTTGCACGAACATGCCGGAGTTGAACGCGTATGTGAAGACGACTTATCGAGAGGGGTGGTCCCTCTGATGTTTGATCTGCACTGTTTACGGCGGCCGCTGGGGCGCGCCGCCGCGATTCTCAATGTTCGTTTTTTTCCTTCCGCGCAACGCGCGGAGGCACACTTAGTCTCCACACTTAGTCGAACACACTTAGTCGCTGCCACACTTAGTCGAACACACTTAGTCGCTGCCACACTTAGTCGCTCACACTTAGTCGGTCGAACAAACGACGAAGTGTATGGACTAAGCGTAAAACGACGAAGTGTTTGGACGAAATGTAAACGACGAAGTGTAGGCGACGAAGTGCTTGGACGAAGTGTTTGGACGAAGTGTAGGGATGCGTGGCTCCCTGCCACTAACCGATTACGCGTGGCCGCCGCGCTTTTGATGGCGGTTGCGCTCTCGGTGTGCGCAGAGGAGAAGCTGCCTGTGTCACTCGACGCGCGAACCGATTTCTACTCGTCCTATGTGTGGCGCGGCAAGGTGCTGGACCGGCGTGCCGTAGCGCAGCCCAGCGTCATCACAACCTACGACGCGCAGGAGTACGGTGCGTTCTCCTTGAAGTTCTGGGTGAACTGGGACATAAGTCAGCGGCGCACCTCAAAGCCCAAGGCGACGCGCACCGGCGGCGGAATCAACGTGTTCAATATCACGCCGTCTTACAGCCGGGCGTTCGGGCCTGTGGATGTCACGATCGGTAACATCTTTTACACGTTTCCGGGCAACGGCTGGCCGAAGAACAGCAACAGCACGTATGAACTTTTCACGACGGTGGCCTACAAAAACCCAGTCGTGACGCCTTCGCTCAGTGTCTACTACGATTACCGTGATGTGGGCGGCAGTTTCCTTGAGGACAATCCGCTCAAAGACCTCTATATCCGCGCCGCGCTAGACAAATCGGTACCGATCACTGAGCGGCTACGCGCCGGCGGGTGCGTGCTACTCGGTGCCGGCACCAGCCGCTACAACGCGGTCCGCTACAAGTCGCCCGGCGAAGGCTTTGCCGATTATCAGACCTCGCTCTTTTTGTCGTATGCCGTCACCGAGAACTTCTCGGCCGGCGCGACGCTGGCCTATACCGGTCTGATCGGTGGAGCCTGGGGGCTCGACCGTAGCGCCTGTTCGCCGGACGAGATCGTGTGGGGCGGCGTGAATCTGCGGCTGCTTTTCTAACGCGGGCGGACGCCCGCGTTAGAAAAGTTAATTAATGCGTTATTTTCATGAAGTTTCATGTGTTTCATGGTTCGGGTTTATTTAACGCAGAGACGCAGAGACGCAGAGGTGTGGGGGGGAGGCGTGGCTGGCAGCAAGTCGCAAGTCGCGGGTCAACCTAGTCAACCTCTCTTGTTGCGACCACGCAGTGGCCCGCAATCGTGAGAGTAAAAGCACTGCTCGACTGTTTTACATGTGCGTTGCATAATCCAAGTCGTCCGGCTCGCAGAGCACTGGGAGGGACGAGCGTCGCTCGTCCGCGGACGAGCAGACGCTTGCCCCTCCCAGCGCTTCGCAAGCCGGATAACAAGAGTTGGAGCATCGTTTAAAGTAGCCCCGAAGGGGCGTGACATGCCAGCCCAGGACAACGCCCTGTGGCCAGGTGCCAACCACCGGCATCAGCCCTGAAAGGGCGTGACAAACTCATGCGCTATTTCCCCATCAGTGCGTTGATGATCAGCAGGTCGAGTTCTTCATAGTCGCGCGCGGCGATGAGGGCGTCGATCGCCTTCTGATCCAGCCCGCGCGAGACCTCGAGCAGATTCAGGAAAACCGTGCGGCTGTTGGAGAGGTGCTTGGTGCTGACATCGAATTTTTGCGTGCGCATGGCTTTGATGTCGAGCCCGACAAACTCTCCGCTGCTGCCGTAGGCGTGGCGATCGAGAATGCGCACTTGATTGAACGCGCGCCGCAGGTCGATGCTGCCGAAGCTGCGGTCCGCGTCGAACTTGATGCCGTTCTGGTCGTTCAGATGCACCGAGAAGAGTTTTTTGTGTGCCAGCGCAAAGCCCATCTCGTCCGAGGGATCAAGCCCGGCGAGAATCGCGTGCGCGCTCTCGATATTTACGCCGACGCGCGCGGGATCGGAGCAGAGGTGCCCCAGAGCGATCGCGTGACCGGTGGTGGGGATGTAGGCCTGATCGACAGGCTCGTTGGGCTTGGGCTCAATCGCAATGCGGATGGAAGAGTCATGGGCCAGCATGCGGTTGATGGCCTCGACGAGATACTCGGTCGAGCGCTTGCTGTCCTTGGATTCGCGCACGTAGGTGCCTTCGCGGGCCAGCCAGAGCACGATCAACTTGGTGTCCAGCGCATGGGCAATGTCGATGGCCCGCAGACTGCGCTCGATGGCGTAGGTGCGGCAGGCAGGATCGTTGGCGGTGTAGCCGCCGTCGATCGTGCGCGGGTCTTCCCAGAGCCGGGGGGCCACGAATTCGGCGACCAGCCCTTCGCCGTCCAGCATACTCTTCACCTCTTTGGCCTTTTTCGCGAGCGCGGTGGAGTCGAGGTCATTCAGGTCGGGCACGGCGTCGTCATCGTGAAATTGGACGCCATCGAAGCCCAGCGGTTTGAACAGCTTCAGCTTCTGAGCGAATGACATTGAGTCGCGCACGGGCGGACCGAAGGGATCAGCGCCTTCGTGAATGTTCCAAGGGCCAAATGAGAAACGGAATGTCGCCTGCATGATATCAAACCTCCTAAGTTAGAATGATAGAACGTGGCGTTAGTATACCTGAACGCGTAGTGGAAGTCCTTACCAAATTTACTCGATTCCCCTTGCCGATCACGTTCCCGTTTCGTACCATTGCGAGGATTTTTATGCGGGGAAGGTCGATTACCGAGATGACGCGGATGGCGTCTCGGCGGTCGCGGAAACACGTCCGGCCTATGCCGGAGAAGAGAAATGAAAAAGGGGAAAGTTATGATCTGCAATCGCAATGTTTGGCTGGCGGTAATCGCGGCGGCTTTCGTTTGTCACGGCGGGCAGGAGAATCTGGTGCGTAACCCCGGCTTCGAGCAGACGGAGCCTTCCGGGGCCACTGTCGCCTGGCCCGAACGCAAACCGGTGTATCGCTTTGCGGATGGCGTAGGACGGGAGGGCTCGCGGGGACTGGTCTTTGAGAACAGCGATCCCAAGTTCTACTCGTTTCCGTCGCAGGCGCTCGACCTGCAGCGCGGGTGTTGCTACGCCTATGAAGTATGGGTCCGGACCGAAAACCTTGTGGGCGAGGAGTCGGGGGCGGCGGTCTGCATGGAGTGGTATGACGGCAGTAAATATCTGGGCGGGGCGTATGCCGAAGGGGTGCGTGGAACCAGCAAGGGCTGGCAGCGCGTACACGGTTTCACGCGCGCTATCCCGACGAATGCCACGCGCGTCAGCATCTCCCCCTATGTGCGCCGCGGCATGACCGGCAAGGCGTGGTTCGATGATCTCAAGGTGACGCGCTACGTGCCGCCGCTGGTTCGCGCCGTGAGCGTTTCCACTTATCGCCATGTCGCGGCGGAGGGCCCCGTGTCATTTCATGCGGCGCTCACGTTGGACGAGTCCGGCGTGGTGCCTTCGGAAGTGAAGGGACTTTTCAGCATCGAAACGAGTGATGGTCAGGCGGTGAAACGCTTGGAACCGGCGACGCTGACCGAACGCCATGCCGCATGCACGTTGGACGCGCGGACGCTACCGGTCGGCACCTACACAGTGCGCTTTACTTTGAATATGCGTGACGGGACATCCCGCGGTAGCGCGCAGACCCATTTCTTGCGCGTTGATCGTCTGCCGGAACGGCGTGTGTTCATCGACCCGCACCGGCGGCTGATCGTGGACGGACAGCCGTTCTTCCCTCTCGGCATGTATTGGAGCGGCGTCAAAGAGAAGGAGTTGGAAATTTACGCCAAAGGGCCTTTCAACTGCCTGATGCCGTACGGCAGTCCGACAACGAATCAGATGGATGCTTGCCATGCGCGCGGCCTCAAGGTGATCTACTCGATCAAAGACTACTACTCCGGCACACGCTGGGCACCTGCCCACATGAAGACCGAAGCGGATGAGGTGGCCGAAATCCAGCGGCGCGTGGCGCTGCACGGGAAACATCCGGCCCTGTTGGCTTGGTACATCAACGATGAACTGCCGCTCGCGATGGTGGATCGGCTGGCCGCGCGCCAGCGGTTGATGGAGAAGCTTGATCCTGATCATCCCACATGGGTGGTTCTGTATCAGCATGACCAAGTGGACGCCTACCTGCCGACCTTCGATGTGATCGGGACCGATCCCTATCCGTTGCCCGCCAAGCCGGTCGGTACGGCGTTGCTGTGGACGCGCAACACGCGTGATCTTTCTTTCGGCACGCGGGCCATGTGGCAAGTGCCTCAGGTCTTCGATTGGGGCGCATACCGCAAAGGCGAAGCCCGCGAGAAGACACGCGCGCCGACGCTGGCGGAGATGCGCGCTATGGCGTGGCAGTGCGTGGCTGCCGGTGCGAACGGATTGGTTTTCTACTCCTTCTTTGACCTGTTCAAGATGCATGACCGCGATCCATTCGAGCGGCGTTGGGCTGATGTCTGCGCGATGGGCGAGGAACTCAAGCGTTACATTCCGGTCATGCTCTCGATCGAGCCGTTGCCGCAATTGACTTGCAAGACGCCGGCGTCCGTCGAAACACGCGCGTGGCGTGTGGGGTCACACCTCTATCTGCTGGCAGTGAACGGCGACACGGCGGCGGCTGATGCCGATGTTTCGATCGCGGGCGGCTTCTCAGAGCTTCACGCTGAATTCGGTCAGGCGCCTCAAGCTTTAGGCGGCGGTCGTCTGGCCTTCCGCCTTGACCCGCTGGATCCGGTGATGGTGCGGGTCAAGCTCCCCTAAACCCGCGCGGTCGCGCGGTAGGCGGCTTCGCGTTCGAGGCAGCCCGCGACGGCGGCGCGGATCGCGTCGAGGGTGTTCAGTTCATGTAGGTGTCCGCGCACGCAGGACGAGCCTTTGAGTCCGTGCAGGTAGCGGAAGAGGTGGCAGCGGAAGGTTGTGGCCAGCGCTTCATTGAGCTGCGCGGCATCGACGGGCAGGCCAGAGCGCGCTTGGATACGTTCGAATAATGCGATTTCAGCCGCGATATGTGTTTCGAGCGTGTTGCGGATCACGGCGAGGTCGCGGCGCGGACGCGCGCCGGCAAAGGCGGGCGCCGGAGGTTCTAAGCCGGAAGCCAGTGCCGTCAGCATGTCCTCAAAGATCCAGGGGTTCCCGATCGCGGCGCGGGCGATCATGATGGCATCCACGCCGGTTTCGTGGAACATGCGCCACGCATCGTGAGGGGAAGCTACGCCGCCATTTCCGATGACCGGGAGTGTTGCGCATCGTTTCACCTCAGCCAGAAGGTCGAGATGCACGGGACCGCCGTGGCCCTGCGAGGTGAAGCGTCCGTGTAGCGTGAGGGCGTCGGCGCCTGCCTGTTCGGCGGCGTCGAGAATCTCAAAGATGGCTACACGGTCGGGGGACGGCCCGAGGCGCGTCTTGAGGGTCAGCGGCAAACGGATGGCGCGGCGCATCGCGGCGAGAATGTCGTGGATACGGCGGGGGTCATGGATCAGGGCGGCACCGGCACCGTTCGCGGTGATTTTGCGAACCGGACAACCGGCGTTGAGGTCGATACCGACGAAGCGGCCGCTCTGTTCGACGCGGGCCGCGGCTTCTGCCAACGACGCAGGATCGGAGCCGTAGAGATGGGCGACGACCGGTCCTTCGTCGTCAAAGGTTTCCAGCAGATTCCAGGTCTTGTCGGAGGCATGCAACAAGCCGAGATCGCTCGTCATCTCGGTATACGTCAGCGCGGCACCGTGCTGATGACACAGGCGGCGCATCGGAGCGTTGGTATAACCGGCCATCGGCGCCAAGAAGAGTAGGGGGAACCGGCGGGATGGAAGGTCGAAACATGCATGCAGAGTCTTGCCCATAGCACACAGAGCATAGCGAAATTCTCCGCAATACCACACGCTAAAAAGTGAATAATGCACGAAGTAAGAAGTAATAGGTAAGATGTAATAAAAAATCCCAAATCCTAAATCCTAAATCCCAAATCCTAAATCCTCCTTGTCTTGGACGCTGTGTTATGTCAATGTTTCACCGATGCGGTTAACTCGTCTAGGTAGATTTCAGCCATATAGAAACGTAAAAAGGCTACGGCGTATCGTCGCGGTGGTCGTGGGCTGCGCCTTTACCTATGTGCGCGCCCGGATGCGGCTGTACCGAGAGATGAAAAAAACCGGCGTTTCGGTTGATACCGCCGTCTGTCTCGGCTCTGCTTTGCGTACGGCATGCGAGCGTCTGGGCCCCACCTTTATCAAGTTCGGTCAAGTGCTCAGCACGCGGCGCGACCTGTTGCCGGATGGTGTCGCTGACGAGTTGGCGCGGCTGCAAGACGGTGTCGAGGCCATGCCGCTGGCCGACGCTATTGCGGTGGTGGAGAGCGAGTACAGGCAGCCGCTCAACACGATTTTCTCTTATTTTTCGGAAACTCCCCTGGGCGCGGCATCGCTTTCTCAAGTACATGCGGCGCGCCTGGCCGCTACCGGCGAAGCGGTGGTCGTGAAGATCCAGCGTCCCGGTATCCAGGCGCTGGTCGATACCGACATTGATTTGCTGAGCCGCTTCATTCCCTTGCTCGAACGGCATGTCGTGGAGTTGCGTCACCTGAACCTCCACAGCATCGTAGAGGAGTTCTACAAGACGATCCGCATGGAGATGGATTTCAAGCGTGAAATGCACAATACGCAGAAGTTCCTCAAAATTTTCGCCGGCGATACGACCGTCAAGATACCCTTTGTCTACAAAGAACTTTGCACGGACAAGATACTGGTGCTGGAAGAACTGAAAGGCATTAAGATCGATCAGATCGATGAGCTTGTCCGGCGAGGCTATGATCGCGACGCGCTCTCTAAGGGTTTGGTGGCATTGTTGTCGAAACAGATTTTCACGCACGGCATTTACAACGGGGATGTGCACGCCGGTAATATCTTGGTGATGCCGGGGCCGGTCATCGGTCTTTTTGATTTCGGCATGGTGCGCACCATCGACCCCGAAACGCAAAAACTGATGATCGACTTGTTCGTGGCGGTGGTGACCAAGGACGCGATACGCATGAGCCGGATCCTTGCGGCGTATACCGAGCCCGGCCATCAGCCGGACACGAAGCGTCTGGCCCGCGATTTGCATGAACTGCTGGTGTTCTATTACGACCTTTCCGCTGAAGACCTGAGCGTGGAGACTCTGCTGGAGACGATCATGGACCTGCTTGCCACGCATAAGCTGGTGGTGCCCCAACAGTTGATCATGCTCTGCCGGGCAGCGGTGATGACCGAGAGCATCGTGCGTACGTTATCTCCGCGCATCTACTTTGTGATTGAGCTTTCGCCCTTTATCAAGGAGGCTATCAAGAACCGCTTTT
>Ga0255342_1006014_pt1 | contig 11288 bp, 6 predicted proteins | sample wastewater_treat_3_FD_192416 | JGI IMG/M metagenome (GOLD analysis project Ga0255342, IMG submission 192416) | Wastewater microbial communities from Lulu Island WWTP, Vancouver, Canada - plant14 | ecosystem: Engineered > WWTP > Wastewater > Unclassified | place: Canada: Vancouver, British...
TGAGCTACGTAGCCCACTGAGACAATAGCTTCGTTGGGATCGGTTAAAATCGTGATTTTTTTGCCCAGGTCAAGGTCTGCCACCGTGATTTCATCATCAACGGTTTCTAATGTGGAAATGTCCACTTCGATGACTTCGGGAAGATCCTGTGGTAGCGCCTCGATCTCGATCGCGTTTAGCACCTGGGTAACCACTACTTCAGGATTATCCGCAACTGGGGCTTCGCCAACCAATTTCAACTCTATCATTGCGCGCAGCTTCTCGGTGAGTGAGACGACCAAGAAATCTACGTGGAGTAAATCTCCAAAAATAACATCGCGTTGGCGGTCACGCATCAGTACATTGTACTTTTCCCCATCGACGTTGATGGTGATCAGGCTGGATGCAGTGAGCTTATCCAAGATGAGCGATGCATCGTGGGCATCCATCTGGATAGGGAAAGCCTCGATGTGCCGTCCATAGATAACGCCAGGGAGTAAACCTTGGCGGCGCAAAGCCTTGACCTGCTTGCCAGTCACATTGCGCTTTTGAGCATTGATTAAAACTTCTTCTTTAGCCATTTTAGTTCCTTTCGGGCGCCTCTCACCTCATCGGAGGTTACCCTCGCCCTGTGAATTTACCGAATGGTCTTTCGGCGAGGGATATTGTATCAGCTTAGGTTATGGCGTCAAGCAAATTATGCTACTTTCCCTACAAACTTTTGAGATAGTATCGTTGGCTCAAAAGAAAATGTTACTATGTAGCGAGGCGGTAATTTCCGGTTTTCGTGCGGAAGATTATACTCTTTGCTGAGGTTGAAATGCACAGGTCTGCTGGTGATTTGCAGCGCTCATTATCTAAAGCAGGGAAGATTCTACAGGTCGCCATCCTGGCTGGGCTTTTGGCTGGATGCCAGCTGGGCTCGAAGGCTGTCCCTACGCAGACGCCGACTAACACAATTACGAGTTCCCCTTCCTTCACTCCGCCAACTTTGCCAATGTCCTCACGTTCACCCACTCCTACTCCGACGGTTACCCTTCCTACCTCCACACCTTTCCCGCCCTTCGCGGAATTGCCCACAAGTGAGGTTTCCTACCTTATCCCGCTAACGCTTCAGCAGGTGAGCGAACGCAGTGCCCAGCTGCTTTTCGAGCTCGATCACGCTGCCACGGGAGACCTCCTGCTGCGGATGGTTGAGCAAGGAAATAACTACGTTCAATCAATCCCTATCTTTCCAAATCTTACCAACCAACAAATTAATCTGGGACCTTTGGAACCCGGCACTGCTTATGAGGTTGTGCTCGGCTTGCGCACTCCTGATGGATCTTATGCACAACCGGCATTCTTGGGCGATGCCTGGGGCAGCCTGCGCTTTCATATTCAGCCGACGGCTGAACCATTGCGTGTGGGTGTGATTGGTGACTCCGGCTTTGGAGAGCCTGTGACTGCCCAGCTCGCTGGGTTGATGGCTGGGGAGCGGCTCGACTTTGTGATCCACACCGGCGATTTGGTTTACAAAGCCGGAGAAAATGCCAGCCCCGCAGAAGCCTTTGCAATCAAATACTTCCAGCCATTTGCCCCGCTATTGCACCAGTTACCGATCTACCCAGTGCCCGGGAACCATGATTATGCTCCAGATGCCCGCCTGGATGGTAACCCGTATTATTTTCATGCCTTTCCACCCCTCTCTGACCCAATATTAGCAGCCCAAACTTCGTCCGCTAAACGGCAATATTATGCGCTAGTCTATCAGAATATCCAGTTCATCTTTCTGGATTCGCAAGTGTTCTTTGGTGAGGAAGGACGCGAGGAGCAAGATACGTGGCTCTCCCAGCGCCTGCAGAATGATCGGTTTGTTTACAATGTGGTGATCAGCCATGTACCGCTTTTCTCTAGTAGTACCATCCATCCGGAAGATAGCCAGCCAGTGCGGCAAGCCTGGCAGCCCTTATTTGCATCGGCTCACGTCCCCCTAGTCCTTTCGGGTCACAGCCATGATTACGAGAGGTTGATGGTGGATGGCGTTACCTACCTGGTTTCAGGCGGTGGATCGGATGTACTTTACCCCATTGGAGCGCGCGATCCCCATAGCCAAGCCTTTTCGGTCAGCAGTCATTTTGTTTTGCTGGAATTTTATGAGGATCAGATCAAGATTTTGGCAATCGATAAAAACGGAAAAATTCTGGATCAAGCCCAAGTGCCGCTGCCATAAAACCACGCTTAGGGTGGGGGCATCAACTGGCAGGGCTTATAATCAACTTTACTATCATTAATTAATACGAAAGTGAGAGGGCTGTATGTGTGGGCGATTTACTATGGCAATTGATGCCGAAGATTTGCAGACAGAGCTTGCCTTAGGCAAAATGCCGGCTGATTGGCAGCCGCGCTACAATGTGGCACCAGGGCAAAATGTAGGCGTGGTCACAAACCCACAGAGCCGGGATGTAACCTGGATGCAATGGGGCTTGGTGCCATTTTGGGCAAAAGACCCGACTATCGGGAATCGTTTGATTAACGCGCGCGCGGAGTCCTTGGATGAGAAGCCTTCTTTTAAGTATGCTTTTGCAAAGCGCCGCTGCCTCATCGTTGCGGATGGATTTTATGAATGGAAGAAACCTGAGCCGCGCGACAAATCCTCACGCCCCTTTTACTACAGACTTCGTAAGGGAAACGCTTTTGTCTTTGCTGGTTTGTGGGAAAGCTGGCAGCCCAAGGATGATCCCGAAAGCAGGCTCATCACATGCACTATTATTACCACGGTGGCGAATACGCTTGTTGCCAAGGTGCATGACCGCATGCCAGTTATCCTGACCGCGGAGGACAAATGGGCTTGGCTCCAAGAGAATTACACCGACGCGTTGAAAGCCCTTTTACAGCCCGCTCCAGATGGTTTATTGCAGGCTTGGGAGGTCAGCCGGGCAGTAAACGACCCAAAAAACGATTCGCCCGTGTGCATCCAACCGCTGCAGAATAGCTTGGAAGGAGCGTAACCCCGGGCTAGTGAAAGTTGGATTATTTCAGGCTCTTTAGGATTCAGGTAAAATAAAGAGCTTACGCAGCTTAAGATAAACGGACCAAGAAAGCGGGAAGACATGCATAATTATCACAGACTCTTTGGTGGCTTCGCAGCATTGTTGCTTTTAGCTTTGGCGGCTTGTCAGATGGCAGCCGTGCCCACCGTCACCACGGAAAGCTCGCCGATCCCCTCTGAGATAACAGCAGTAACCTCTACGCCAACCGCAGCGGGCACCAATTGGTGGGATGAAGCGGTGTTTTATGAAATCTTCGTGCGCTCCTTTAAGGATTCCGATGGTGATGGGATTGGAGATTTTCAGGGCATCATCCAGCAATTAGATTACCTCAATGACGGCGACCCCAACACCACTGATGATTTAGGCATTAATGCTATCTGGTTAATGCCGATTTACCCCTCACCCTCCTATCATGGTTATGATGTCACCAATTACAAGGACGTCAACCCGGATTATGGCACGCTCGAAGATTTCCAGCAGCTGCTGAAGGAATGCCATGCGCGTGGGATTCGCGTTATCATCGATTTTGTCATCAATCACACCTCCGATCAACACCCTTGGTTCAAGGCTGCACTAAACCCGAATTCGCCTTATCATGATTATTACGTCTGGTCGGATACTAAACCTCAGGGGTTTGGCCCGCTTGGGCAGGAATCCTGGTTCAAGGCTCCGAATGGGAAGTACTATTACGCGGTTTTCTGGTCGGGGATGCCGGACCTCAATTACAACAATCCAAAGGTAACCGAAGAGATTTATGCTGCCACCCAATTTTGGTTGGAGGAGGGCGTGGATGGCTTCCGCGTGGATGCTGCCCGCTACCTCTTCGAAGAAGGCGAAGTGCTGCAGGATACTAACAGCACGCTCAAGTGGTTCCAAGATTGGCGCGCTTTTTATAAACAGATTAATCCCCAGGCGTTTACCGTGGGTGAAGTCTGGACAGACACGCAAAATATTGCCCGCTACGGCACCCCTGATGGCTTGGATAGCTTGTTCATCTTCGACTTAGCCGAGGCGTTTCTAAACGGCTTGCTAACGGGTAATGCCGCAGTACCGCTCAAGTCTTACAAAGATGCCATTGCCTATTTCCCGGATTATTCCTTCAGCACCTTCCTTTCGAACCATGACCAGACACGCGTGATGACTGCGCTGAATGAACAGGAGATCAAAGCTAAAGCCGGCGCCTTTATGTACCTTACCGGGCCAGGGATTCCCTTTATCTACTATGGGGAGGAAATCGGCATGACCGGCAACAAACCGGACGAGATGCTGCGCACGCCGATGCAATGGTCCGCCGAGGCTAATGCCGGCTTCACCAGCGGAACCCCCTGGGAACCAATTAATCAAGGCTGGGAGCAGGTCAACGTGGCAGTTGAAGCCGCGCAGCCCGACTCGCTGCTCAACTGGTATAAGGAGCTGATCCGGTTGCGCGAGGCGAACCCGACCTTGCGGATGGGCAGCTTTGAGCCGTTTAATTCTAACTGCAAGGAAATCTATGCCGTCCTGCGCCAATATGAGGGCGAATCGCTCCTCACAGTGGCGAACCTTTCTTTGCGGCCGGTGCAGAATTGCAGCCTTAGCCTACGCGCGAGCAACCTCTCTGGTACCTATCAAGCTGAAGCACTTTGGGGAGAGCTGCTATTCGAGCAGATTAGCTTTGCTGGGGATGGCTCTTTAGACAAATTTATCGTGGCACCAGAGCTTGGTGGCGGGGAAACCGCCATTTTACGCTTGGTTCGCCCTTAAGTTTTAGCCCGCATAATAATTGCGAGCTGTATGAAGTGAGTATGAAATGAACCCGAATGTGTTTTATTTAACTGAAACCCCACGCCCAACGATCGAAGCCATCCTGCCGGATGGCAGGATCATCAATGGCAAGCGCGGCGCGCCCCTTAAGGACTTCATGGAGGTCATCCAGGATCAGGCGGACTCCCTGATTGTGGGTGCCATTGTGGATGGTAACCTGCGCGAACTGACCTTCCCGCTCAAAAAAGATGCCGAGGTCACCCCGCTGACGCTTTCGGATGCCGATGGTGCGCGCATTTACCGCCGCTCCCTGACCTTTTTGCTCGAGGTTGCTTTTCGGCGCTGCTTCCCGGGCGCTGTCCTCACCATTGACCATTCCGTTTCCTCCGGCGGCTATTACTGCCAGGTGGAGGGCGTCGAAGGGTTCTGCCAAACTGAATTGGACCGCTTAGAAGCAACGATGCGCGATCTGGTTGACCAGGATATCCCCTTCGAGCGGGAAGTAGTACCGCTGGAAGATGCCATCGCCTACTTCAAGTCCGTGGGCGAGGATGATAAAGTGCGCCTGCTCAAGTACCGCCAGCGGCAAGATCTGGTGCTCTATAGCGCTGCCGGCACGCGAAACTACCACCATGGCTATATGGTGCCCTCATCGGGTTACCTCAAGTGGTTTGCGCTGGAAATGCTCAATGACGCTTTTATCCTGCGCTTCCCGCGCCGGCATGCGCCTACGCAGCTCTCGCCCATGGTGCATTACCCCACCTTGCTCAAAACTTTTCGTGATTATGGTGAGTGGTTGAAAAAGTTAGGCATCCCCTCAGTGGGTGCGCTCAACGATGCCATCGAAGATGGGCACATCGACGAAGTGATTCTCGTCTCGGAAGCGCTGCACGAAATGCAAATCTCCGAGATTGCCGAAGCCATCGACAAACGCAAAGATCAGGTGAGCGTCATCCTGATTGCGGGGCCTTCTTCCTCGGGCAAGACCACCTTTTCCAAGCGCCTGAGCATTCAACTGCTAGCACGTGGGATTACGCCCTTTGCCTTAGAGATGGATAACTTCTTTGTTGACCGCGATAAAACCCCGCTGGATGAAGAGGGCAACCCCGATTTCGAATCCATCCGCGCCCTTAACTTGGAGCGGCTATATACTGACGTGCGCGACCTGATCGCCGGCAAGGAAGTGCTCCTACCGCGCTTCGACTTCAAGACCGGTCGCAGCGTGGACGGTCAGGTTGCCAAGCTCAACCCCGGCGATATGATCATTCTGGAAGGCATACACGGGCTGAACCCGCAGCTCATGCCGGAGCTGAGGCGCGAAAACAGCTTCCGCATCTACGTCTCCTGCCTCACGCAGCTGAACCTGGACCGCCACAACCGCATCTCCACCACCGATACGCGCATGCTGCGTCGCATCCTACGCGACGCGCGCGACCGTGGCTACACCGCCACCGATACCATCCGCCGATGGGAATCCGTGCGCCAAGGCGAGAAGAAGCACATCTTCCCTTACCAGGAGAACGCGGATGTGATGTTCAACTCTGCGCTGGCCTATGAGCTCACCACGCTCAAACCCTTGGTCGAGCCGCTGCTGCGCCAAGTGCCTTTTGGCACACGGGAATATATCGAGGCTAAACGCCTACTCAAGTTCCTGGAGTGGTTCCTGCCCACCGGCACCGAGTACGTCCCGGATAACTCCATCTTACGCGAGTTCATCGGCGGCTCGATCCTAACCGACTTTTCGCTCTGGAACCAGCAGGAACAGTATTAAGCTTGACTGGCTACGGATACTGATAGTGGCAAGCCGGCGCGGGGAAATACGCTGCGCATAGGCTTTCTTTGACGAACACGAGCGCGAGCGGGGTACGATAGACCAGGTCGTAGCCCTCGATCTCGCCGGCGTCCGCATCGCGGTAGAACTGCTGGCTGAGCGCAAACGCTTCGGGGTCGATGCCGACCGCATCAGGCTTGGTGTAATCCCAAATACGCTGTTGTAAAAGCAGCAGCACGTCAAAATCATGCTCCTGGATGTAAGCATAACTGAGCAGGTCAAACGAGGTCTCTATGCGCCAATTGGGCGTATCGGCAGGGACGTAGAGGCGGTAGTCATAATAAACCTTCAGCTTTTGCCCCGCCAGCGGTTGCAGCACCGCCTGCGTCTCCTCAAAAAAGCTCAAGCGCCAGTCATCCTCTTCGCGGGTTATTTGTGCCTGCACCATGGCGACGTCCTGCTGCAGGAAGAAGCCGAGCTGCACGATAACCATAATGGCGAGCACATCCCGCAGGAGCTGTTTTCCGGGCAGCTTAGGGCACTCGCCAGGTTCTGGGAAGAGCAGCACCAGGCTGGAAAGCAGCGGCAACGCCGCCGGCAGCCAGTATTGATACTTGAAATGCGCACCAACCACCACGGTGAGTGTGAGCGGGACGAACCAGCACAGGATCACCAGCGCCAGGTGCTTGTCTTTGCCCTTCAATAGCGCCCAAATGGAGGTGCATAAGGCGGTCAGCAAAAAGAGCGCACTGCCAAAATAGGTGCGTATCTCTGGCCAAGCCGCCGCTAGCCCGCTGGTGTAGACCACGCCGTAACCTTCAGAAACAACCAATAGTTGTCTATAGACCGTATAGAAATACTTCAACAGGGCGTACGGGGAGAAAAGGAAGGGATTGGCGAGCACAAACGCTCCGGCGGTGATGCCGACGAAACCTAACCATTTATGGAACGCCGCTTTGGAAGTGAGCTTGCCCTCGCGAACGCTCAGGATAAGCAGCGGGATGATGGAGAGGAAGAAGTACACACCGATGAGCTTGGTGGCGGTGAGCACACCCGCCATCACGGCAGCCCAGCGGTAAAACTTGCCGAACCGGCGCTCGTCTTTCCACAGGAAAAAGAGCGCCAAGACCGCAAAAAGCAGCACCAGCCCATCTGGGTGCCACCACAGGCTATTTTTGAGCACCGCCGGCACGAGCAGCAGCAAGAGATACAGCAGCACCGAGCGGTACGTGCGGAACTGGTCCTGCATATAAACCAGCAAGAGCAGCGCGATGAGCGTGGGCAGCAGGCTGATCACCTGGCGCTCCACCAGCATGAGCAGCGGCAGGTTGTCAAACTGCCCGGTCCAGCGCAGGGGGTAAGCAGCCAGTGCCGAGAGCCCGAAGAAGGGGAAGCCGTAATGGTAATAGTCGTAGGTGACGAAGTACTGCAGGAAGACCTTCAGGTCAGGCTTGGGTGAGGTCATGCGCTCGATCACGCAGTAAGTGGCGTACTCATCCGGTTCGAACATGTTGATCATGGCGATGTTTTCCGCGCCGGTGGCGTTGGGCCGAATGCAAGCAGCAAAATAGAGCACAGAAATCAGCGCCAGGAGGATGCGCACAATCTTAGGGTGCGGCTTCATGGATTAGATTATAACGCAGGGGATGGGAGCAGCTCACGTAATCAAAAATTAGACAACGTCACAGCTGTGCCTTGCTGGATCATCTCGATTTTAGCGCGGACCCGCGGATTTTCAGGGAACTGGATGCCTAGGGAAGAGCTCCGTCTTGTTGCAGCCCCCAGCAGGGTCAGCTAGAGGAACAGGCCGCCTTACGCGCGTTAAGGTGTTGCTTTCTGGATGAAGCAGCCTCAAGCTTATGGCTGGTGCGTTGAATGCGTCAGGCCTGTTTTTACCTTTGTAAATGGTGAGACGCATTCAACGCCAACGCTCTTTTCAAAACGGATGTCTGATATTCTTACCCTTTACTTCATAATCCCTGGCAGATAGGTGTGCGTGAACCACTGTGTGGCAACCTTGAGATTGGGTGTGAGATCAATAAAGAAACCACTTTGGAAATGGGGCTGCCAATAGCCGATGAACGCCCTGCCATTGCTACTGAAAGCAATATCACTTTGGTAACCTGTAGTAGACTGATTATTTCCATCCACAAGGAACTGATCCCAGGTTCCTGCTCCAGGGAGCCCTACACGCCCCTTATCATATGCGACGTACAAGCGCTGTCTTGCATATTCATCATCAACCAATATATTATTGTAGGAAATAACCGGGAAATTACGGTCATCATAAGCGATATGGAAAGTGGTCACATTGATGTCATCAATCCAGTTATCCACATCACCGCAATCCCAGGTATAAATGGGATCTCCAAAAACAGTTACATCCCCACCACAGTTCCCCCCAGATCCTACATATTTTGCGCGCATTAAAGAATCGTATTCGGATGTTGGTGTGGCTTTTACTGTATATGCGGCCGCTAAATCATTTATTCCTTTACCAACGGCGAGATCCACTTTTAGTCCAACAGTTGTGGGAGCCTCAGGAGCCTCAAGATCAATACAACGCCAGGTGTTTCCTTCTACCCCGCAGTTACTTGGCTTTAATAAAAGATCTGTCCATGGGTAAGCATAGCGAATGGCATTTTCTTTATTATACAGGACCCTGGTTTTGCCGTCCTTATAAATTAAGGCTGGTGAACCCATCGCATTAATTGAGCCCCAACCCGTCTCCTCTATCACGATGCAGTCATAGCCTGATGTGCCCGTAAGCCGACAGGAAGTGTTTGACCCGCCTTTGTAATATAGGTACACTAGTTTATATTTATAAAAATCTCCGGAACTCTCTTTGAGTGTTACCGCCATGCGGAAGTGGCCGCCAATGTGGGCAATTGAAGGCGGGCCGGCAAGCGAAACATTTGAACCAAACTTGCCTAATTCTATCAGGGATTCTGAATGATCATCTACAAATACCATATTGTGATAATATTCTAAAGAAGAACCCCAAATTTTTGAATTATAAGGATAAGCATAAGCTAATACAAAAGTATCTGGGTAGGTCTCAGTAGCAAGGTTGCTGATATATATGAACGGTTCAGCAGTATCAATATCATGACAAACCCACTTGTTGTCAGTTCCGCAGTTGCCAGGCGAAGCTTCGGTTGCTTCCCAAACTTGGAAGATGTTATTGACGCCCTCCTGAACATAAATCATATAGGGTATCTCACGTTCGCCCACAAAGATGGTTGAAATATTGGCAACGTCTGGGGCATCTCCATTGATAGTGTCTAAAGTCCAGGTATCCGAAATTTCAGACTCTAGGGATGAAGTGGCACTGGCTGAAACACTGCCGGCTATCAAGATCATGATGACCAAAACAAACACGACTCGTTTAATTCTCATTGCCTTCTCCTTTTTTGAATTGTTTGTTTGAACGATTCTCCTCGTGAATAGAGGATACGCCATTGACTTATCAAGGGAATCCCACCCTTTCAGGGATCCATAAAGTCGAGACTGTAATTAATTAGATTTGGACGCGATGTGTTCTTAACACCTATAGAAACTTAATAAAAATTTATATCGTATATTCACTATATCACAAATTTAGATTAATTCAATAGGGAATTTGTTTATAAAAGCCTAAAAGTGTCCATTAGCTTTACATAGTCCGTGCGTTTATAGGGCATAGAGGCACATAACAGGGGGCTTAACCAATAAAAACCAGCAGAACCCTTCTCAGAAGTCTGCTGGTTTGCTTATAACTCAAGTTCAGCTAAGCTATTTCATACAGCGCTTGACCATGCGGGATAGCCGCTCGACCCCGACCCGTATGGTCTCGGGGTTGCAAGCGGAGAAGTTGAGGCGCATGGTGTTGCTCGGGCCGCCCTTGGGGTAAAACGACGCACCGGGCACATAAGCCACCTTCTCCTCAATGGCGATGGGGAACAGGTCCACGGTGTTGCAACCTTCCGGCAGGGTCAACCACAGGAATAAGCCGCCTTGCGGGCGCGTCCAGGTGGTGCCTTCGGGCATGAAGTCCTCGAAGGCTTGCAGCATGGCATCGCGGCGCTCGCGGTACACCTCGCGGATGTGAGCGATGTGATCCTTGAGCCATTCACCGCTGGCTAGCTCATACGCCAAGTATTGGTCAAAGGTGGAGGATTGCAAGTCTGCGCCTTGCTTAGCCATCACCATCTTGCGGATAACCTCCTCAGGTGCGATCACCCAGCCAATGCGCAGCCCAGGTGCCAGAATTTTAGAGTAGGTGCTCGTGTAAATGACATTGCCACGGTACGAAACATGGTCTGGGTCGCGCAGTTCGTCATCCAGATCCACCAAGGTTGGCAGATGCTCGCCTTCAAAGCGCAGCTGACCGTAAGGGTCATCTTCCACGATGGGGATTCCATAATGATCGGCTAGCTCGACCAAACGGCGTCGGCGCTCTAGGGAGAGGGTAACGCCTGCGGGGTTGTGGAAATTGGGCAGCACATACATAAACTTAATGTTGGTGTTGATGACTTTTTCCAACATGTCGATTTTCATGCCTTCTTCATCCAAATCTACGGTTTCGTATTCGGCGCCGTAAACGTTCCAGGCTTGTAATGCGCCTAAGTAAGTAGGGCACTCTGTCAGGATGCGGTCGCCGCGGTTGATGAAGATGCGACCGAGAAAATCGAGGGTTTGCTGGGAACCCGTGGTGATGAGGACGTTATCGGGGGTTACTTTGATGCCGTATTTGCACACGTTTTGGGCAATCAGCTCCCGCA
>Ga0255342_1006019_pt1 | contig 11277 bp, 11 predicted proteins | sample wastewater_treat_3_FD_192416 | JGI IMG/M metagenome (GOLD analysis project Ga0255342, IMG submission 192416) | Wastewater microbial communities from Lulu Island WWTP, Vancouver, Canada - plant14 | ecosystem: Engineered > WWTP > Wastewater > Unclassified | place: Canada: Vancouver, British...
TGATTGTTTCACTGATTTCCATCATCAGCACTATATTCGAAAGCAAGATTGAACACCTTACAAGAATGAAATTAAAGCATCCTTAAAATTTTGCAGACTTATACTTGGGAATTGCTGACCACTCAGTTCTTTTCATTTCGATTCTTCTCTCATTTCGGCTATCTATTCGGTTCTAATAGAGGTTATGCCAACAACAGAGTCCACACCAGTCAAAACTGCTCAGCAAAATGTAGCTGATATCGCTGCATCAAAAAAAATTGCCATGGGCTGGATGCACACGGCAAAGTTCTTGACCACAGCGCCACAACTGGAGTTTTTGCCGCCTTTGTCGGTTCCAGAGATTGCTTTTGTGGGACGATCCAATGCGGGTAAATCGACTTGTATCAACACATTGACACAGCAACACCGCTTGGCATTTGCTTCAAAAAAACCGGGTCGCACACAAAGTATCAATCTATTTAGCTTGGGCAAGCAAGGCGTGACTGATGCTGTATTAGCTGACTTGCCTGGCTATGGCTATGCAGCCGTACCCAAAGCCGACAAATTGCGCTGGCAACGGGTTATGGCCAATTATTTAATCACGCGCGAAAACCTGAAAGCCATTGTGCTGATGTGCGACCCACGCCACGGCATAACCGAATTAGATGAGATATTGTTGGAAGTGATTCGCCCCCGCATTGAAGAAGGCTTGAAGTTTTTGGTGGTATTGACCAAGTCTGACAAACTCAATAAAACCGAAGCCGCCAAAGCGCTGTCGATCATGCAAATACAAGCCGGTGGTGGCGAGGTGCGTTTGTTTTCAGCGCTGAAGAAAAAAGGCGTTGATGATGTGGCTCTTTTACTTTGGCAATGGACGCATAAGGACTGAAACGCTATATATTTAATAGCAATATAGGCATTATTTACGCCGTCTACAGCCTAGTTTTCCATATATTTTTGCCGAACTAGCTCAATTCTCTGGCGATTCACACCAAAATCTTTGCGACCCAATCGGCTGCTACTTCGCACATCAATTGCGCCCTTTGCAGGGTTAAACCAAAATTCGACGTCATCCACAAACTTCAGTAAGCGGGTTTGCGATTGGGCATAGATGTAGTCAGGTTTGGTCTCAATGATTGCAGTGCTTGGAAAGCTGCGCAAAACATCTGCCAACTTGACCATGGAAGTGGCTAGGTTATTGTCTTTCAAAGGCAATGGCTCGATGCGCGCATATTGAAGTTGCGGATGATCAGGGTACAAATCTGCTTGGCTGCTGACGCTGTTGGGAGAAAAGGATGGTTGCTTCAATCTATCTGCTTTGACACCAAGGCTTGAAGGTTGCTTGCCGCTTAAAAAACCCAATTGTCCAGCTAATAATGTCAGCATAAATAAAGCAACCAAAAAGTAAATGATCATTTTCATTGGTTTTCTCCTTAGTCCTTCAGTTTGACTAACTATGCGATTAATTTTTCCATGCGCATTTGGTCTTGGCTGCTTTCACGCTGACGAATCAGATGCGCAGAGTCGCCATCAACCAATATTTCAGCAGCGCGACCACGGGTGTTGTAGTTGCTGGCCATGCTCATGCAATATGCGCCAGCTGACATCACCGCCAACAAATCGCCATGTTTGATTTGAAGTGTGCGATCGCGTCCGATCCAATCCCCGCTTTCACACACAGGTCCCACCACATCGTAAGTTGACGCATTAGCATTGGTATTGGCATCAGCGTTTTGTACAACGGGAACAATCGCATGGTAGGCTTGGTACATGGCAGGCCGTGGCAAGTCGTTCATGGCGGCATCAATGATGCAAAAATTCTTCTGCTCGCCGGGTTTGAGGTAGAGAATTTCGGTTACGCAGATGCCTGCATTGCCAACCAAAGAACGCCCTGGTTCAATCATCAACGGGCGGTCACCAAATCCTCTGGCATCTAGTTTGGCTAATATTTTTTGCCACAGCACATCAGCTTGCGGCGGTTGTTCACCGTTATAAGAAATTCCCAAGCCGCCACCAAAATCAAGATGGTGAATCGGCACACCGGCAGATTCAATGCTCTCAACCAAATCCAACATGCGGTCTACCGCGTCTAAGTAAGGACCATCATCCACAATTTGTGAGCCAATGTGGCAGTCTATCCCCAGCACCTTTAAACCAGGCAATTTCGCAGCATGCTGGTAGCAAGCTACAGTTCTCTCTGCTGCAACACCAAATTTGCTGCCTTTCAAGCCAGTCGAAATATAAGGGTGTGTTTTGGGATCCACATTGGGGTTGACGCGAATGCTGATATTGGCCTTCTTACCCACAGCCAAAGCGACTTCGTTCAGCACGTCAAGCTCGGCCTCACTCTCAACATTGAAACAACCCACACCCAAATTCAAGGCATGACGCATTTCACCGCGCGTTTTTCCCACACCCGAAAAGATGACTTTGGAAGCATCACCACCAGCGGCAATCACACGATCGAGCTCCCCGCCCGAAACGATATCAAAGCCACAACCAGCCAGAGTGAACACCTGCAACACACCTAACGTGGAATTGGCCTTCATTGCATAGCAAATTTGCACTTTGCGTCCAGCAAAACCCTTTTGGTAAGCACCCAATGCAGCAAGCATGGACGCTTTGGAATAGATGAACAAAGGCGTGCCAAATTCCTTGGCTAATTTGGCGATGTCTTTATTTTCTGCGGTCAATTGACCATCGCGGTAAAAGAAATACGGATGCCCCGGAAGCGTTTTAGATTCTGAAGAAATTTCTGATGAAAGGACAGACATGTTGACTATTAATTTGACTATTTTTTAGCAGGTGCCGGCGTTGTTGAACTTGAATCCGCCTTGGCATCGGCTGGCGTTTTTGACAACGCGGTATTCGGAGCGGCTGTGGCGGCCTCAACCAAGCTGGTACGTTGCGTACCGGCTGGAACTTGTGGCAAGTAAAGCGATCCACGTTGGCCGCACGCACTGAGCGCCAAAGCAGCTATCAAAAGTGACGTGCTTTTGAAAAGCCCTAATTTACGCGGGTTGCTGACTCTGTTTACAATTTGCATGGTATTTTTCATAATTCACATTGTAATGACTGACATCGAATTTCTTGACCTTGCAGAAAACGCACTGAAACGGATAGAGGCTGCGTGTGACCACATCAACGCCACAACCGATACCGATATCGACAACCAACGTACCGGCAACATGATTACATTGACTTTTGAAAATCGTAGCCAGATTATCGTGAACCTTCAAAAGCCGTTACAAGAAATTTGGCTCGCCGCCAAGCGGGGCGGCTTTCATTATAAAAATAACAACGGACAATGGCTGGACACTAAGGGGAATGGCGAATTGTTTCAAATGCTTTCAGATTTCGCCAGTGAGCAATCACTTAGCAGATTGAGTTTCAAGGTTTAAACAAATCTAGGATTGACCGTTTTTCAGATTCATTCAGTGATTTTGGCGTGTTTATGCTTGCTTCACCCTCAGACGGAACGTAATCCTCCATACCCAAACTGCGAATACCGCCACCTGCAAACTCAGTGTATTCCCAGTCACCACTTGCACGACTTACGCCTTCAGGTGTGTTCAGTTCGGCTATAGGCACACCTTTGAGTGCATGTTGCATGTAGCTGATCCAGATGGGCAAACTTAAGCCTCCACCCGTTTCAGCATTTGAACTGCCCAATGGTTTTGGATTGTCATAACCCATCCATACCACAGCAGCCAAGCTTGGGTGAAAGCCAGCGAACCACGCATCAATCGAATCATTGGTTGTACCCGTTTTGCCATAAATGTCGCCACGCCCCAGCGCTGCCTTGGCCTTTGCCGCGGTACCCACACTGGTTACCTCTTGTAAAAGGCTGGTGGTAACAAAGGCATTTCTGGCATCAATCACGCGCATTGTTTCATTTAATGCAGTGGGGTTTGTCTCGGCAATCACTGCGCCTTTGTGATCGGTAATTTTGCTGATCAGATAAGGGTTCACACGGTATCCGCCATTTGCGAAAACTGAATAGGCACTTGCCATTTGTAAAGGTGTTACCGCACCCGCACCGAGCGCCATCGTGAGATACGGAGGGTGTCTTTCTGCTTCGAAACCAAATTTGGTGATCCAATCTTGTGCATTTTGCGGACCCACTTCTTTCAAAATGCGAATAGAAACCATGTTTTTGGATTTGGCTAAGCCTGTTCGCATCGACATTGGACCACTGAATTTCCCATCGTAATTTTTAGGTTCCCAAGGTTGACCACCAGTCACGCTGGCATCAAAAAACAAAGGGGAGTCATTGATAACAGTTGCTGGCGAAAGCCCTTTTTCTAGCGAAGATGAATAAATAAAGGGCTTAAAACTGGATCCGGGCTGCCGCCAAGCTTGGGTGACATGATTAAATTTATTCTTGTTGTAATCGAACCCGCCGACCAATGCTTTGATTTCTCCGGTGCGCGGGTCGAGTGCAACAAAAGCGCCTTCAACCTCAGGCAATTGCGCGATTTCCCACGTATTTTTTATGGATTTGATCACCCGAATAACAGCTCCACGTCGGATTTTGATATTCGCGGGCGCTTTATACGACAGACCTAATGAAGCTAATTTCAAACCATCGCCTGTAATCTCAATCGTTTCTGCGTTTTGCATCGTGGCAGTCACTTTTTTGCCATTGACGCTCGTGACGACTGCGACCTTCAAATCATCCATGTTGTGATGATCTGTTAATACGTTATCTATGGCATCCTCAAGCTCCGCCTGATTACTGGGTAAGTCTACAAATAGTTCTGGCCCACGGTAATTTTGTCGTTTTTCAAAATCCATGATACCTTTGCGCAGAGCGTTGTAAGCAGCTGTTTGATCGGCGTGCTTAATTGTTGTGTACACATTCAAACCCTTGGTATAAGTATCTGCACCATACTGCGCATAGACCAACTGTCTTACGGCCTCAGATACGTACTCTGCATGCGGTTTTGCAGTATCGCTGTCTCTTTTAAGTTTGAGTACTTCTTTATTGGCTGCAGCTGCTTGTTCCTTGGTGATAAAGTCATTCTCCAACATGCGTTCAATGATATAAAGTTGACGCACGCGTGCGCGGCTGGGATTCACTATTGGATTGAACGTTGAGGGCGCTTTCGGCAAGCCAGCCAACATTGCGGCCTCTGCTATAGATATATCTTTAAGAGCTTTCCCAAAATATATTTCTGCTGCTGATGCAAAACCATAGGCACGTTCGCCTAAAAAAATCTGATTCATATATATCTCTAGAATCTGATCTTTGGTGAGTAGGTTTTCAAGCTTGAATGTTAATAAAACTTCATAAATCTTACGAACATAAGATTTTTCAGAGGATAAATAGACATTTCTTGCAACTTGCATGGTGATGGTCGACGCACCTTGACTTTTAGAGCGTCCCAAATTTGCCAACACCGCACGCAACATGCTTCTGTAATTGATGCCTCCATGAGAATAAAAATCAGAATCCTCAATGGCAATAACAGCGTCTTTCATCACCTTAGGTATTTGGGCTATTGGCGTTAATTGGCGCAACTCCTCACCAAATTCCCCCATCAAAACCCCTTCAGACGAATAGACACGCAAAGGCAACTTGGGACGGTAATCGGACAATTCAGAAACATCCGGTAATTTTGGATAAGCCAAAGCCAAAGCCAGACCGACAACCAGCGTTAAAACGGCACCCAATCCCAAAATAGCTATCCCAACCCAAATAGCTACTTTTCGGATCGTTGGCATACCTAGTAACGCAAATTTGGGTGTTACCAAACCTGCGCTACTCAAATCATGGTCAGACTGCGATGTCATATCAGAATTTTCTCAAAATAATGTGTGAAGCAATAGTATATGAAAGCGCACGACTGTTACTTAAATTGAAGTTAAACTGATTAATCTAACCAGCAATTCTGGTAATACATAAAGATTGTGCGCTAAGTTAATGTCTTTATTGAACTAAAGAGTTCATTTTTTGTTGGATTGTGGCTACAATTTTGCTAGCAAGAAAGCCAAAAACGACAAAATGGTGTAACCTACTGATAGCATATGCATTCTCAGTAAGGCAAATTCAAATTGATCTTGCCTTTGACCCTCTTAAAACAACATTGGATTTAATTTGAGCCTCTTTGGATCATTATTTAACCGGCAGTCTCCACCACTTTTTGGGTTAGATATTACTTCGCCCAGTATTAAATTGGTTGAATTGAGTCAAACCTCAGCAAATGCTTGGGTTCTAGAAAAATGCGCGACCGAACCATTGGACTATGGTTGGGTTGTGGATGGGAGTATTGAAAATCCTGATGAGGTTTTACTGGCTTTAAAGCGCCTACTTAAAAAGACCGGCGTAAAGACCAAAAATGTCGCCATGGCGCTACCCCCGTCAGTGGTTATCACTAAAAAAATGATGGTTCCTGCTGGTTTAAGCGACATCGAGCTTGAAGAGCAAGTTGAAGCAGAGGCCAACCAATATATTCCATTTGCATTAGAAGAAGCCAGTTTAGATTTCTGCCGATTAGAAGAGCCGCCAAACGCACAAGGTGATGTTGAAGTCTTGATTGTGGCATCTCGCAAGGAAAAAGTTCAAGATCGACTCGCACTGGCTGAAGCTGCAGGACTCAACCTGAAAGTAATTGATGTTGAGTCGTATGCCTCTCGGTTATCACTGAATAGACTGATACAACAACTTCCCAACAATGGGGCGCAAGCCATTGTTGCTTTGTTTGACATTGGATCTCAATCAAGCACCATGCAGGTATTGCAAGATGGCAAAGTTCTGTACGAGCGTGAGCAACCATTTGGTACAGCACAGCTGATGAAACTCATCGTAAGGCAATACGGCTTGACCATGGAAGAGGCCGTCATCAAACGTCGGAATGCCGAATTGCCAAGCGACTACAAAGAAAGTGTCTTAATCCCATTCACGACAGGATTAAGTAATGAAATTGGTCGCGCACTTCAATTTTTCTTCACAAGTTCAAAATACAACAGTGTCAATTATGTGATTCTGTCTGGTGAAGCTTCGCAATTTAGTGGGCTGGGACAAACAGTTACTGATCAAACTACTTTCCCTTGCATCGCTGCTAATCCATTTGAGGATATGCAAATCTCTAGCGGCGTGAGAGAGAAAAAATTGGCTAGCGATGCGCCGACGTATTTAACAGCTTGCGGCTTGGCCATGCGGAGGTTCACCAAGTGATATTGATTAACCTGTTGCCGCATCGCGAAATAGCGAAAGTCAAAAGACGTGAATCATTCTTTGTTACTTTGGCCGCTTCCGCCCTATTAGGTGGTTTGCTTGCTGGACTTATTTATGTTGGGTATCAAATTCAAATTACTGAGCAACAAGGTAGGAACATTGTTCTAAGCTCCGAAATAGCCAGTTTGAATGCACAAATCAAAGAAGTAGCTTCGATAGAACAAGAAATTGCTGACTTGCGTGCAAGGCAAGGCGCTGTTGAAGACCTGCAAGCTGAACGCAATTTACCTGTGCACCTATTGAATGAACTTGTAAAGCGAGTACCTGATGGCGTGTATCTCAAAGGTATGAAGCAAGTAAATTCTTTGGTAACCCTCACCGGATCCGCACAATCGAATGAACGTGTTGCTGAACTTCTGAGAAATCTGTCAAACAACAGTCCGTTTGTCACCAAGCCAGAATTGGTTGAGATAATCGCGGGCTCAGCATCTCTTGGCGCAAAAGATCAAAGACGTGTGTCGAATTTTATAGTGAGTGTGCAATTAAAAAAACTAACTAAAGATAAAGAAAGCGATACTTCTGCCAAAACTGGTACAGCCACTCCAATTTCCAGTTCAACACCGGTTAATTCGCCTGTAAAGAAATAGTATCTTAAGTACTCAAGCACAATTACGAAATTATTTATGGCGACCTCAACACCCACAAAATTCGATTTAGTCAGAATACAAGAATCGATCATGTCCCAATTTCGGGGAACAGATCTGAATGACCCCGGTTCATGGAAATCGCTACCGAAATATTTCGCATATGCACTGGTAACTTTGACAATTGTTGGTTTGCTATGGGCTTTTTGGCTCACAAATTCCAGAGATACACTTTTAGCCGAAGAAGTAAAAGAGACAGATTTGCGTACTGAATACTCAAAAAAATTAGCCAAAGCAGCAAATCTTGAGGCACTCAAAAAACAACGTACCCAAGTCATGCAATATGTTACTGAACTTGAGAAGCAACTACCCAGTAAAGCAGAAATGGATGCCTTGCTTTCGGATATCAATCAAGCAGGAATTGGTAGAAAACTACAATTTGATTTATTCAAACCTGGTCAGGTCAAACTTCAAGACTACTACGCAGAACTCCCTATTGCTGTAAAAGTGACTGGTGGGTACCATGATATTGGCTCTTTCGTCGCGGACGTAGCAGATCTTTCGCGAATTGTGACTTTAACAAATCTGAGTGTGACACCAGTTACTGGCAGAGATGGCATTTTGTCTTTAGAAGCCACTACGAATACTTTCCGCTACCTCGACTCTGAGGAACTCGCTACCCAAAGAAAAGCGAAAGCGGATAAAGCCAAAGCTGCAGGAGCTAAGCCATGATTCCCGCTACTTTTAGCAACATATCTACATTTCGGATAGCTGCTTGCCTCAGTCTGATTGCTTTAACAGGTTGTTTTAATTCAAAAAATGATGAATTAAAACAATGGATGGTAGCTGAACGTGGCAACACAGTTGCGCAAGTAAAGCCTGTTTCTGAACCAAAGAAATTTATTCCCCAAGCATACGACCAGGCCTCAGAAATTTCACCTTTTAACAATCAAAAACTATTGCAAGCTCTGCGTCGAGATAACACTCAATCCAGCACAAGCTTGGCACTGCTTTCGCCAGAACTTTCTAGACGAAAAGAAGCATTAGAGAGCGCGCCCCTCGATACGATATCAATGGTTGGCAGCATTGATAAAAACAAATCCAAAGTTGGTTTATTGAAGGTTGACAAGTTGCTCTATCAAGTAAAGGTTGGCAACTATATTGGTCAAAATTATGGCCGTATTACAAAAATAACAGACTCAGAAATCGTGCTCAGGGAAATAGTACAAGACGCTGCAGGCGAATGGATTGAACGAATAGCGAACTTGCAATTGCAAGGCAATGAAAAATGAACATACTAAATAACCATTTCATCAAACAATTCCACTTACACGCCAAAATGTTGATGCGTTATTCTGCATTAATACTGGGATTCATGATGTGTTCGACAATACATGCAAACGCACAAAATGCAATCGAATCCGTCACAGGATCAACACAATCAGGTGTTGAAGTCATAAAAATTGGATTTTCACAAGCTATTAGCACACTTCCAACAGGTTTCGCAATACAGTCGCCTGCACGTATCGTATTAGATTTCCCCAATGTAGCCAGTGGAGTTACACCCTCAACTATTTCCATGAGCCAAGGAAATACCCGTTCTGCAAATGTTGTACAAGCTGGCGAACGCACTCGTGTTGTTCTCAATTTAAAACAGCCAGTCAGTTTTAAAACACAAATTCAAGATAAATCACTGCTTGTTTTGCTTGAAGCACCAGCTATCAGTGCGAATTCATCTCCTGCTACTGCATTTGCAGAGAATTTAAATCGCGAGGACACCTTATCAATAAAGGATGTTGATTTCCGACGTGGTGCAGATAATGCTGGTCGAATCGTTGTTGATTTAGCTAACAATCAAGTTGGCGTCGACATCAAACAACAAGGACAAACATTGGTCGTTGAATTTTTAAAATCGACAATGCCTGAAGGATTACGCAAACGACTTGATGTCACAGATTATGGTACTCCTGTTCAATTCATCTCAACATTCCAAACTGGCGACCGAGTTCGAATGGTGATAGAGCCAAAAGGCAACTGGGAACATTCCGCGTACCAGGCTAATAATCAATTTGTTGTCGAAGTCCGTCAACAAAAAGTTGACCCAGCAAAGTTAACTCAAGGCATTGGCTACACGGGTGAGAAGTTGTCGTTAAACTTTCAAAACATCGAAGTTCGATCACTTTTGCAAGTAATCGCCGATTTCACAAATTTCAACATCATCACGTCTGACTCAGTATCAGGTGCTGTGACCTTGCGACTCAAAGATGTTCCATGGGATCAAGCATTGGATATTATTCTCCAAACTAAAAATCTAGGAATGCGTAAAACAGGGAATGTGCTACGCATTGCCCCCAAAGACGAATTGGCTGCACAAGAAAAACAGGACTTTGAAGCTAAGGCTGCCATTCAAAATATTGAACCATTGGTGACTCAATCCTTTCAGTTGAATTACACCAAAGCCGCCGACATCGCATTACAGCTACAGCCTAGCTCAAACTCTACTGGCAACAGTTCAACAGGAGGGACATCACGAGGCTTACTTTCTTCTCGAGGTAGCGTCATTGCTGAGCCAAGAACCAATCAACTTTTTGTAACCGATGTCCCATCTAAGTTGGCTCAGGTTCAGGAAATGATTACAAAACTGGATATCGCCGTTCGACAAGTTTTGATTGAAGCGAGAATTGTTGAAGCGGCAGATACTTTTGGGAAATCATTGGGGGTCAAATGGGGTGGAAGTGACCAAACTGGTCAGCGTGGTGGTGTGCCTGGTTACCAATTAACTAAAGGTACAAACGGCGGTAACAGAATAGCCTTCGCAGGAAGCTATGATGCCGTTTCTGCAACAACTGGCGAAACTACTGGTAGCCTTAATACTCAATTAATCAACTTGGCGGCTGCAGGACTAAATGGCTACAGCCCAGCAGGCATAGGTATCTCACTATTTAGCAGCGTTGCTGGGCGGTTCTTGAATTTGGAATTGTCTGCACTGGAATCTGACGGGAACGGCAAAGTTGTGGCCAGCCCTCGTATCGTAACGGCAGATCAAGTTAAAGCGTTAATCGAACAAGGAACGGAATACCCTTATCAAGTTGCTTCTGCCAGCGGAGCTACATCGCTTGCATTCCGGAAGGCAAATTTGAAACTTGAAGTTACCCCTCAGATTACCCCTGAGGGTAACATCATTTTAGATTTGGATATCAATAAAGATAGTCGTGGCGAAACCACATTGCAAGGGATTGCGATCAATACAAAACACATCAAGACTCAGGTATTAGTTGAAAACGGCGGCACAGTCGTCATAGGTGGCATTTTCCTTTTAGAAGAAACTTTAGATGAAACCAAGGTCCCTGTCTTAGGCGATGTTCCATTATTGGGAAACCTGTTTAAAACTAAAACACGTAAATCTGAAAAACGAGAACTTTTGGTATTCATTACTCCAAAAATGATTTCAGACCGAACGTCTGCGCGTTGATC
>Ga0255342_1006021_pt1 | contig 11274 bp, 6 predicted proteins | sample wastewater_treat_3_FD_192416 | JGI IMG/M metagenome (GOLD analysis project Ga0255342, IMG submission 192416) | Wastewater microbial communities from Lulu Island WWTP, Vancouver, Canada - plant14 | ecosystem: Engineered > WWTP > Wastewater > Unclassified | place: Canada: Vancouver, British...
AGTTGGTGTTGGAAAAGGCACAAGAGATTTTGCATGTACATGACGAGAATGGATGTGAAAAAGCATGTTATCAGTGCTTGCTCTCCTTCTACAATCAACGCGATCACGCGTATCTTGACCGTCACTTGGCATTAGATTGGATTGAAGCATTAGGAGAGTTCGAGATAAACTCTGTTGAAAGCTTTGACCAAACCTACTATGATGAATTATTGGAAAAATGTCAGTGGGGGTCCGAGAGAGTTGTATTGGAACGCATAAAGCAGATGAAGTTGCCTTTGCCTAATGCTGCACAAAAAACGATATATGATTCCACAGCGGGGTATCCTATCGCCACCTGCGATTTCTTCTATGAACCCAAAATGCTTGTTTTTGTGGATGGTTCTGTGCATTACTTGGATTTTATTCAGGCTGCGGATGATTATAAGCGCAAACGCTTACGCGAGAGAGGTTATCGAATCGTCGTCATTAACGTAGATAATCTTGATGCAGGCATGGAGGACCTTAAGCGCAAGATTGGCGTTTGATATTAATAATTACAATAAAAGGTTTCCTCTAATTATCTAAAATCAGTTGGAAAGAATGAACTTATGGTAAGGTAAAAAGAGGAGTTAATGATAAAATAAATAATTAAGGCATTGTAATAATATGACCATCCGTTTTGGTCATTATCTAATCAGGTGATACTCGAGAGATATTGATCGCGACAATAAATTTCTGGAAAAATTGTTTACTGTTGCATGTGTAACAAGTCAAATATTATGTAATCGGTTTGGCTAATAAGTGGAATAACAGTAATGTATAGGCAATTGTTATGACAACAGAAATCAAAGCATGGGAAATAACCAATAATACTCTTCGACCTGTGGAAAGTTCATTAGCCATCGAAGGGAGAACAGAAAGCCTTGATCTTGAGGAATGGATTTCCACCAATCCTGAAATTATTGGCTCGGGTTTAGAAATCATTGGCAGGCAAGTCACTACTAAATCGGGACCACTCGATTTGTTAGCTATCGATCGCACAGGCGATATCATTGTCATAGAGTTGAAGCGGGACAAGCTTCCACGAGATGTAATAGCACAAGCAATCGATTATGCTTCTGACATTGCTGATTGGAATATTGATAAAATCAGCGAGGTTTGCACAAAACATACAGGTAAAAGTCTTGATGACCTAATCAGCGAAAAGTTTCCTGATGTTAGTATTCAAAATCTCAATATTAACGAAGCTCAGAGAATTATTCTAGTTGGTTTTGCTATCGAGTCTTCACTTGAAAGAATGATTAATTGGTTGTCAGATCACTATGGCGTAAACATCAATGCCATTATTCTCAAATACATCAAAACCATCCAAGGTGATGAATTGTTAATCCGAACAGCGATCATATCTGAAGAAATGGAGCAGTCAAGAACAAGCAAACGAAAATTTACCATTCCCATGTCAGATGAACCAGGAGAATACGACGAGAAAGAATTAGAAAAATTGTTTAAGGAGTATCTCCAACAGGGCTTATCGTCTGCTAAGTGGATGCGAAAAATTATTTTACCAGCGTGTTTAGAACATGGCACGGTCACACGCGATCAATTGAAGGAAGAATTTATTAAACATAAAGAAGCTGAAGATCTTAGCAAAGCTGGATATCATTTAACCACAATTTCCAACCAGCTTGGGATGGCTAATAAAGATTTCTTGCGTCAAGTCATCGGGTATGAATATCCAAACTATGAATGGGAGAAAAACAATTACCATATCAGAGATGGCTATGAGGATTTTGTTAGAAGAGTATTGAACGAAATTAATGTGAATGAATAACTTTATTAGGCTCAAAAAACAGGAAAACGAGAAAATCTAGCATTTGTTTTTCTAAAGTAACGAGACTAAATTGTATTAACTACTTGCGAATAGATCTGATTCAATATCCACTTTCACCTCCCCTTACTCAAGTCATCTCCCCCCCTCACCCCCTAAAGATCACCTGCTCCCTGAGGAAGCGCTCAGCCGTGTCATAGTAATCCTTCAGCGTCTCGGCCTTGCGGAAGCCGTGCCACCCGGTGGGCTTGCGAACGAAATTCTAATGAAACAATTAATAGTATCACTCAATTCAACAAGCTAGAGATTCATAAAGTACAACGTGGAGTAACAACAAAACTTGAGCACGAGAATTTTCACCAAGAATCTTATCACGGTATTTATTAAATGCCTGTAACCTGCATGTCGATTCTCTATGCGCTATCAAGGACGCAATAGGGGCAAGCAGGCGGACTAACGGGCGCGGCTGACGAGGCAACTTTATCCCCTATTGGCGATAGCATAAATTGCAGCCTAGGGAAGCTGGGTTCCGGTCTCACCTCCCCGTCTGCTGATCGATGCGCTGTCAATGTCAATTCTCTCAGTATAAATCAGGCGTGAAGGCTATTCCCGCTGGATTGGCTGGCCGCGGCGTGTCCGGGTGACGATGGTGTAATTGGCCCAGAGGTAATCATACTCCCGGATCAGCAACTGATATTCCCCAAGGTTAGGTGCAGTCGCAAAGGTGATAGTTTCGGTCCAACGCAGCAGAGCGCTTGGATTGTTCACCAGCATCTGGCTGATTACTGCTGTACCCACAGGTGCGTCTTCACAAGCGAGATCGAGCTCCTGCTTAAGGATGCGTCGAAATTGCCGTTCACTGATCCCTAGCTTTGCTGTTGCATCCTTTTTGGTCATTCTGTGATCCAACGCCCATTCTACTTCTGTCTTCCGGGCTAATTCCTTACTTGTCATTTCGATTACGCAGTACACTTCGTGTGTCCATTTCATAGCTCCTAATCTTAATAGGACATTTCTATTTTGCTACTTTAGGACATTATCACTTTACTCTTACCAAATGCGTTCTTGTCATTAATTATAATTAAATGGAGTATAATTTTTTCATATTATTGTGGATTTTTTAAATTAGACGTGTATTTTTATTATCGTCACGAACCCTATTGCCATGCTTGGTGAGTCTAAGAAACAAAGAATACAATCACAACTTCATAAGTAAAAAGGAGTCATCATGAAGCATTCCACCCTCATTACTCTTAGAACTTTCTTAGTTCTAGTAATAACTTTAAGTTTCCTCGCTGGTATGAACGAACCAGTGCAGGCAGCATCTTGCACCTGGACCGGCAGCACTAGCACAAACTGGGCGGATGAGTCCAATTGGAATTGTGGGCATGTCCCTGGTGCTTCAGATGATGTGGTGATCCCAGTCACAGCTAATGATCCTGTCTATTCTGAAAATCTTGGGTTTGATCTAAATGCGATTGAAATTCAGGCTGATGCAACTTTGAAAATTGCCAATGCTCACAATATTGTGTTGGACGCGATGAATTGGCAGATCGATGGGACCCTCTGGTTTAAACCGACAGGTACATATTTGGACATGGAAATCAATGAAGAGTATCGAAATGGTGTAGTCAATATCGGTTCATCTGGTGATCTCGATTTAGATTGTCAGGGAGGGTCATTGCGAATTTACTCAACCTTCAATAATGCTGGGATGGTTGAAAGCCTGGCAAGCGCTAGCGGAATCGCATTGATGGGAAACGGCGTACACACTGGCGAATTTGCTGACCTGCCAAGCTTACAACTGGCTTCCGTCGATCCTGGGGCAGAATTTGTGTTCCAATCCACATCTGCCTTGACTATAAAAAATTTCAGTGTTACCAGTGGTCATGCTTTCATTTATGGATCATATTCACCCTGGGGAGAATCTACAGCCTTAAACATAGACGATTCCATTCCAGCGCATCCGCCATCGGTGACGATTGACAGTACATCGGTAACCATGCCGGAATACACAAACATCAATCCAGGTACAACCCTGGCAGTTAAAAGCCCTCTTGTGATACCGAGGCTTTACTTGGGAGGTAACCTGAACAACACCTCTTCAATTAATGTGACTGACTACTTTTTATGGTCAGGTGGTGGATTTACGGGGGATGGAACAACCACAGTGCAAACAGACACCACCAGTACTATACGCCCGTATTTAGGTGGCGCAATGGACACGCAAACACTCACACTTGTTAGCACTACCAATTGGGATGAATACAATATCGAACTCTCCAGCAGCGCGGTTATCATCAACAACGGCATTTTCAATGCCAATGCCACCACCACCATGACAGGTGAAGCAACCGAGAGCTTTGTGAACAATGGCAGCTTCATTAAGAAAACTGCTGGCACCACCACCACCATGGATATCCCCTTTACCAACAACGGCACAGTCGAGACGGTTGCTGGTACGCTGATCTTCCAGCAGGGCATGGAAAATGGCGAGAACGTTGTTATTGACTTGGGCGGCGGTACGCTCGATCCGGGAAATGAACTCATCCTTGAAAGCGGTGACAGTCTGATCGGCTCGGGCACCCTGGCAGCCGACCTGGTGAACGGCGGCACGGTCAGCCCGGGCGACTCGCCCGGCGTCATCACAGTCCAGGGCAATTATGCCCAGCAAACGGGTGGAGTCTTGGAGATCGAACTGGGCGGAACCATCGCTGGAACAGGCTTCGATCAGCTGATAGTTACCGGAACAGCCACCTTGAACGGGACATTGAACGTCACCCTGCTGCCCGCTTACACACCCCAGGCAGGCGATACCTTCATCATTATTGACCATGCCACCGGTACTGGCACTTTTGACACAGTCAACTTGCCAACCTTGCCGGGCGGTTTGGAACTGAAAGCTGATTTCAGCGGTGATGGCGTGACTTTAACGGTGGTGGGTAGATCCTCATTCATATTTCTGCCTCTAATCTTAAAATAAGTATTAGATAAGCCAACTTATGTCATCGAATCGACAATCACACACAATCTGCAAGCAGGCACAACATACAACTGGTATGTACAAGCGATCAATGAATATGCCTATGGAGCCAACTCAGATTTATGGACCTTCACCACACCGGGTCCTTAACGGTTGGGAAGAAAATGCTCAAGATTGAAAGGTTGTGGGGACCATCCCTGCTACTACTCTTATGGTAAGCTTATTACACTTGATTGATCGCTAGATATGACAAATATACGGCTGGTGACGCAAATCACCAGCCGTTTCTCTAAGATTCTTGTTAATTTACTTCAATCATCAGCAGCAAGCCCTTTTCGAAGTCACCGCCTCCGATTCTATCCAAGCTCATCCTCGGATCGATGCGATGTTCAACGAGGCAGACCGCCTGCAAGCTGCGGTGGATGATCTCTTTGGGGTTCCCCGCGCAGCCAGCTTGGCAGGGGCTACCGTCCCCAATCTTAGCGGCATCCGCGAGCTATATCTCTCGCTGACCGGCGACCTGGAGCTGCATGGCGGCTACGACGCCGAGCGGGTGCAGCTCGCCACCACGGCGGATTTCACCGGCCTGGTGAAAAATGCGCTCAACAAGCTGGTGGCTAATACCTGGGATGAGCTGGGCCGTGCCGGCTACGACTGGTGGAAGTACATCAGCGTGCAAGAACATTTCTCCACCTTGCACCCCATCACTGGCACGTTGGTGGGCACGGTGGGGGCGCTGCCGGCGGTAGCGGAGGGCGGCACCTACACCGAGTTAGCAGTTGGCGATAGCCCCGAGACAGCAAACTTTATCAAGTATGGCGGCTATATCCCGTTGACACTCGAGCTGATCGATCGGGATGAGACCCGCAAGCTGCGGGCGTATACGCGGGAGCTGGCTTCGGCTGGCATGCGCAATATCTCCAGCTTGGTCTCGGCCATTTTCACTAGCAATGCCGGCATCGGGCCGACCATGGCGGATGGCGGTGCGCTCTTCAACGCCACGGCGGTTACTACGGCTGGGGGGCATGCCAACCTGAGCACTACCGCGCTTTCCAGCACAAGCTGGGATGCGATCAGCGCCAATGTCTACAAGCAGCCCATGCTGATCAAGAATGCCGCGGGAATTTATGGCACTGGTCCGCAGCTGGCGGTTAACCCCAAGTTTCTGCTTGTGCCACGCCCGCTGCAAAAGACGGCCAGGGAGATCTGCGAAGGCAACTTTGTGCGCGAGAGCGGCTATGTCTACGATAACGTGCTTAAGGGCAGCGCTGTGCCGGTGACCGTGCCGGATTGGACCGATACCAACAACTGGGCGGCGGCATGCGATCCGCTGATTGCGCCGGCTGTTTTTATTGGTGAGCGCTTTGGGCTGATGCCCGAGATCTTTGTGGCGGGGTCCGAGCATTCGCCGGCGGTGTTCACCAATGACGAGCACCGCCTCAAAGTGCGCCACTTTCTGGCTGTGTGGGTCAACGACTACCGTCCGCTCTACAAATGCAATGTAGCGTAACGAAGTGGAGCACCCTGGAAGGGTCGCTTAGCCCGAGTGGCCTCATGACACGTCGGGCAATGCCGATCGCTAGGGCGATTGGCGATGAAAAGGAGGATTAATCAAACCTAAAAGTCTTACTCCTCTTGTATTGGCTAAGTTAGGCTTCCCTAAGCCGCTGGATTACGACGTCAAGCCGGATGGCAGCTTAGCGGTGGTTGATAGCAACGGCCAGAAGTACATCTTGCCCAAAAAGGATTGGGAGGGATTGGTAAATACTGAATCATTACCTAAGTTAAAGCACAGTCCGCAAGGTTAGGGTCGAGCCTCGGTAGTGCGCAATGCTCCCCTCCTCGTGCTCGAGGAGGGGAGCTTATTAAAGTAATTGATAATCTAAATTCTTATTTCGTTTTGCATTTCTACCCCAGATTAAAGTATGATTAATGCATTCGTGGGTATTGTGGAAATGAAAACAAAATCACTAGAAAATTATCTTTTCCAACCTTTCGATTGCTTACTTTTAGTTAGCACTCAGATCAATCGCCTTGAGGAAGCTTCAAAATTAATTCTTTCATTTGGCTATGGCGCTATATATATCAACAAAGGCTTGAGTGCAGCTTTACTCAATACTTTACCTAACGAACGGAGCCGCGCTTCACATTCTTGGCTTAAAGATACGCTTGGCCAATATCAAGAAGCCCCTATTTTGTGCTATGGCATAGACTTACTGTTTCATCCCTCTCTGCAGCTTGATCCTTTTTCTATGTTCCGTAGCACTTCTCGCATTCAGTCGTTAATTGTTTTATGGCCTGGGGAATATCATGCCAACACTCTTACTTATGCACTTCCTGCTCATCATCATTACCGAACTTGGAAGTTGACCGAAACCTTGTTACAACAACCCAACGTAATTATTCAAACAATAATTGATCAAGAAGGAGATTAAACCATGCTATATAAGGATCTGGTCCAATTTACCCCCATTGAGACGGTTATCCAGCTTCACGATGCCGAAAATGAATCCGCAGCCAAAAACCTGGTTGAAACGTATGTTATTTCTGAAACCATGGCTAACAAACTCGTGGATCTTGTATTCCCACAACTTCAGCTTGATAATCCTCAGGATAACAAAGGCATTCTCATTGTTGGCAATTATGGAACTGGTAAGAGCCATTTGATGTCTGTGATTTCTGCGGTGGCAGAAAGAGCTGAATTAACAGAATCGCTCACTAACTCCAAAGTCAAGGAGGCTGCCAAAGGTTTTGCTGGCAAGTATAAGGTGCTTCGCGTTGAGATTGGCAGTGTTACTGGCAGCCTGAGGGATATCTTGCTTGCTGAGCTTGAAGCTGCACTAAAAAGTTGGGGCGTTTCTTTCACTTTCCCTTCAGCTGATGAAGTGACTAATAACAAAGTAGCACTTATTCAGGCTATGGATGCTTTTCGCGAGAAATATCCTGACCAGGGTGTTCTGCTTGTGGTTGATGAGCTGCTGGATTACTTGCGTACGCGCGAGCAGAGAGCGCTAATCCTGGACCTTGGCTTTTTGCGTGAGCTTGGTGAGGTGGGCGCTTCTTGCTCCTTCCGCTTCATCGGCGGCTTGCAGGAAACACTCTTTGAAAATCCGCGCTTTTCTTTTGTAGCCGACCAGCTTCGCCGCGTAAAAGACCGTTTTGAAGAAATCCTTATTGCCAAGGAAGATATTACTTTTGTTGTTTCGGAGCGCTTGCTCAAAAAGACAGATAAACAAAAAGCGTGGATTAGTGATTATCTGCGCAAATTTACACCCCTTTATAAATCCATGGCAGAGCGTCTGGATGAATTTGTTGACCTATTCCCCATTCACCCAGCCTATATTGAAACGTTTGAAAACCTCGCTATCGCTGAAAAACGCCAAGTCCTAAAAACCTTCAGTTTGGCTATTCGTTCCATTTTTAACCAGGAGGTGCCAGAAAACGAGCCTGGTTTAATTTCTTATGACCATTATTGGCCAATGATCCAAGATGACCCCAGTTTGCGCAGTATTGATGATATTGCTAGGGTAATTGAGAAAAGCAATGTCCTTGAAGGTCTCATCAAGAATGCCTATACCCGTCCTAACCTGAAAGAAATTGCCCTGCGCATCATTCATGCCCTAAGTGTGCAACGTCTTACAACACAAAATATTTATCTTCCCGTAGGAGTTACAGCAGAATACTTGCGCGATAGTCTCTGTTTGTATGTCCGCTTACCCGAAGAAAACAGCACCGCCGATTTTCTCTTAGACCAGGTCCAAGTTGCGCTCAAGGAGATCATCAAAACAGTCCAGGGTCAGTTTATCTCTTACAATCCCGACAACGGTCAATATTACCTTGACCTTAAAAAGGCGGTGGATTTTGACCAGAAAATCCATGAACGTGGCGATTCCATAGATAGATCAGACCTGAATATTTACTTTTACGATGCTTTGCAAAAAGCTCTCAACCTGAGCGATACAACCTATCTAACTGGCTATACCATCTGGTTCTATGAGCTGCCTTGGAATGACCATAACGTCACGCGACCAGGCTATTTCTTTTTTGGTCCGCCCGATGAACGAACTACAGCTCAACCTCCCCGCGATTTTTATCTCTTCTTTTTGCCGCCTTTCCTGGAGCGGGAAATCCACGATGAGAAGCAACCGGATGAAGTGATTTTCAAGCTAACAGAGTTGGATCAGGAATTTGAGACCAAGGTTCGCCAATATGCTGGAGCTCGGGCAATGGCGCATGAATCAACTGAATATCAAACAGAATATACAAATAAGGCTGATTCAGCCTTCCGACAGCTGATACTCTGGCTCCAAAAAAACTTAATTGAAAAGCTGCATGTCATCTATCAAGGGGTCGATGAGCCTCTCTCAAAGGTGCTCATGCAAATGCGCAGCACTGCCAGCCAAAACCTGGAAGAGCTCATTCGTTTGGTCGGCTCACACCTGCTCTCCCCCCAATTTGAAGATCTCTACCCCGACTATCCTAAGTTCAAACGTTTACGCCAGCCGATTACCGAAAAAAGTCGCCCAACGGCTGCCAGCGAAGCCTTCCGCACTCTTTTTGGCCGCCGTACGGAGCTTGGCTTTGGCGTTTTGGATGGCCTGAGCTTACTTGACGCGCAAAATAATGTTCGCCCAGAGAATTCTCCTTATGCGAGGTATTTCCTCAAGCTGCTCACCGAGAAGCCAGCCCCTCAGGTGGTTAATCGTGGCGAGATTATCGAAACGGTTAGCGGAGGCCTTCAGCCTATCGAAAAAGACCTCTATTTCAAGCTGGAGCCGGAATGGGTAGCGGTAATACTCTTGGCTTTAGTCTATAACGGTGATATTGTCCTCAATCTCAATGGCCATGATGAACTGGATACGAGTTCCTTAGAGCGTTCTCTCACTCGCCCCATCACAGACTTCACGAATTTTCGCTTTTATAAACGCCCGACCAACGTGCCGACCGAACGCTGGGTGCGCATATTTGAGGGGCTGGGCTTACAGCCAGGCTTAATCCGTGACGAAAACACACGGGAAGCTGCCATTAAAGAATTGCGCCGGCTGGTGAATGCTGAACTGGACCAACTGGGTATCCTCCAACACCGTTTGGAAGAAGGTCTCAGACTGTGGAATGAACCAATCCTCACAACGCAGGTGACTTATATCAGCGAAGATGGCATTGTGGTCGCTAGTGATGCGCCTGAATTTGCCCTTTCCCTTTCGGAATTGCAGCCCAGCTTGCGCGGTTACAAGCAATTTCTGGATGAACTGAGTAAATACAATATGACCGGTAAGTTGCGTAATTTGCGCTATTCCCTTGAAGATATTGATGACTATCTGGAATATAGGAAAAAGGTTTTCCGCATCAAGGAAATGATTTCATTTATAGATCAATTACAGTCTGATACCACTTATTTAGCTGAGGCCCAAGCTAATTTACCAGTTAATCATGATTGGTCACAACGTGCTATGCATGTCAAAAGTAAGCTTTTGCAATCTCTGCGCCGCTTTGGCAAGACAGGCGAGGGCTTTGACCTCGAGGCTGCCAAACGCGAGCTGCGCACTCTCAAAAATGATTATATTAAGGTTTATAGTGACTTGCACCAGCGTAAGGTGCTCAATGCGGAGGAAGATGCCAGGCGTCAAAAACTCTACCATGATCCGCGCTTTGAGGCTCTCCAAGCTCTCTCATCGATTGACCTGCTCAACCATGGCAGAGAATTTGAAAGCTGGAAGAATCGGCTCGCTGGGCTGCTTGCCTGCCCCGATTTTCACGAACGCAAGATTGCTGATAACCCCACTTGTCCCTCTTGCAATTTCCGCCCCGCGGCTCATCCAGAAATGCTCAAAATCGATGCGGCTTTACTGCTCAGACAGCTCGAACATCAGCTCAGCCAAACGCTGATCAATTGGCGCAAAGCTTTACGCGCTAACCTGCAAAGCGAGACTGCACAAAAAAGCTTAGCGGCGATGTCCCCCGCCGAGCGCAAGCCGATTGAAGAGTTTTTGGCTCAAAGTGATAATGAAGAAAGTTTACCGGAAAATTTTGTGCCCCAGGCGATCCAGGCCTTGCGTGGCATTCAAGCGCTCACCTTGCCTGTCGATTCGCTCTTGCAGGCGCTCAAAGCCGGCGGGCTGCCTTGCACACCACAAGAATTACAGCAGCGCTTTAACCAGTTTTTGAGTGAACAGATGCGCGGGCATGATGCTGGCAATACACGTATAACTTTAAATCAGTAGAGGGAATCTATGCACCAACTATTGAATTGGAATGAACTTCAAAAGCTTGCCCAAGAATTCTGAATTTCTTTGGATATATATAGTAACTGGCTTTCTCAAGCAATATGGAACCATTTTGTTGACACTACAGTTGTGCTCTCATAGCCAATGAATCTACGTAAAGGAAACCTGATGACTGACCCACAACCTGAACTTCTCCCGCAGGAACCCGCCGAAACCTCCTCGGTCGCCCAAGCCCAAAGCGATGAATACCGCCGCCGGCT
>Ga0255342_1006031_pt1 | contig 11264 bp, 10 predicted proteins | sample wastewater_treat_3_FD_192416 | JGI IMG/M metagenome (GOLD analysis project Ga0255342, IMG submission 192416) | Wastewater microbial communities from Lulu Island WWTP, Vancouver, Canada - plant14 | ecosystem: Engineered > WWTP > Wastewater > Unclassified | place: Canada: Vancouver, British...
CGTTGTTCCGGCCGCTTACTTCAAGCCCAACGATGTCATCATCATCGTCTCGCGCAACAAGGTGGGTAGTGGCTCCTGGCTGTGGACCTATAGCCCGACCAACTTCTACACTCTGCCGACACGCTGGATGGGAAATTAGTCAGGCAATCGAGCGAAATGGTTATCGGGCCGCGGCGCCGCTGGACGGCGGCGCGGCCTATAACTTTTCTTGCAGGAGGGCGGCGCAGGCGCGCATGTCCGCCACGCGATGGGTTGCCGCCGTTGGCATATCCGTTGGCTCCACCAGCACGGTGACGGCCACGCCGGCGCGCTGGCCGGTCAGCACATCAGATTCGCGGTCGCCAATCATCCAGGAGCGCGCCAAATCCAGATGGTGGCGCTCCGCGGCCTCCAGCAACATGCCGGGGTTGGGTTTGCGGTGGGGGTGCGTGGGATCGTCCGCGGTGCAAACCAGAATATCCAGCAGGGCCAAGCCCTCGGCCGCCAATTCATCGCGCAGATGCTGGTGCATGGCCGCCAACTGTTCCGGCGGGGTGATGCCGCGGGAAATGCCGCGCTGATTGGTGACAATCACAGCCGGGTATCCTTTCGCGGCGGCCACGCGAATGCATTCGAGAAAGCCGGGGCGAATATGGAAATCGTCCAGATGATTGACATAGCCCGGGCCCGGACTGCGGTTGGCCACGCCATCGCGGTCAAAAAAAATGCAGGGACGCCGCGGCGAATTCCTCATGGATTAATAGCCTGTTCCGCGGAAGATGGTGCCGAATGTTTTCAAGATAATCTTGAAATCCAGCCCCAGTGACCACGTGTCAATATATTTCAGGTCCAGCCGCATCCATTCCTCAAAGGGCAAGTGGTTGCGCCCGCTGATTTGCCAGAGGCAGGTGCATCCCGCGCGCATGGAAAGCCGCCGGCGCTGCCAGCTTTCATATTGTTCCACCTCGGCGGGAATGGGGGGGCGCGGGCCCACGATGGACATGTCGCCAATCAGGACGTTCCAGAGCTGGGGCAGTTCGTCGAGCGAATAACGCCGCAGCCAGCGGCCCACCGGCGTCACCCGCGGGTCATCCTTGATTTTGAATACCGGCCCGCTGACCTCATTGAGGTCTTCCAGAGTGTCGCGCATATTCTCTGCGTCCGGCACCATGGTGCGAAATTTATACATGCGGAACGTTCGCCCGCGAAGCGTCGAACGAATTTGGCTGAAAAAAATGGGGCCGGGGGAGGTGAGCCGTATGGCCAGCATGATTCCCAGAAACAAGGGCGACAGCACAATCAAGCCAACGGCGGATAGAATGATATCCATCAGGCGCTTGAACATCAGCGACCAGGCGGATTTTGCGGTGGAACTGTAGATGAGCATCGGCTCGCCGGCGATTTCATCCAGACTGATTTCTGCGATGGTGCTTTGCAGGAAGTCGGCCATCAGCCAGGCTTCAATGCCTTCGGTTTCGCATTGGCGAATGATGGCGGTGGTCGTTTCCGTCGTGAGGCCGTGGGAGAGGAGAATTACGGCATCCACCACGGTGCTGTGCAGAACCGTGGAGAGGTCGTCCGGCGAACCCAAATGCTGAATATCGGGTGGCGTTGTTTGACCGGGCGGCGTGAGAAAACCGACCATTTCAAAATCATGGGCGCGATCCGGGTGGCGCAACCACGCTAAAACAGATGTGGCCTGTTCGCCGCTGCCAACCAGCAAAATCCGGCGGCGGGGACTCCGGCCAGCCAGAAAGGGTTGCACATAATTGGCCCGGATGCCAATGGCCGCAATCGTATAGATGCAGTGAATGGCCAAAATGGTGCGGGGAATCATGTGCAGGCGGAGCACATACAGCAGGCCCAGCAGTATCGCGAAGCTCAACAGACTGGCGCGAGTGACTTGTTGCCAACGCCGGACAGGCGACACCCCGATGATCTGGCGATACAGCCCGGAAAAATCCAACACAAAGCCATAAACCGGCACAATCAGTATGTAGAGCCAGGAGTTGGACCAGAACATGTCGAAAATGGCAAACGTGCCGGCGGGGAACAACCATGCCAGAACTTTGTGCGTGGCAAGCGCCAGCAACAGTGTGACCGCCACCAGAACGGCATCCGTGAATGCCGCCACTTCCGATTGAAATTTGAAAGTCCTACGTAACATCGCTGTTCAAATGTACCCTAGCAGGAAGCCGAGGGCCTCACCAACTGTAATTTTATGCTCAATCTACTGCAGGCGTGCCAGGTCTTCGCGCAGGAATGCGAGCACATCCTGGAACCGTTTCAGATTCTCGGGACTGACGCGCGAAAGTGTTTCATGCGCATCGTACATCAAAGCGGTCAAGTCGAGGGCTGTGTTCCGTTCGGCTTCGACGGGTTGCAGACTTGCCGTCAAATGAGATAAGTCGCCCAGTCCGTCGGGCAGATGGCCGGCGGGATAGATTTTGAGCAGACGATCAATCCCCAAGCCCTTGAGCAATGCCGCCGGAGCTGGCCCCAGATTGATTAAAACCAATGCGGGTTGGCCGTCCTTGCCCGCCGTTCGCCCAAGGCCCGCCAGAGTGCCCATGAAACTGCTGTCCATGGTTCGGCAATTTGCCATGTCCACCACCACCAAGGCGCTGTCGGACAGGCGCGCGGCCTGCACGGCCTGCTTGAAGGCCGGCGCCAATTTGAAGTTGGCCATGGTGGGTACGACAACCAATGTGCAGCCATCCACGGTTGCGGCCAAAACTTGAGTGAGTGGGGGCGTCACTGCCATGAGCAAAAACGTATCACGCCCATTGGCGTTGTGTCAACGGGACCGCGACGGCCTAGCGATTGCGCGGACGGAATGAGGATTCGCGCGCCAATTGCTCAAACAAGGCCTTTTCCTGCGGCGTCGGATATTTGGGAATCGCGATGCGCAGGGTGACAAAAATATCTCCCCGTGTGCCGCGCTTGTTGGGCAGGCCTTTGCCGGCCAGCCGCAGACGTGCGCCGCCTTGCGTGCCCGGCGGAATGGTCAAGACAGCCGTGCCTTCCAGCGTGGGCACATGAACTTTCGCGCCCAGTACAGCTTCCCACGGGGCGATGGGCAGCGATAGGTCCAAATCGTGGCCGTTGAGCTTGAAAACCGGATGCGGCGCCACGTGCAAGTTCAAATACAGGCTTCCGCCGTCTTCCCCTTGGCCGGAAAGCCGGATGCGCGTGCCCTCGGTGGCGCCCGCCGGAATGCGTACCTGAAACGTCCGCGCCTGAGAACCCGCGCCGCTCGTATTCGGCATCTGGAGCGTAATCGTCTTTGGCGCGCGGCTGAATAATTCTTCCAGCGACACCGTCAGGTGTGTCTCATAGTCGCGCCCCCGAGGGGTGAAGCCCTGGCCGCCTATGCCGCCGGTGGGGTCAAACCCGCCGAAGTCGGCAAACGGACTGCCGCCGCGCCGCGAATGCGCGGATTGCCGTGTCGCGCCTTCCCAATCGCCGAAAATCGCCGAAAAGAAATCGCTGAAATCGCCGCCGGAGCCGCCAAATTCAAAGCGGATGCCACCGGGCCCGCTCTGCGTGCGCCGGAAGTCGCCCCAGCCGGGCGGCGGCGTGAAGTCCTGGCCGGACTTCCAATTCGCGCCCAGCGCGTCATAGCGCTTGCGTTTCTCGGGGTCGGAGAGGACTTCATTGGCTTCATTGATTTCCTTGAAGCGCGCCTCCGCGCCCGGCGATTTGTTGATATCCGGGTGATATTCACGCGCTAATTTGCGGTAGGCCTTTTTAATGGCCTCCGGCGAGGCGTCGCGCGCCACGCCCAGCACAGCATAGTAATCACGGTATTTCATGGAATTCTCCCGTTGAAGATACGGCAAAACTCTGCCGGGAGCAAAATATTCTTTGCGCCAGAGCATTGACGTCGCGGGGCAGGGGCTGGTATGTTGGGCTCGATTTCACAACCGGCGCACCCGTGGTGAAATTGGCAGACACGTAAGATTCAGGTTCTTATGCCCTTAAAAGCGTGTGGGTTCGAATCCCTCCGGGTGCACCATCTTTGCCCGTGCTTGTGTTGCGCGGGCTTTTTTGTTGAAATAGCAATTCAGGAACTGCCGACTACATGGCTGAACGCTACATATCCGAAACCCTGAACCGCGCGGACGCGGAGTTTGAACTGACTCTGCGCCCGGGGCGCTTTGCCGATTTTGTCGGTCAGGCCAAAATCCGGGAGCGGCTCGAACTGAGCGTGGCCGCCGCCCGCGGGCGTGGCGACATCATGGATCACGTTTTGCTCAGCGGCCCCCCCGGCCTCGGCAAAACGACGCTGGCCTACATCCTGGGCGCGGCCATGGAAGCCAACGTCAAGGCGACCTCCGGCCCGGTGCTGGCCAAGCCGGCCGATTTGGCCGGCATGCTGACCAATCTTGAACAGGGCGACATCCTCTTCATTGATGAAATTCACCGGATTCAAAAAAGCGTGGAGGAATATCTCTATTCCGCGATGGAGGATTTCGCGATTGATATTGTGCTGGATCAGGGCGTCAACGCCCGAAGCGTGCGCCTGAATCTGCCGCGCTTTACGCTAGTGGGCGCCACCACGCGCAGCGGCTTGCTCAGCGCCCCGCTGCGTTCACGCTTTGGCACCTCGAACCGACTGGATTACTATTCGACCGAAGAGTTGTCCCAGGTTGTGAGTCGCTCCGCCCGAATCCTGAATGTGGATTTGTGCGAAGACGGCGCCCATGAAATCGCCCGCCGCTCTCGTGGCACCCCGCGCATTGCCAACAACCTGTTGCGTTGGGTACGTGACTACGCCCAGGTGCGGGCCGATAATCGCATTGACCGCGAGGTGGCTGACCAAGCCCTCGCCATGCTCGACGTGGACCAGCAGGGGCTGGATGAAATGGACAAGCGCATCCTCTCGACCATTGTCGAAAAATTTAACGGCGGCCCCGTCGGGTTGAACACCATTGCGGTTTCGGTGGGCGAAGAGCCGGACACCATCGAAGAAGTATATGAGCCGTACTTGATTCAGCAGGGGTTGTTGGCGCGCACGCCCCAAGGGCGAACGGCAACGGCGGCGGCCTATCAAATGCTGGGGCGCACGCCCGCCACAGGCACACAAGGAGAACTTTTGTGAATGTCCTCGTCACCGGCGCAGCCGGGTTCATTGGTTTTCATGTCAGCCGCGCCTTGTTGGAGCGGGGCGACACCGTCACGGGTTTTGATTGCGTGAACGACTATTACGATGTCGGCCTGAAGGAAGCGCGGCTTGCGCTCCTGCGACAGATGCCCGGTTTTACCTTCGTCAAGGGCGCGCTAGAAGATGCCGCCGCCGTGAACGCCCTGTTCGCGGGCAAACCTTTTGACCGCGTGATTCATCTGGCGGCTCAAGCCGGCGTGCGGTACTCGCTCAAAAATCCCCACGCTTATTTGCAAAGCAATTTGGCGGGATTTCTCAACATCCTCGAAGCTTGCCGCCATGCCCGTACCCCACACCTGACGTATGCCTCCAGCAGCTCCGTGTACGGCTTGAACAGTCAGCAGCCCTTTTCCGTTCACGACAACGTGGACCATCCCATTTCCCTCTACGCCGCGACCAAAAAAGCAAATGAGCTGATGGCGCATACCTACTCCCACCTGTACCAGCTTCCCACCACCGGCCTGCGCTTTTTTACCGTCTATGGCCCCTGGGGCCGCCCGGACATGGCCCTTTTCCTCTTCACCAAGGCCATTCTCGCCGGCAAGCCCATTGATGTCTATAACCACGGCAAAATGCGGCGCGATTTCACCTATATTGATGACATCGTTCAGGGCGTCGTGCGAACCAGCGATCAGATTGCCGCGCCCAATCCGGACTGGGATGCCGCGCACCCCGATCCGAGCAGCAGTCCCGCGCCGTACCGGCTGTATAACATCGGCAACAACTCGCCCGTCGAATTGGACCACTTTATTGCCACCATCGAAGCGGCGCTGGGGCGTACCGCCACCCGCAACTATCTGCCCATGCAGCCCGGCGATGTCCCCTCCACCTGCGCCGATGTGGACGCTCTCCAACGCGCGGTCGGCTTTGCGCCGGCCACCCCCCTCGAAACGGGCATCGCCCGTTTTATTGAATGGTATCGGGACTATTACAAGGTATAAGACGGCATGGCTACGACGATTCTAATCGGCGCCCAATGGGGCGATGAAGGCAAAGGCAAAATCATTGACGTTTTGACCGAACGCGCCACGTGGGTGGTGCGCGCGCAGGGCGGCAACAATGCCGGCCACACCGTTGAGGTCGGCGACGAAAAATTTGTGCTGCATCTGGTTCCGTCAGGTGTGCTCCACGCCGGCAAACGCTGTGTCATCGGCAACGGTGTGGTGCTGGACCCCGTTTCGCTGGTCGAGGAAATTGACGGCTTGACCGCGCGCGGTTTCCCGGTGGCGGAGCGCCTGCACATCAGCGATCGCGCCCACGTCGTTTTCCCTTATCACCGGATGCTCGACGCGCAAGGCGAGGCGCGCCGCGCCAAGGGCGAGCAAATCGGCACCACGCAACGAGGAATCGGCCCGGCCTACGGCGACAAAGCCGCCCGGTTCGGCCTGCGCATGGCGGACTTGCTGGACCCGGAATTTCCGGCGTTGCTCACCTCCCGCGTGGCCGAAAAAAATCGCGCTCTGGCCGCGCTGGGCGCGCCCACCGTGGATGCCGCCGAAATACTGGCGGCTACGCAAAAGGCCATGCAAACCCTCGGCCCGCTGGTGTGCGACACCGTTCCGCTGCTGTACGATGCGGTCGCCCGTGGCGAAGAAATGCTCTTTGAAGGCGCGCAGGGGATTTTGCTGGATATTGACTTCGGCACGTATCCCTACGTCACCAGTTCCAATGCGGCCAGCGGCGGCGCTTGCACCGGTTCCGGCGTGCCGCCCAACCGCATGGACCGCGTGGTGGGCGTCCTGAAAGCCTATGTCACCCGCGTGGGCGAGGGGCCATTTCCCACGGAGCTGCACGATGCCACCGGCGAAGAATTGCGCCGCGTGGGCCACGAATTTGGCGCAACGACCGGGCGTCCGCGGCGTTGCGGATGGTTCGATGCCGTCGCCGCGCGCCACGCCGTGATGACATGCGGCGTGGATGAATGGGCCTTGACCAAGCTGGACGTGCTCGACGGATTCGCCACGCTCAACATTTGCACCGCCTATGAACTTGACGGCCGGCGGATTGCCCATTTCCCGGCCAACGTGCGCGAATTGGCCCGCTGCAAACCGATTTATGAAGAACATCCCGGCTGGCAGGCCACCACCCGCGGCGCCAAGCGCTTGGAGGATTTGCCGCCCGCCGCCCAGCAGTATATTGCCCGTCTGGAGGAACTCACCGCTGTGCCAGTCGGCATTCTGTCCCTTGGCCCGCGGCGCGCGGATACCATTCTGCGAGGAGTCCGCGCATGAGCGCCTCTCCCGTTCAGCCGAAAGTGCCCCGACACGTGGCCGTCATCATGGACGGCAACGGCCGCTGGGCCGAAAAGCGTGGCCGCCCGCGCCTGTTTGGGCATCGCGCCGGCGCGGAATCCCTGCGCGCGGTGCTGCGCGCCTGTCGCGATCACGGCGTGGAATACCTCACGGTCTATGCCTTCAGCACCGAAAATTGGATTCGCCCCAGGGACGAAGTTTCCGGCCTGATGTCGCTGCTGAAAACCTTTTTGAAAAAAGATGAGCACGAGCTGCACGAAAATCAGGTGCGCTTGCTCGCCACGGGCCGCTTGCAGGACTTGCCCGATTCCGTCCGCGAAGAGTTGGAACGCGTCATCGCCGCCACGCGCGATTATCGCAAAGGCAACTTGATTCTCGCGTTGAGCTATGGTGGTCGCGCGGAAATCGCGGATGCCGTTCGCGCCATTGCCGCGAAAGTTCGCGCCGGCCAACTCGACCCGGAAACAATTGACGAGAAAAGCATCGCGGCGCACCTCTATTTGCCGGATGTTCCCGACCCCGATTTTCTTATTCGCACCAGCGGCGAGTTGCGTCTGAGCAATTTTCTGCTGTGGCAGCTTTCTTACGCTGAGTTTTATTTTACGGAGACGCTCTGGCCCGACTTCCGCGAGCCTGAGTTCGCCGAGGCGCTGGCCGAATATGCCCGCCGTCAACGCCGCTATGGAGCCCACTCATGAGTCTTCCCGGTATCGCCCATCGTTTGGTCAGCGGCATTTCTTTGGCGGCGCTGTTGTTCACCGCGATATTTTGCCTGCCGGATATCGGCGTTCCATTTATACTGGCCGCGCTGGCCGCGATTATGGCGCTGGAGTTTTACCAGATGCTGGCCGCAGGCGGTGTGCCCACCTTCAGCCGCTATGGCACGATTGGCGTGGTCGCGCTGGTGGGGGTCACGTGGTGGGCCGGCGTGACGGAGAGCGGGGGAGCCGACGGCAGTTGGGATGCCGTGGTGTTGTTCCTCATCACCATCGGCATTTTCTTGCGCCAGTTTCCGCAGAAAAACAATCCGCATCCGTTGCGCACCATTGGCGGCACGCTCTTTGGCGTGCTGTACGTTGGCCTGCTCTGGAACTTTCTGACCAAACTGCTGCTTTTCCAGCGGCCCGTTCCCCCGGAATCCAGCATCTATATGCCCGGACGCTGGTTGCTGTTGTATGCCCTTTTTGCCGCCAAATTCTCGGACATCGGCGCCTACTTGATTGGCTGCAAGTTTGGCCGCCACAAGTTGATTCCCCGCATTTCGCCGGGCAAGTCGTGGGAAGGCGTATTCGGAGGCATTTTCACCGGCACGCTCTCATGCGTGATTTTGACGTGGTGCCTGAGTGACGTCTATCGCGCCTTTCACATCACGCCGTTGCGGGCCATTCCGCTGGGCATCTTCTTGTGCGTGTGCGCGATTGTCGGCGACTTGACTGAATCGCTCTTCAAGCGCGCCGCGAACGTCAAGGATTCCGGGGGCGTCATCCCCGGCATGGGCGGCCTGCTTGACGTTCTCGACAGCATTCTGTTCGCCGTCCCGGGCCTGTACCTGTACCTCCGGCTCGTGGCATGACATCACCCCTGACCTCTGAACTCTGACCCCTGAACTCTCTCTTTTAAATTTCCATGATGGCTCTACTTTACATTTGCACGATTATCCTGCTTTTCAGCGCCAGCATTTTTGTCCACGAATTGGGCCATTATCTGGCGGCGCGCGCCCTGGGTTTTGTGGTGGATACGTTTTCCATCGGCATGGGGCCGGCGATTTGGAAGCGTCGTGTCGGCGAAACCACCTGGCAAATCGGCGGGATTCCGTTCGGCGGCTTTGTCGCGCTGCCCCAAATGGACCCCAACGCGTTTCTGGAAACCACGCATAACGACAAAAAGCGGGAACTGCCCCGCCTGCCGCCTTGGAAGAAAATCGTTGTGGCGGTTGCCGGAGCCACCGGCAACATCATTTTTGCTTTTCTGCTGGCCGTTGTCGTCTGGCTGGTCGGCAAACCTTCTTCGTTGCAGGAGCAGAACGCTATCATCGGCTATGTAGCCACCAACAGCCCCGCCCTGAATTTGGGTGTGGCGCCGGGCGATGAAATCCTCACCATCCATCAGCGCCCGGTGCGCAATTGGAATGACATTCTCGAAAGCGTCGCCCTCGCCCCGGAAGGGAATATCATCGCCGACGTGCGCGCCGCGGATCAAACCGTGCGCACGCTGGAGCTGGCCACGCGCAAACATCCGCTTGGCGTGCGCACACTGGACGGCATTGAGGGGATGGACCCTTGCCTGGTGGCCGCCGTCATGCCCGGTTCCGGCGCGGAAGCCGCCCAGTTGCAGGCCGGCGACCAAATCCTGCAGGTGAACGGGTTGCGCGTGTTCAGCCGCGGCCATTTGAGCCAGTTGGTGGAAGAGTTCAGCCCGCAACCGATGCAGTTGACCGTGCTGCGGGCGGGCAAGAACATTCAGGCGACCGTCAGCGCGCATTACGATGCCGAGCTCAAGCGCAACTTGATTGGCATTCAGTTCAATACGTTGAGCGATTTGGATTTCACCACGCGCGCGCATCCGACGCCCTGGGAGCAAATACGCGCCCACGCCACCGCCCTCTTTTCGTTTTTGCGCGCGTTGAGCCGGCCGTCCACCAGCGGCGCGGCCGCCGGTGCGGTGGGCGGTCCCGTCATGATTCTCTACATGCTCTGGCTGATGCTGAAAGCCAGTTTCATTCTCGGCGTTTGGTTTACGGGCCTGTTGAACGTCCAGCTCGCCATCATCAATCTGTTGCCGATTCCGATTCTCGACGGCGGCCATGTGGTGATGAATCTTTGGGAATGGGTGACGCGCCGTCCGGCGCCCGCCCGCCTCGTACACGCATTGGCGAATCTGTTTGCGCTGTTGTTCATCACGCTCTTTGTCGTGCTGGTATTCCGCGACAGCGCGCGGTTCATCGCCCCCATTTTTCGGCCGTAATTCCGTCGGCGGGGTGGGGCGGAGGTGTCTGTCAGCAAAAATAGTTTTGTGCCTGCTGCAGCTGTGGCATAATACCCGATTACTGATTTTGATTTTTAGTGAAACCGAAATGTAGATAAATGGCGGGCCGTAGCAAAAAACGACGAAATGTGTCGCGGACAGATGTTCTTCGCGCCGCCGCGCGAAAGTCTGCCCGGCGGCAGCATGCGCGGCGGCGGGTGGGGGGCTTGCTGGTGCTGCTGATTGGCCTGCCCGCCCTGATTGCGGGTCTGATTCTGGGCGCGCGCGCGGCTTGGATGGGGCTGTTTCTGGAAAATGATTATTTTCTCATTCGCGCGATTGAAGTGACCACGGATGGCGAATTGAGCCGGGCCGATATTCTCGAATACGCGGGTGTTCAAGAGGGGATGAATTTATTTGCCGTTCGCCCCGCCGACATGCGCGCGAGTTTGCAGACCGTTCCGGTGATTGCCTCCGCGCAGGTCGGCCGACGGCTTCCGGATGCCTTGGTCATTGAGGTCATCGAGCGCGTGGCGGTCGCGCGTCTGGGCCGTCCCGGTGCGGGCAGCCCGCTGGCGGTGGACGCCACCGGCCATGTCCTCGGCCCCAGCTCCGTGCGCCCGTCTTTGCCGGTCATCCTGGGTGTGCGCGATACCGGCCTGCGGCCGGGCGACATCGTGAAAGACCCGTTGTTGGAAGCCGCGCTTTCGGTCTTGGCGATTTGCCAGCAGCCGGAGCTGCGAACGGACTTGCTGGTGGCCACCGTGGATATCGGCAACGCCGATCAACTCGAAGTTGGCTTGGCCACCGGCGAAAGAGTGCTGCTGTCCTACGACCGGCTGGCGGAAAAACTCAGCCGCCTGAAACACATGCGCGAGGCCGCCCGCCGCAAGAATCTCGTC
>Ga0255342_1006033_pt1 | contig 11260 bp, 15 predicted proteins | sample wastewater_treat_3_FD_192416 | JGI IMG/M metagenome (GOLD analysis project Ga0255342, IMG submission 192416) | Wastewater microbial communities from Lulu Island WWTP, Vancouver, Canada - plant14 | ecosystem: Engineered > WWTP > Wastewater > Unclassified | place: Canada: Vancouver, British...
TCCGGATGTTATTTTCCTTGAGCATGGGGATATAGGGAACCCGGTCGACCTTCGGCGGTGTCTGCCGAGCCCCAAGATTCAACAGCCGCTTGAGGGCCGCGAGTTCCCTGTTGACTGTGGCATTTTCCGCACCCTCGGCCAGGCGCTTCTCGATGAAAGCCTGAATCCTGGGCGTGGTGATGTCCGTGGCTTTCGCCCCCTCGAATTCTCTTTTCAGGTGCTTGATGCACCTTTCTGCCCGGACGGTTGATTTCTTTTGGTTGATTCGGTAATCGGCCAGGAAATCCTCGGCGAGCTCGTCGAAGCGTATTCGGTCAAAGTAGACGCTCGGTAGTCTGCCGTCGGCGATCTCTCCCTCGCGCTTCTTGAGGAGCCGTTTTGCATCGGCCTCTTTTTCGCTTTTCGAGGATTCCCGGTAGGGCTTTCCCTGCCGATAATACTTAATCCAATATGTCTTTCCTCGTTTGTAGATCGAACCCATGTCAGGCCCTCCCTTTCGGCCTCTTCGCCATCGCATCTTCCATCAGGCCTTCGATCGCCTCCAAGTGCAACGGCTTCTCCTTGTTGGCTAGGTACTTGATGAAGCGGTCCAGAATTAAAACACGGGAGATCGGAATATCCTCGCCGACCAAGAGTGCACCCGGCTCAATATTAAGGATCTTCGCAACCCCTTCAATCTGACTTAACGGCGGATCGAGTTCGCCTCGCTCCAAAGCCGCAATGTATGGATGGTAACTGCGTTCCCGTTTCTCAGACAGAAAACCCTCTTTACTCATGTAAAACCTCCTTTCAGAAAATTAAAGCCCGAGACCTTCCCCGGGACCATAAGCAATTCGCCCGGGCGTCTCCGCCGTGGGGATCTCGGGCTTTCGTTTCTTTTCTGTTTCATAGTTTGCAATTAGAAATTAGCTATATATCTATGTAACAATGTATATTTCAGAAGTCAACATGTTTTCAATCTTACGTTGAAGTCCATGTAAACATGTGATAATTAGACCGCTATGGAAAAGCCGAGAAAGAATTACAATACAACCCTCCGCATTGACCTCATCAAAAAACTTAAAATCCTTTCTGCAGAAACCGACAAGCGTGTAAATGACATTCTTGAAGAAGCGATTGAGGATGTTCTAAAGAAATATGAGATGAACACAAATAAATAGTCTGTCGTCATTTATAGGGTGATTAAAATCGGAAAAGCACAATCTGTTCATTTGCTTGCTGGAGTTGTATTGGACAATCATTTTAATAGCTATAAACAGCGTTAATATTTCGAATAGGCATGTCCAAGAAAAAACAAAAACGTCGTTCAAACAGCAATGGAACATGAAGTATTTTCAAAGGTAGATTCATGAAGAAACAAGAACCGTCAATGGACAGCGTGCATTTAGAAATAAGATACGGACATGGTCAGTTATATTTTGATAGATGTGGGTCTTGTCTAAATGACATCGAAATGATTTGTGATGGTTGGCTCACTTCGACAGCTGATCCAAGAATGGGCGTGATACACTGTGCAGACAAACAATTATCTGTATCTTTTAACAATCATTTGTTTGCCTTTCATTCTCAGAACTCATTCAAAACCGAATATAAAATTATTGCAAAAGAAGCGGCCAAGATATGGAAAATAATACAGGCCAATCTTGGCATTGATGAGATACTTAGAGTCGGTTGTCGAATATACTTTTTAATTGCAACGACATCAATTGATGAATCAGAAAAGAGACTTGAAAAAGCTGAATTCAACATTGTTCTTCCTAAATATTTGACGGAATCTGATTACAGAATAAAAAATCGTGTCAGTACAGTTATTCTATCAAGGGGAGATATCGAATATCGTATCAGCTTGGAAGGCGTCATTCGTCATGAGGCAATAAGTCCAAACAATCTAATTAAGGAGGATCCTCGATTCCTTTCATCTAAACAGAATGCCGTACGAATGGCTCAGCTTAGGCAATTAGCTGAATATAAAGCGAATCCAATGTTTGCCGTCAGCATGGATATTGATTGTGTATTGATTAAGCCGAAAGATGTTTCAGTCGAGGATTTCATGACAAGTCAGGCGGACATCATTAAGAAAGATTTTATGCCTATACTGGAGAAGATATGAATAAATACGTGACTGGTAATGCTCCAGTAGAAGAAACCAAAGTAAGTTCTAATAATATAGTATATCTCCCTGCCGCATCTAAAGCTTTGTCAAGTACAGAATATTACAAGAAAAATATTGACTACAGTGGTGGGAAATTAGAATCTGAAGGGGTTAAGGGATTTACGATTCAAAAGCATTCTTTGATGCAAGCAGCCATGCGAGAAATTCTCTATGAGGCTTTTGAGAATATTACAGATTCTTTTAATGAAAACATTACTGCTGCTGGAAGGTCAAACTCCTTTGATGAATGGAAGGATTCTTTAAAAATTGCTTCGCGTTTGGCAGATCATTTTAATGGTAATCATAGGAGAATATTAGGCTGCCTAATGTCCTCAACACAGGATAAGGATGTATCTGATTTTGATGATAAGGTGTTGAGGCTTTTTCAAGAGGCTACAAATACGTTGCGCCAACCAAGAGTAACAAAACCGGAAAGTAAAGGAATAATTAACAAATTAATGGACAAAAAAATCAATATGAGGATCCCGTTAAATCCAGACAATCTTGATAGAAAAGAAATAGATAGACTTGATTCTATGATGTCCGAATTTATAAGAATTTCGAAAAATCATGAATAATTATAATTTTTTTGATACTGACATGTTCATACATATGCGGGATTTTGATCCGTCTATTAGAACTGCAGCAGAAAATGCATTCGATCAGAATCATCCTTCTTCAATATCGGCCTTTTCCCTTGTTGAATTAAAGGGGAACTATATACAGGATTTAATCCTTCTACATCGTAAAGTTAGTGATGCAGACTGTTTCGAAAGAGCATGTGCCAGGATAAGAAACTCGGGAGGAAGGCGTTCATACTTGATGTTTGCCATGCTTATTTCATGGATGAAAGACTTCTCTCCACATCCATGGAACATGGCGCGCCGAGGACTCCTAACCTATATCGAATCGCAATTGGCTATTACTTGGCAGGATATAATACAGAGTGTAGATAGAGTATTTAATGACATGTCTTGTACTCGTGCAAAAGAGGTTCCTGAAGATGACGATGGAACGTGGAAGGTATCTATTCCCCATTGTCGTCAAAACAATACAGATTGTAATATAGTGGCATTTATGAAATCGTTTGATAGTGAATTACGATCATTATTGGCCGCATTAAATACTTTGAGCTCGACCGTCATGACCAGAGAACTTTATAAAATTAAAGACATTGTTAAGCAAACAATTGCAGGGGAATATCCTTGGGAAGGACAAACATGTAGACAAGTAGGTGATCTATTAATTGGGCTTCAAAGCAAGTCAGGTAACAAATTAATATCTTCAAATGCAAAAGAGCATCAACAGTTGCACGTTCCTCTTGGTTATAGTTTCGAGGAGTTTCCAATCGTTAAAATTAGATCGAAATAGCAAAAAAATATAATTGCGCAAAAATGACGATTAAAATTGAAAATTGCCATCTTTCGGTTTGCTGGCAACCCTACCTGTTCCAACAGGAGACCCTGTTTCATCCCTCACCCGCAGGAGATTTGTTTTCTTGAGCCACTTACGGCCACTTCGGGCTGACCGTTAGCGCACCCTTTGCGGATTTTCAAAGAAACATTGATTCGATCTCTTTTATTCCGGTTCCATCTACCGGGCCGGCCAGAGAATATCATTCCCGGGCCGCTAAAATGCGTCGCATTTCCCGGAAATACCCCGAAATCGTCGTTTTCACGGGATCAGGGCCTATTTGAAGATGTCATACTCCGACGGCTGACGATCCCAGAACGAAGAATCGAACGGATCGTAGTCCGCCGCAGCCCTTATGCGCGTATCCGGCTTCCAGGCCTGCCAGATGTCGAGCGCCGTCAGGACATAGCCGAGCGCCGCGATAGCAGGGAAGTCATCCGGTCTGCCGCTCCGAATATGCTCCTGTCCGAATTCCAGGAGATACGCGGGCAGCTTGCTTGCGGGTCCGAAGTGCAGGGTCTTTCGCCCAGCCCTGACGTGCTTGAAGATCACTTGGCAGCAATACTCGAATTGCCCTTTCTCACCCAACAGTGGAGGCCTCGAGAGGTAAAAACCCCGCTGGCGCCTTTCCCGCAATTCCAGGTTGAACGCATAGAGGAACTCCTGGGCCGTCCGGTCGTTCGGGTCCCCATAAATGTCAACGATGGAGAAGATCTGTTTGAGTTCGTTGACCCGTTCGATGAACGTCTGGAGCCCTGCTTCCTCGATTTCCGCGAGGAGATGGAAATTCCTGCTCAGGCCGGCAGCGTCACGGGCCTCCGTCTCTCCCAGGACACAGGCGAAGCCCTGCTTCTTGCCCGGAAACTGAACGCCTGCCGCAACCCTCGCATACTCAACCCCCGTCTCTGGATTGTGCCAGTAGATCTCGCCACAGAAAGTAACCTTCTTTTCGAGTGTGTTCATAAAACCCCAATCATCGTAAATCACAGTCCGCAAAGAAGCCGCCGGCCAGGAACGTCAGGCAGAGGGCGTCTGCCCGGTCGGGCGATCGCCTCAAGTGCTCGCGCATCGTGTCCTTCGACATCACGCGGATTTTTCCATTCTTGATTTCGTAAGTGGGCACTAACAATTCCTCGATCAGATACTCATCGGGTGGGAGCATCGCGCCCGGATCCACACGGAGCCATTCCCGGCAGGCCCACCATAGCTGATCCCGCAAGATCTGAAATTCGCCCATGTCGGTTTTTTGCGTCGGTGAGCTCGCGACCTTGACAGGCACGGCCGAACATCCCTGGCGCGCCATGTACGGCGCCACTCCCGCCCCTATGCCCGTAGCATCGACGTTGCAACGTAGGGCGTTGCGCTCTCGATAAAGACCGATAGCCCGGTCGGCCGTCTGGATCGTGTCGATCCCACCCCATGTCGTGAGCCGCTCCACGAAGCCGCCGCACCGGAAACAAGCGGCGTTCGAATCCGAGCCGTACTCCCCGACGTCTAGGCCTATGACCGCCATGGAATACTGAGGCGGTCGCTCCCCGTGCTCTGCAACGTAGGCATCCCACCTCTGCCGGGCCTGGATGACCCATGTACGGGAGATCAACTGCGCGTTTCCCTTCGAGGGGTACTGTCCTAGAACCATGTACGAGAAAGCCGGCTCCATGACCTTGTACCATCCAGGCCGGAGGGGATCGTATGATTGCCCGTCCTGTGTCGAGGCGACGGCGCCCTCGAGAAACCCCGGCAGCTCGAAGCACTCGCCGTCGACGGGCTCGCCCTCTGCCAGGGGCCGACACCATTGGTTGATCCTGCGGACCGTCGTTTCGCGTGTTACGGCGCCGGGGATCACGTCCCGGCCCTCCACGACGTTCGGGTGATTGAAGGCCGAAAGCGAAACGACCTTCGCCTTTCGGTCCCGGCTCATCCGGTAGGCCTCGCCGGCCTCGGCCCTGGGGTTGAGCATGATCAAGAGCCGCGCATGACCGCCTGACATACAGGACTCGATCCCGCGAAAGACTTCATCCGGCACGGCGTCGCCTTCGTCGACGACGAAAAGCAGGTTGGGGCTGTGCTTGCCGGAGAACTTCGCTTCTCGCTGTGCCTCGGAGCCCGACGTAGGGATCGTCACGCCTGTCAGAAACGATTGAGCCGAGCGGGAGACATGGAGATTTTTCACCTCGTCACGCTTGAACAGATCCGGGTGCCTCTCGATGATGCTCCCAATCTCGCCCCATAAGAGGTTCCGGAGGTTCGACTCCGGAGGGGCCGCGGCCGTGTAGACCTGACAATTGCCGAAGCACTTGTAAAACCAGATCGCCACCCGGGCCGCCCCGTGGGTCTTACCAACGGCATTTGCCGACCGCGCAAGCGTGATAATATTGTCCCTGACGCTCTCCATCATGGCCTTCACGTCATCCGTGAACCGCTCGCCCAGGATCTCCTCGCCGAAGCCCACGGGGTCCGCCTGGTAGCGCTTGAAATCCAGGGACTCTCCGACCCGACGCTCAATCGACCCCACCAGGGAATCGAAGATCTCGACGGCGTTTAATCCTCTCGCGTATCCTTGCCTGGCACTCGGCCGACTCATGCCCGATTTCCTCGTCTATGATCCGCAAAACCTCTGCGACCTCGTTCGCCTGAAACAAACGATAGCCAATGTCTCCAATGGCCGTAATGAGCTTCCGCATCTCGCCCGAAAAGGCGATCTTCTGCGCCTGCCAGGCGCGGTATTCCGGATCCGTCGCCCTCGGCACTTCCTCCTCGAGCCAGGAGAGCTCGTCCTTCATCTTCCCGACCAGAAAAAGAAGGTGATCCGTGGCCGTTTCTTTCTTCTCCACGTATGCACCGGCCGCCGGCAAAGCCGCCTTTGTGACGGCAATGTTCATCTGTTTCAGCACCTTGCAAATAGCGCCCTTCGTGCTTCCTGTTTCCCTTGCGATATCAGCAAGATTGAGCCCCTTGTCGTAGAGCTCTTTCACTTTCAATCTGCTTATGGTTGCCTTTGCCATACTTTCCCTTTGGAAACCGATTGGAAAAAAATCGGAAACGTTTCCAATGCTAGGAAACCCTACGCGGCTCCGAGCCTCTGCCGGACCTCTTTCCTCTCCAGGTAGCTCTGATGAGCGCCGATGGGATCGACGAACGAAACAAGCAGATCCGGAATGCCCTGGCACGCCAGGAAACGACCGAGGCCTGTCTCTTTCTCTCGGGGGAGCAGGTCGCACAGGCCATGCTGCTGGAAGAGCTCGAGCCCCTGGGACTCGAAGGAGGCCATGAGCGCGAGCGATTCGTCGAGTAAGCCCTTGACCCGATCCTCGAGGATGCTCCGATACTCTAGCAGGGAAGCCCACAGGACGCTTTCCAGGGCCTTCAGGGCGGCTTTCTCTTTTTCCGCGAGCTCCGCGTCGTCCCGGCGAAGTTTCGAGGCCTGGCGGCCAAATGCGTCGATCTCGGCCCTTCTCAATTCGACTTGGCGAAGGTGAGCACCAGGGTTGCCGTTGGCCAGGATCGTCTCCGAGACCTTCGCCTCGGCCTGTACAAGGGCCGCCTGGGATCCGGCCGCTCTGTCCTCTAGCTCCTTCAACTGTTTCTCGATTCCGGCCCGCTCCCGGCGGATCTTGTCCAGGGCCTTGACGTGATCCGATAGTTTCGGCGTGACATAGACGGCCATCTCGTCGGCAATTTGCTTTTTCGCTTTTTCCATCTGGTTACCTCCTGCTGGTTACTTTGTGAGAATTCGAGAAATCGAAGACGCCGGCCGGCGCGTTGACTTTTACTGCTTTGTTCGGAGCTCCCCGCTCCCCGACGACGATCTCGGTGAGCCTCTGCACCTCCCGGACGGCCCGCTCGTGAAGAGGATGCGTGTTCTTCTGATAGGCGTCGTGAAGTGGATGCGCCTTGTCGTGGAGAATAGCGTCCTTCATGGCCGCGGCGTCATAGCCTGTGTCGGTCCGTTCGAGTGGCCAGGGGTTCGCAGAACTCGCCCCGACCGATGCAGGTTCCTTGTCTTTGCCGAAATTCTTCATGGTTCACCTCACAATCGTTTTATTGCTCTGGATAAAATGTTCCAGATCCAACCGATCAATGAATTGCTTTCGACCGCCCGGGAAGCGTACGACCGGAATATCGCCGCGCCAGACCGCTTCGCGCATTCCCCAGACTGTCAAACCGAGGAACTCGGCGGCCGCCTTCAGGGTCAATAATCGAGGCCCCTGGGGATTGCTAATCCCTTGCGCTACTTTTTTCTCAATGATCCCGGATCGTCTCATCTATCTGTGCCCGAAATGTGCCCGCTATCTATTGCCTCCGAAAGGACGGCGCCAGAACTGTCACCAAATTTGTCACCAGTAAAAAAGGAGGGTTAACGCTACGATATAATAAGCGAATTTCCTCCCGTATATAGAGAGGGTAGGAATATATACCCCCCACCCCCCTCTCTCTAATGAAATAGAATCGAGAATTCTGTCCAGATATTCCATGCTTATGATGTCTTTCATGGGTCCATTTTTACTGGTGACAGAAATGGTGACAGTTAAAAAAGTTGCCATTGCTTTTCGACCTTCATCCACCTGATTTCCCGTGCGGCCTGGAGGTTCCGAATTGCCGTTTGATAGATCCACAACCCTGTCCGGTCGGCGTGAACGTGCCTCTTTAGGTCCCTGTCCGTGAGGGGTCCCTTTGCCCGGAGAGTCCTTCTGATTTTCTCCTCCGTCTTCGCGGCCTGGCCATCGGCGTCGATCGGATCGTGGAGACGCCGGACCTCAAGCTGCCAATCCATGAGTTGGACAACCTTGTCGACGATGTCTCGGTCGATCCGGCCGCGCCGTTCGTTGACGGCTAGGAGGATCATGAAACGCAGGGAGTAGGTATCGAGACGCTTCGCGTGGATTGTGCGCTCAAGGTTCATGTACCAGTTGTGGTAGAGGGCCTCGGCCTCTGGCGTGATGTCGAACTCGGTTTCTTCCGCAACGGCCCGCAGGATAGCGCCGAGGCGGTCCCGGAGCTTTGCTTTGTCCTCGAAGCTGATCTTCTTTGGGAAGGAGAACTTCTTTTCCCCGCTGCCGGGAACGAGAAAGAGCCGATTGTTGAAGCCGATATCAGTAAAACTCGAATCCCAGGTGCGCTCGTAGGTCTGCACCGTTGAGGCGGCCAGCATGGAGAGATAGGCCCGCTCCAGGTTGACCTCTGACTTACTCGTGATGTTCTGATAACGGTTGCTTTCAAAGAGGGTGTTGACGCAAGGCAGGAGCACACTTCCGTCAATCCGACATTTCGAGATGAATTGCTTAAACTCATCGAAGCACAGGAGAAGGTTTTGCGATTGCTCCATGAGCTTCTGCAAGCCCTCGGCGCTGCCGATGCCCCAACAGGCCTGGAAATCAGTTAAGGTGTCTCGGAAAAACCCCGTTGTCTTGTTCAAGGCCGTCGATTTCCGGTCGTCGGCGCTCTCCCCCAGGAGGACGACGAAAAGACGCGGCTGTGGGGCAATCTCGCTGTTCAGGGTAACTTTATGGGCGATGATCGAGCCCAGGCAAGTGAGGTATGAGATGTACAGGAAGTGCATGGGCACCTCGAGGGCCGCGGAGTAAACCTCTGCGAACTCACCGGCCGCTCCCGTCATGATCTCAGGAAAGGCCAGGGGGTCTGGATCCCCGGGCTTCGTGAACGGGATCACCTTTTTCGAATCCGCCAGGAGAGTTTCACGCAGGTTGAAATCATCCATTCGCCATGGCCTTTTTTCGCAGGTGGTATTTCGCCTCGTCGTCCCCGTACTGCAGCACGTCGAGTTGGTACTCGATCACGGGTATCTCGTCATAGGCCCAGGCCCGATGTTCAAGATCCTCCGGGCTCCGGATCCCCGCGACAATGCCGCGAAGGGCTCGCAGATCCCGCGCAAGGGCGATCGCGTGATCCCGGCACCATAAGCGAAAAGCCTTGACGAGCTCGCGCTTCTTCGATTCGTCGGGATCCGGCCGGGTCGTCCTTCCGCTCCTGATGCCCAGGATCCCCAGGGCCTCCGTGAACGACACCTTCCGGCGCGCCTGGACGAAGGAGATCACGTCCCCGCCGGCGCCGCATCCGAAGCAATGGAACGTCTGCCGCTCGGGATCGACCTTGAAGGATGGTGAGGAGTCCTGGTGCAAGGGGCACCGACCCCACAGGACGCGGCCTTTCTGCTTGAGTTCGACGCCCTCGCGCCGCAAGACTTCGATGAGCTCGGGCTTATTCGTCATTGTCTTGGCCATTCGCATTCTTCATGACCTCGGTGCAGTGCTTTATAATACGCCTGGCGATTTCGACGCGATCCTCTGGTCGGAGATCTGGGTCTGCGAGCGCTTGTGCGTGTAATAGAATTTTCCTGGCTTTCATTGCGTCCCCCCGTTAGCTTTCAGCGGCGATCTTTTTTCGAACTCCAATTCGGCGGCCGAAACTCCCAGGGCGGACGCCAGGGCTTCACGATCCTTCTCCCCGGGAACCAAGTAGCCGTTCTCGATAAGCGAGATCTTCGACGTGCTGATCCCAGTTAGGAGAAACAGATCAGCCTGCGTCATCCTTTTTCTGAATCGCGCCTCGTCTAGCTTCATTTCGACCTCCAAATAAAAAAGCCCTTCCTTCGGGGAAGAGCTTATGGTGAAAGAAATAATATTGTATAAGGTCGCTATCTAATCAGTTGTGAGTCTAACATCTCGAGATTAACGACCTTAACTGTCAAAGGTCACGAGCCTCCTTTAGGAGCGTATAAACGCGTTCTCTGCTAATTTGTGGGTCGATCAGCTCAAAGCATGCGTGAATAAAATCAATAGCCCTTCCGGATGGTCCCTCAGTGTACGGGGACCATGTTGCAAAAGCAGGTACGCCCGAGGCGCCTTCAAAGATGTCTATCAAATCCTTACAATAAGACCTGTAAGCGAACTTATATTTCGGTCCCACTTTGCCAGAAGGGATCTCTTTTCGGGCAATGGTGGCCTTCAAGTGGAGCCCAGTAATCAGCCTTTCGAGGTCCTCAAAGGCAGCCGAATCATTGCTCAGAAGCTCGATCATTACCTCCTCGTGCCTCAAGCCCTCGAGCATCCCTTCGAGCCCCAGGATGACGTCATCGTATTTGCTTTTTTTGATGGGATGCTTTTTCGCTTCTCTTTCTGCGGCGCGCCGGGCAGTATCTATTTCTGCTTTCACTGCCTCTTTCGTCTTGGCCCTGGCCTTAGCTTTAGTTTTATCTTTGGCCTTAACATTGTGTGTTGCCTTGTCTAAGACCTTGTGCTCGGCTAGCTCGGCCGCGGCGATTTGCAATTGACGGTTAAGAGCTATCCGGTTCCTGTTGCCGGCCTTCGATACGGTAATCGGGCCTTCCCAATCAAGCTTGCTGATCCCGTGATATGCCCTGATCGCCTCAGCCAGTCTTTCCCCCAAGCTAAAGCCAGGCGGAGGATCCAAGATGCTTTTGATCTTGAAAAATTGTTCGGAGGAGAAATACTCAGGAAAGACAAACAGGGCTTTTTTGACTATTGGTTCTATCCTGCGGGTAGGCTTTTGCTTTTTCATCGCCCGCTCTCCTGCAAGCGGCCTGGAAATGATCCGGGGCAGGGCGGCCAGGAAACCGCCTTTTCGGGAGCGACCCTAGCCCCGGTATTTCTTTACTCTATTACATGAAACCGCGCTGACTCTTGATCCCCTTGCTCGTCAACCATGTCTGAACTT
>Ga0255342_1006053_pt1 | contig 11236 bp, 8 predicted proteins | sample wastewater_treat_3_FD_192416 | JGI IMG/M metagenome (GOLD analysis project Ga0255342, IMG submission 192416) | Wastewater microbial communities from Lulu Island WWTP, Vancouver, Canada - plant14 | ecosystem: Engineered > WWTP > Wastewater > Unclassified | place: Canada: Vancouver, British...
AAAAGACGAGCGGCCTCGCGAGCGATTGGTTAAATTCGGCGAACAAGCACTTTCGGCTCAAGAATTATTGCAACTTATTTTAGGGCGAGGCATTGCTGGTGAATCAGTGGCCGTTACAGCTCAAAAATTGTTAGCACAATTTGGTAGTCTTCAAAAATTATCAGAAGCAAGCATTGAAGAATTGTCTTCAATTAAAGGGATTGGCTTGGCAAAAGCTACTCAAATAAAAGCCGCTTTTGAAATTGGTCGTCGTATTTCTACTCAAGTCCCAGCTTACGAAAGCAAAGAGCTTACCAATCCAGAAAAAGTTTATCGATTAATAAAAGGCAAACTTAAAGATTATCACAAAGAACATTTTTATATTATCGCTCTTAATAGCAGAAATTATTCAATCGCAGAAGTTTCGGTTGGTAGTCTTAATGCAAGTGTTGTTCACCCGCGCGAAGTATTTGCCGAAGCCATTAAAAACAAAGCGGCCTCGGTTGTATTTGTTCACAATCACCCATCAGGCGACCCAGAACCGTCAGAGGACGATTTAATATTAACTAAAAGATTAGTAGAATCCGGCAAAATTTTAGGTATAGAAGTTATTGACCATATTATTGTAGCCAAAGACAATTTTTTTAGTTTCAAAAATAAGGGCATAATTTAGGTAAAAATTATTTATGAATTTATGAATAACAAATTTACTCAAAATAAAAGAGTGGAGCGAGAAAATATTATTTATGTTTTTATTGATGCTTCAAATGTTTGGAATGCTGTAAAGTCAGTTAAGAAGTTTATTGAATATAAAAAACTCAAAGATTATTTTAGGAATAGTTTTAATGCCAGCAAGGTTGAAATTTTTTACTATGACGCTTACCCCAAAAAGGGAACAAGAGATTACAACTTAGAAGGAAAGCATAAATTCTACACATATCTTAAAAAAGGACTTGGTTTTATTGTACGAAAAAAAGAATTAAAACGGATCTCTGTTATTAGTAAAAACGGAGAATCTATTATAGAAAAAGGAAATATGGATGTAGAAATAACAATTGATGCTTTGCATAATATAAACAAATACGATATAGCCGTTTTGTTTAGCGGCGATGCTGATTTTTTAGCGCTGGTAAATTATTTAAAAAACCACGGGAAAAAAGTTTATATCTTTTCGTCAAAAGACAATATCTCTTACGAATTAAAAACAGGTGGAAATGGCTATTTCGATTTAAAAGATATAAATGAAATTTGGGGTAAAGATTTAAAATACCGAACAAATGAGTAAAATAAAGCCACCCTCAGTTAAGAGGGTGGCCCTAGGATGTATAACCCTAACGGTTCTATGGCAGAACCGAAAGACATTATAAGTATAGCGAATTAAAGTAATAAGTCAATAAAGGTAGTTATCCACAGGTAATAATATGAGTAAAAAATTAGAGATAGAAAAATTAAACATCGAGATTGAGCGGCTGAAAAAGGAATTGAAGAAAAGGAAGAAATACGGGCTGGTTTGGGAAGAAAAGCCCGAAGAAGTGGTTGAGATGTGCACTAATCCGAAAAGAAAAAAATTACCAGTATTAAAAGAGGTTAAAAACAAAGAAATTATTACTGACAAAGATAAGCCGGTAAATTTACTTATTGAAGGCGACAATTATCACGCGCTTTCGGTTTTAAATTATACCCATGCAAAAAAAGTTGATGTTATTTATATTGATCCGCCGTATAACACCGGCAACAAAGATTTTATTTTCAATGATCGCTATGTTGACAGAGAAGACGCTTACCGCCACTCAAAATGGCTGTCGTTTATGGAGAAAAGGTTAAAACTGGCAAAGAGCTTATTAAAAGATACTGGAGTGATTTTTGTTTCAATTGATGATAATGAAGTAGCGCAATTAAAGTTGTTGATGGATAGACAGCCAGATTTGTTTGGTGAACGCAATCTTGTCGGCATATTAAAATGGAAGCGAAAAAAACAGCCATCTTTTTTGCACAATCAGATAGCTGGTATAGCTGAATACATTTTGGTTTATGCTAGGAATATTAACTTTGCACCAAAGCTGTCTTTAGAAAAAATAAAGGGGGATACTAAACCTTTATTTAATCCAAGCAATAAAGAAGCATTAAGAATTTTTCATAAAGGAATAAGAGTTACATATAAAGAAGGAATAATTAAGAAAGGTAAATATAAAATTAGGACAATGATTATAGAATATTTAGACGATGTGGTAATTAAAGATTTTAGAACCCAAAATGATTTTCAAATGAGAGCGAAGTTTAGAGATGGTCAAAATAATATTGATAAATATATTACAAAAGATTTAATTTTTATTACAAAAAATAATACATTGCGTAGAGAAATATCTGAGGAAGAATCTGAAACATTAAAACCAATTACCGATCTACTTTTAGATTGGGGACAAAATCAAGATGCTTTTGGAGAACTAAGGAATATTTTCGGTGGAAAAATAGTTTTTGAAAACCCAAAACCCACATTATTAATAAAAAATTTGATAAAAAGTTATACCAAAAATAAAAGTGAAGTTATTTTAGATTTTATGGCTGGTACAGGCACAACTGGCCATGCGGTTTTAGAACTCAATAAAGAAGATGGCGGTCAACGACGATTTATTCTTTGTACGAATAATAGAGATGAAAATGGAACACATAAAATTTGTACTGATGTTTGCTATCCGAGAATTAAAAAAGTTATAAAGGGGTATAAGAACTTAAAAGGTCAAAAAGTAGAAGGATTGGGCGGAAATCTAAAATACTTTAAAACTGATTTCGTTGATTATGATGAGCCGACTGATAGAAACAAAATAAAACTAACAGAGCAAACAATAGAAATGCTTTGTGTGAAGGAAGGAACTTTTGAGGAAGTTTTGCCTGCCCGCCGAAGCCTCGGCGCAGGCGGGGACCAAAAAAGTTTTAAGATTTTCAAAAATACCGATCATTATACCGGCATAATTTTTGACCAAGTGGCAATTCCGGCTTTCAAAAAAACAATAAAGGATATTAAAGGTAAATTCAGCGTCTATGTTTTTTCTTTAGGCGATGAAACTTTTGACGATGAGTTTAAAGATGTAAAACAAAAAGTCCAATTATCACCTATACCCGAAGCAATTTTAAGGGTTTATAGAAGAATTTTTAAGTAAAAAGTATGAAGATAACAAAAATCCGTATAAAAAACTACAAGAGTGTAAAAGAATTAAATTTTAAGCCCAATACTGGCTTAAATGCTTTTATCGGCGAAAACAATACTGGCAAAAGTAATGTTTTCGACGCAATAAACTGGTTGCTTGGCCCAACTTATCCAACTTTTAATTCCACTAAAAAATCAGATCATTATCTTGGAGATGAAAAAAATAAAATCTTTATTAGTTTAGAATTTGATAACGGTTACACTTTTGAATTAGATGAGAGTAAATCAAAATACAATTTTTCGATCCTTAAAAATGGACAATATCAGCGGGATGTAAATAGAGAGCAATTTTGTTGTGCATATATAGGCAACGAAAGAACAATCGTTGATTATTTGCCGTCAGATAGGTGGAGTCTTTTAGGTAGATTATTACAGGATATAAATAAAAAATTTCTTGAAGAAAAAATTCAAGATGGCGAAAAAGAAGTTAAAAAATCAGAAAAACTAAAGGAAGATTTAGACAAAATTAGAGATAATCTTTTATTTTCCGTTGAAAATGCGGAAGGTAAAAAAATAATGAGCGATTTTATCAACATAATAAAAAAAGAAAGTGCCGAACAACTGAATAGAAGCATAGATGATTTTGAGGTAAATTTAAACTTATACGATCCTTGGGATTTTTATAGAACTCTACAAATAATAGTGAACGAAAAAGACATCGGCCTTAAATTTCAAGCCTCGCAATTGGGAATGGGAGCGCAAGCCTCTATAACGGTGGCGATCTTAAAGGCCTACTCAGAAATCAAGTTGGGCGGAGAGAACCCTATTTTTATTGATGAACTAGAATTATTTTTACACCCTCAAGCACAAAGAAATTTTTATAAAATTTTAAGAGAGTTAGCAAAAGATAAAAATATTCAAATATTTTATACAACACATTCACCATATTTTTTATCACTAGAGTATTTTGACGAGATATTTTTAGTACGCAAAACAAAAGAAAGGGGCACTTATATAAGAAATGCCGACGCGGAAGAATTTTTGAACGATTGGGCAATAAGATATAGCAAAAACATTTCTAACGGTGTAAAGAAAAACGAAGAATTAGAAAAATTGAGATTACACTATAAAGAGGCCTACGAACAAACGTCTGATAGTATGGCTTCAACCGAAGCGTTTTTTGCTAAAAAAATTATTCTTGTTGAGGGTGAATCAGAAGCATTATTATTGCCATATTTTTTTAACGAGATAGATTTTGATTGGATAAAAGAAAGAATTGCGATTGTAAAATGCGGCTCTAAAAATGAATTGGACAGATTTTATAGGTTATACGCAGAATTAGGAGCACCTTGTTTTGTAGTTTTTGATGGAGATAAGGACAAAAATGACGATAAACGACACAAAGAAATAAATAACGCATTATTTAAAATTTTGAAGGAGAATGCTATTAGCGATTTTCCAGATAACAAAGTTAAGAACAATTATTTAGGGTTTCAGAATGATTTTAATTTTGCTTTACAAGAAGCCGGTTATATAGATGTTTATAATAAAAACGACCCCCAAAAATCAATAAAAGGACTGTCATTATTTTTGAAAATAAAAAATCAAAACTCAATTACAGTTCCGTCGTGGGTAAACGAAATAAAAGATAAGATATTAAATCTACACGATGAAATAGAAAGTGTTTTGATAAAAAACAATAGTAATAATCTAGTAGAGGAAAAAGCTGAAAATAATTTTAACTTTGAAGAAATACCATTTTAAAAACAGGATAATCTATGCAATTAAAAATTTACCAAGAAAACGCAATAAATGAGTTATTGGCTAAAACCAAAAAGCTTTTGGGTTTAAGCGGTAATAAAAAGTTAGTTTTCAAGGCACCAACCGGTTCGGGAAAAACAATAATGATGGCGGAATTTTTGAAACAGTTGGTTAACGATAGAGACGTTAAGCAATCATTGGGGTTTATTTGGACTGCTCCAAGGCAACTACACATACAAAGCCGAGAAAAGTTAGAAAATTATTTTGAAACAAGCCGGGCGTTAAAGTGTTCCTATTTTGAGGATTTGGACGACAGAAAAATAAGCGAAAATGAAATTTTATTTTTCAATTGGGAAAGTATAAATAAAAAGAACGCAATTTATATTAGAGATAATGAACAAGATTTTAATCTGTCCAAAGTATTGGAGCGAACGCGGGAGGAAGGAAGAAAAATTGTTTTAATTATTGATGAAAGCTGGTTTGCGGCTGGCGCAAGAGATAAAAAAGAAGAACAGGCGGCTACTAAATTACGCAAAGACATAAATGCAGATTTGACAATTGAAGTGGCGGCGACCCCTATTTTAAAGGATTTTGATGATATGGTTGCGGTTGCTTTGGAAGATGTCAAAAAAGAAGGAATGGTTAAAAAAGCGGTTATTTTGAACGACGATTTTGATAGTTTTATCAAACAAGGAAAAATCCAGACACAAAAATTAAGCAGTGGTAGCGAAGAATTGGTTATAGATGCGGCGATGAAAAAGAGACAGGAATTGGTAAAGGAATTTCAAAAAGAAGGTATTAATATTAATCCTTTGGTTTTAATCCAATTGCCGGATAGGAAAACAAGTTTGGAAGACAGAATAAGGGAAAGAGTGGAAAATATTTTGAAGAATAAATACAAAATTTCAACCGAAAAAGACAATAACAAGCTAGCTATTTGGCTATCAGGCGAACATATCAATAAAGAAAATGTTGAAAGACAAGATAGTGAAGTTGAAGTTTTGATTTTCAAACAGGCAATTGCTTTGGGCTGGGATTGTCCGAGGGCGCAGATTTTGGTTTTGTTTAGGGAATGGCACAGCCCAATTTTTTCCATTCAGACCGTTGGTAGAATTATGCGAATGCCAGAGCCGGATAAAGGCTATTATGAAAATGAAATTTTGAATTACGGCTATGTTTATACCAATTTGGACAATATAGAAATTCAGGAAGATATTGCCAAAGATTACATCACTATTTACACAAGCAAAAGGAGTTTTGACCCTAAATTAAGTTTGCTTTCGTGCTACCCGAAAAGACACCGTGAGAAAACAAGATTGTCGCCGCTTTTTATAGAAATATTTTTGAAACAAGCCAAAGAATATAATTTAAAGAAACAGATTGATATTAAAGCGAAAAAATTTGACCTAAAAATTATTTCTGATTACAAAGCCGAAAATGTTGACGCTTTAGCTGGGGCAAAAATTATAGGCGACAAAGAGATAAAGGCAAGCGGTTTTGATATGCAGAAATTGTTTGACTTTTTTGTGCGTAATAATTTAACCCCCTTCTATCCCGAAGATAGATCGGTTGGCAGAGTTAAGGAAGCAATCTATAAATTTTTTGAGCAGGAATTAAAAATGTGGTACGGCGATGTGTGGGAAGAAATTGTCCAGATTATTTTGAGTGATAAAAATTCTCGCCATTTCGTTAATGTTATAGACAAAGCAAAAGAAGAATATCAAGCGGAAGTCGTAAAAAGAGAAAGTGAAATGGTTGATGTGGAAAATTGGAACATTCCAGAATCCTTACCTTACGGCAGAGAATATTCGAGAGTGAGCGTTAAAAAATCAATTATGCAGCCATTCTTCAGCGACGGGAAATGGAAACCGGAAGCGGCCTTTATTGATTTTTTGGAAAAATCGGACAAAGTTGAGTGGTGGTTCAAAAATGGCGATAGAGACGCAACATTTTTTGCCGTTCGTTATAATAACGGAGAGGAAAAACCTTTTTACGTTGATTTCATCGTGAAGTTGAAAGACGGGAGAATTGGTTTGTTTGACACTAAGACCGGATTTACAAAACAGATTGCAGGACCAAAATTTGATGGATTGTATAGATACATTCAAAGCGAAAATAAAAAAGGTAAAAATCTTTTTGGCGGAATAATTACCAATACTGAACGAAATTATCGCGGACGCTGGGTTTATTTTGACAAGGAAAGTAAAAATCTTAAAGATAGTTCTTTTGAAAACTGGGCTGATTTGATTTTATAATAAAAAATCATCGGCTCGCCCGCGGCCTGTCCGCCGAAGTTTTAACGAAGGCGGAAAGCGGGTAATGCGGGTGGAAATGCTAGACAGGATTGTTACTCTGCGGGCGGCAACTAAAAATCAAAGTCTGTATTTTTGTCAAAAAAAGTTCGCCCCGAAAAAATTTATTTCATAAATTTAACGGGGTAAAGATTTTGTCCAAAAGGTGCTGCTTTAATTTTTATAATTTTTATTATTGATTATAATATTATTATAAAATAAAAAGTCGAATTTTTTGATGAAATTTTAATAAAAAATATGAAAAATAAAATTTTAATAATTACTATATTAGCAATGGCGATTATTTTTACTAATAATATTTACGCTGGCGCTCAAGGCAATAACACGGAAACTAGTGAAAATAATAATCAAAATCAACAGCAAACACAAAATAGCGAGCAAAATCAAAACGGAACAATTGATTATGTAGAAAAAATTGAAGTAGAAATTAAACCGCCAGCACAACCAAACTTGCAAAATGAGACAAGAACTATTGATCAAATTCAAAAGCAGAATCAAATAAAAGATCAAAATGAAATTCAAAATCAAATTCAAACAAGAGAACAAAACCAAAATGAAATAGGTAATCAAATAGAAACGGATGAAGAAAAATCTCAAAATAAAAATAGGGACGTAATGGCAACAGAACAAAGAAGAAGCGAAGTGGCTAACACCGTACAAGAATTGTTACAAATAGCAGATAGAAATGGCGGAATTGGTCAGCAAGTAAGAATTATTGCTCAGAGTCAAGTACAAAATCAGGAGGAATTGGAAAAAAGTTTACAACAAATTCAAAACCGAAGTAAATTTGTTAAATTTTTTGTTGGACCAAATTACAATGAAATAAATAAAGCTAAAAAAATATTAGAACAAAATAGAGAGCAAATTAATCAATTAAATCAGATTAAAAATCAGATTAATGAGCAAAATGATATACAAAATTTAAATCAGCAAATCCAAGTATTAGAACAAATTAATTTAGAAATTGAAAATTTTTTAGAAACAAGCCAAAAAGGATTTAGTTTATTTGGTTGGTTATCTAAAATTCTTTCTAAATAATTTCCAAACAACAGCGAAAAAATTTTTTAATTTTATTCTGGTGAATTAATAATTTCTTTATAATTTTTTGATGTCCAATTTTAATTGGTTTCATTTACTGTACCGTATTCTTCAATATGTTTTTAGATATTTGATAACATAAGATTTCAGTATAAAATTTATTCAAAATTGAATTTATTGATTTTTTAATTTAATTAGATCATTTCGAAGTTTGATTATTAAAAATAAAGAGTATAATAATTAAATAAGGAATTATAATTTTGAAAGTCGGATAAATTATTGTTTTGATGGTGGAGTTTTCAAAAAAAATACCTATTGGATGGCTTTTTTTAATGATTTTTTTAACAATACTAATAATTGTTTTAATTTATTTTATCCCCAGAGAAGAAATTAAAAATTATTCAATTACTATTAATTCTTTAGATGATAATAATCAGATAGAATTTCAATATGGAAGTTGGCCTCAATTGGGAGATGTTAATTTTTTTAATAATGTTTTAAAGCAATTTAAAGAAAATAAAATTGATTTTGTTGAGGCGGATTTAGATCAAATGAAATTAGCTGTTTTTGAAAATGGAGAAAAAATAAAAGAAGTTAATATTACTACCAAGGGAAGAGAAGGATCGTGGTGGGAAACACCAGTTGGTCTTTACAAAATAGAAGCAAAACATCCAAATGCTTACTCAAGTTTCGGTGGAGTTTATATGCCTTATAGTTTAGTTTTTGAGGGAAATTTTTTAATTCATGGTCAGCCTTATTATCCTAATGGGAAAAAGGTTTCTTCTCAATATTCTGGTGGTTGTATTCGATTAGCGGATGAAGATGCTAAAGAAATTTATGATTTGGTTTCGGTGGGGATGCCGGTTTTGGTTTTTAAAAAAGCTTTTGATGTAGAAAAATCTACTTATCAATATAAAATTCCTGAATTAACAGCTGAAGCTTATATGGTAGCTGATTTAAAAAATAATTTTGTTTTTTTGGAAAAAAATAGAAATCAAACTATGCCTATTGCTTCAATTACTAAATTAATTACTAGTTTGGTAGTTCTTGATTATACTAATATTGAGCGCTTTATTTCTGTGCCATCAGATGCTTTAGTATTTACATCTGTACCTCGTTTAAAGGTTGGTCAAAAAATTTCTATTTTAGATTTATTGTCTTTGCTTTTAATTGAATCTTCTAACGAAGCAGGAATTACTTTGGCAACTTATTTGGGGCCAGAAAAAACCATTGAACGAATGAATTATCAAGCAAAAAGCATTGGAATGGAAAATACTAATTTTGTCGACCCTAATGGTTCTTCATTAGAAAACGTTTCAACGCCATTGGATTTATATCAATTAGCCAAATATCTCTATTTTAATCGGAGTTTTGTTTTAAATATCACCAAAGGAATTTTTGATAACGATTCTTATAAAGAGCCAGCTTTTAATTTTAAAAATAGTAATTTATTTTATGATGATAAAAATTTTGTTGGAGGAAAAATGGGTATAACTACTGGTAGTAGAGAAACAATGTTAGCTATTTTTAATATTCCTTTTGATGAAGAGATAAGGCCAGTGGCTTTTATTGCTCTTCGTTCTAAAGACATTTATGCCGATATAATTAAAATGGTCGAATTTGTAAAAAATTATTATCAATTTGCCAATGAATAATTTAAATTATTTAATTTTTCAAAAAATAAATTTTTTAGCCGGAAAATATTTATGGTTAGATAAAATAATTATTTTTTTAGCCGATTATTTAATTTATTTTATGGTTTTGGGTGGATTAATTTACCTTTTTTTTGCTTATCAAAAAAAGTGGAAAAAATTTTTTGATTTAATTTTGGCAACAGTTTTGAGTCGATTAATTATTACCGAGGGTATTCGATTTTTTTATTATCATCCAAGACCATTTTTAACTTATTCCGTTAATCAATTATTAAATCATGACATCAGCAGTTCCTTTCCTTCGGGACATATGACTTTTATTTTTCCTTTGATTGCTTTTGTTTATTTTGAAAATAAAAAATTAGGTATTGTTTTTGGAATTTTAGGAATTTTAATGGGTTTGGCGCGGATTGCCGCTGGTGTTCATTATCCTTTAGATATCTTAGGAGGAATTTTGTTGGGTATTTTTTCAGCCTGGTTAGTAAAGAAAATATTCACAAAAAAATTTAAATAATAGCGGAAATTTTCTAAAAAATTTCCGCTATTAATTTTTTTAATTTTACTTTTTCCAATTTTATTCTGCTTTAATTCTTATCTTTTTTACTCTATTTTTGTCTATTTTAGGTAGACGAATTGTTAGAATGCCATTTTTTAAGGTGGCGCTAATTCGATCAGAATCAATTTCCATGGGTAAAATAATTGATCGACTAAAAGAACCCCAATAACATTCTTGAAAAAAATAATCTTCGTTTTTTATATTTTCATCTAGAATCCTTCTTCCTTTAATTGTGATCATGTCATTAACAATAGAAATATCAATATCTTCTGAATTGACACCGGCTACTGTTGATTTAATAACAATTTCTGTTGGAGTTTGATAAACGTCTACCATTAATTGTCCTTCGCCACTTAAAACATCTTCTTCTTCTTTTTCTTCTTCAAAGGATAGGGAAGAATTTTTTACCTCAATATTTTTTTCGACATTATCAACATCTCCTTTGTTTTTAAATAATTTAAATGCCATATATTTTTTGATAGGATTGAACCTGTTTTATAAGTCGACTCATTGTATAATTAGAAATGGTTAATAATATAATTATATACCATATATAATTTATATTCTCATTTACTTTTAGTATAAAATAATTATAACAAGAATGCAAAATAGAAGCCATAATAATTCCTAAAATAATTAAACTAATAAAAACTTTTTTATTCTTTTTTAGAATACGACCGACAGCCCAAAAATAACCAAATATAGCCGAGGAATTAGCATGAAGAAAAACAGCAGTTAGAAAACGAATAAAAATAGTAATAATTAAAGTATTTATAACGGGCGAAGAAATTGT
>Ga0255342_1006054_pt1 | contig 11235 bp, 9 predicted proteins | sample wastewater_treat_3_FD_192416 | JGI IMG/M metagenome (GOLD analysis project Ga0255342, IMG submission 192416) | Wastewater microbial communities from Lulu Island WWTP, Vancouver, Canada - plant14 | ecosystem: Engineered > WWTP > Wastewater > Unclassified | place: Canada: Vancouver, British...
AACTTCGTCCAAAATGGCCAGGAGGTCTTTGTTTATACTAGGCCACATTACACTAATAAGAAACTGACTGAATATCAGGGAGTAAAATTAATTAGCCGGCCTAGTTGTCCTACTAAAAATTTAGACACCTTTACCCATACTTTAATTAGTGCCATTGATGTATTATTTCGGCGAGCTGATATAGTGCATTTTCAAGCTATCGGGCCAGCTTCACTAATATGGATAGTAAAAATCTTTAAACCAAAAACTAAAGTCATTTTTACTTTTCATTGTCAGGATTATTACCATCAGAAGTGGGGATGGTTTGCTCGTTTCTACCTCCGATTAGGGGAGGTGGTTGGCTGTCGTCTAGCTGATGAAGTTATCGTTGTTTCTCGTAACCTGGCAGATTATGTGGCTCAGAAATATGGGCGTGAGGCAAAATATATACCTAATGGAGTAATGATTACTGACAAAAGTGTTAATTCAAATATTTTATCCCAACTAGGGTTAGAGCCGCAAGGCTATATTTTAGCGGTTACTCGTTTAGTAAAACATAAAGGCTTACATTATTTAATTGAAGCTTTTCACAAGCTAGATTCAGATAGTAAGCTGGTGATTGTTGGGGATGGGGCTCATACTGATGATTATGTAAATCAATTGATAGAATTATCTCAGGCTGATCCGCGGATTATTTTTGCTGGCGAACGTTCAGGTAATGATTTAGCTCAGTTGTTTAGGGGAGCTAGGTTATTTGTTCAATCATCAGAGTCAGAGGGGCTATCTATTGCTTTACTTGAAGCCATGGCTTATGGTGTGCCAGTTTTAGTAAGCGACATTCCTGGCAATTTAGAAGCTATTGGGGATTATGGTTGGTCGTTTCGGAGTGGTGATATTAATGATTTAACAGCTAAACTCAAGGAATGTTTGGATAATCCAGACCAGACTAGTCAGTTTACTAAGGCCGCTCAGCAGCGGGTAGAGACAGAATATAATTGGCACGATATTACTAATCAAACTTTGCAAATTTATGGTTTATCTCAAGCCTAAAGCTTGAAAGGGTCTTTATTTTTTTCAGTAATTATTTACAATAAGGCTATGGGAAAATATACTTTATTTATTGATACTGTTTCTCGGCCGGGTGTCCTATTAGCCTTAAAAAGAGAAGGGGATATAGTGGCTCAAGATTTTTATCCCGGTCAGCGGGAACAGGCTGAAAAATTATTACCTGGCATTAAATACCTATTAATCAAGGTGGGTTTAAGGTTATCTGATTTAGCAAACATTGAAGTAGTTAATCACGGGGGTAGTTTTACTTCTCTGCGATTAGGAGTAGTCATAGCTAATGCCCTAGGCTATGCCCTGGGTGTTCCAGTAAGGGGGACTGTTGGACAGCCGCTTTTAGCTAATGGTTACCAAATTGTGGTGCCAGAATATACTAGTGAACCTCATATTACTGTGAAGAATGAAAAGCTATTAAAGACTAAGTGAATACAATTTTTGTTTATTTATTTTATTTATAATTTTTATACTCCGTAAGGAGTATTTTTTTATTGTTATTTTTCTTTATTATTAGCCATATTTTTGATATGGTTGAAGGGGCTTGACATTATTTTTTAAAAGCCTATAATTTCCATTGTGGTGAATAGTGGTGAATAGTGGTGAATCACCAGCCACTATTTCTAACTCCTAAGCAATGTTTATCGGCGAATTTCAACACAATTTAGATGATAAAGGGCGCTTGGCTATTCCAGCCAAGTTTCGGGCCGATTTAAAAACGGGGGCAGTTGTAACTAAAGGTTTAGACAACTGCTTGTTTTTATACACCAAAGATGCTTGGGAGGAATTAATTACTAGCAAATTGAGCCGTCTGTCATTTAATAAGGCTAACCAGCGGGCCTTTGCCCGTTTTATGCTCTCGGGAGCCTCTGAAGTAGAGTTTGATGCTCAGGGCCGGATTGTTCTACCTGAATATCTACGCCACTTTGCTGATTTGCATAAGCAGGTGGTGATTGCCGGCCTTTATGATCGTTTAGAAATTTGGGACAAGGACCGCTGGGAAGCTTACCGGGCAAATAATGATCAAGCTAGTAGCTCAATTGCTGAGTCGCTGGACAACCTTCTTTAGTATGGAGTATCAGCATACCCCAGTTTTACTTAAAGAGGTATTAGCAGTTTTACAACCACAAGAGGGACAACGGTTTATTGATGCCACGCTAGGCAGTGGGGGTTATACTCTAGCTTTAGCTAAAGCTGTCGGCCCGACTGGTCTTATTGTTAGTTTTGATCTAGACCCGTTAGCTATTCAAGCTGTCCGCGAGAAGTTGTCCCACGAAAATATCCAGAATGTTCTTTTAATCAATGATAATTTTGCTAATTTAACTGAGGCTTTAAAGAAACAAGGCCTTGAAGGTCCATTTAATGGCATAGTATTAGACTTAGGTTTATCATCAGCTCAGTTGGCCGATGCTAATCGGGGGTTTTCTTTTGAACATGATGGGCCATTAGATATGGCCTTTGGGCCAGGAAGTCCGAGGTCAACTAGCGAGATTGTCAATCATTGGACAGAAAGCGAGTTAAGGCACATTATCCGCGATTATGGCGAAGAGCCATGGGCCGGACCACTAGCCCGGGCGATTGTTAGACGGCGACGCTATCAGCCAATTACTCGGACCAAGGAGTTAGTAGAAATAGTGGAGCAGGTACTACCACCTAGTTATATAGCCAGAAGTCGTCATCATCCCGCCACAAAGTTGTTTCAGGCTTTACGTATTGCCACTAATGAAGAGCTAGAGAATTTAACCTCTGTCCTTAATCAGTCCCTAAGCTTGTTGTGCTCCCACGGCCGCATTGTCGCTATTACTTTTCATAGTCTGGAAGATCGGATAGTGAAACATTTTTTCTTAAGGGAAAGTAAAGATTGTCTCTGCCCACCCGAGTTCCCTATTTGCCAATGCGGCCATCATGCACAGTTAAAAATAATTTATCGTCATCCGCTTAGAGCTAGCGAGGCTGAAAAAGCGGTTAATCCGCGGGCTCGCAGTGCTAAATTACGCGCTGCCAGTAAACTTAATTAAACATTAAATCCACCCCTATGACTGTTAACCATCAAGAATTAGTTTCCCCGAATTGTTTAAAAGAACAAACAGTTAATATGAAAAGGTGGCAGTGGAAACGAATAAATTATTGTCTATGGGCTGGCATAGCCTTATTGATTTTGGCCTATTTAGCTGTGGCTAATAATTTGGCTATTCAGACCTTTACCTTGCGAGATTATAAAAATCAACTATCCCGATTGGAACAACAGCAAGCTGACCTAGAGACTGAAGTAGCTCAACTTAATTCATATAGTTATTTACAGCGGGAGGTGCAAACTTTGGGCATGGTGCCAGTAAGCCATTTATCTTATGTCGTAAGCGCCAATGACTTGATGGCTAAGAAGTAAATTTATGTCCCGGCCAGATAGATTAGTGGCTCAGAACAGCCGGTTTAAGGTTAATAGTCAAGAGAAGAAATTCAACACTAATTTGAAATTAGTGTTGGTTTTTTTTATTATTGCCGGCCTCGCAGTAATTGCCAGGTTATTTTGGTTACAAATTATAAGGCATGACTATTATTTAGCTAAAGCACGTGACCAGCAGGAATTTCAGGCGGATTTAGCTCCAACCCGGGGTCAAATTTTTGTTTATGACCACACCGCAGCCGGTGGTCAGGAGCTTTATCCTTTAGCCACTAATCGGCGGCTTTTTACTTTATATGCAGTACCGCGTGATTTAGAGGTAGATAAAATTAATCAAAAAAGAGAAAAGCAGGCTAGGGCTCGGGAGGGGGGAACAGCTGATTATTTATTGCCAATTATTATTGACCCCACTGATTTAGCTGAGATTTTATTTGAAACTTTTGATCAACCAGCTATTATTGCCGAGATTAAACAGGCTGAGCAAAATAATTTAAACCAGCAGTTAGATAAGGAGATATCCGCATTGCCCGCAGCTTCTAGCAGTGAAGAAATAGCAGTTGCTAAAGAGGCTATTTTAAAGAAGCGGCAAGATTTATTAGCCGATCCATTTTATCAAGAAATGGCTAAAGCTCGATATGAAGCTGCTCTTAAAGAAAAATCAGGGGCTAAAATTGCTGATTATTTGCAAATTTTAAATAAGGGTGATGACCCTTATGAAGTTATTAATAAAAAGTTAGAAGCAGAACAAATCGTGAAGCTGTACTTTAAAATTTTAAGCCGAGTATGGGGGGATGCCACTTTAAGTCCAACTGATCTATCTTTAGAGGGGGGGACAGTGATGTGGCAACCTAAAAATAAGGGAGAAAAATATCCTATTACTATTAATGGTCTAGGACAAACTAGCCGGGAATATAGATATTACCCAGAAAAAAATATTGGAGCTAATATTTTAGGCTTTGTTTCTTTAGCTAACGATGATGATTTAATTGGCCAAGGCAAATATGGGCTAGAAGAAGCTTTTGACGATATTTTAGCTGGCCGAGCTGGCTCAGTTAAAGGAGATTTAAGTGCTAATCGAGCAGTTATTTTGGGGGGACGAGATTATCAAGCACAAACTAACGGCTCAGATTTAATTTTAACTATTGACCGCTCTATTCAAACTTTTGCTTGTACTAAATTATTAGAGACAGTAGCGAAACATCAGGCCGATGGAGGTAGCGTGGTGGTCATTGATCCTAAGACTGGCGCGGTTTTGGCAATGTGCTCAGCGCCTGATTTTGATCCAAATAATTATCAGGCCGTGAAAGATTTACGGCAGTTTAATAATCAGTCAACCTTTGAGGCCTATGAACCTGGGTCAATTTTTAAGGCTGTTACTATGGCCATTGGAATTGACCAAGGTAAAGTAACACCTCAAACTACCTATAATGATACCGGGTCAGTAATGATTGGCCGTAATAAAATTAACAATTCCGATTTTAAGGGGAGGGGGGTGGTCAATATGATTCGAGTACTTCAGGATTCTTTAAATACTGGAGCAGTTTTTGTGATGCGCCAAATTGGGTTAGAAAATTTTCGAGCTGGGATAAAAAAATTTGGTTTTGGAGAAAAAACTGGTATTGAATTACCGGCTGAGTCAGCCGGTAGTATTAGTAATTTATATCAAAAATTTGGCCAAGACATTAATGCTGCTACCGCTTCTTTTGGTCAGGGTATTAATGTGACAACTTTACAGATGGCTATGGCTTTTGGGGCCCTAGCTAATGATGGTAAATTAATGAGGCCTTATTTAGTGCAAGAGATTGTTAATCCGGATGGCACAAGGATTACTACTGAACCACAACAGGTTGGTCAGGCTATTAGTCCTGAAGCAGCCCGGACGGTGGGTGGGATGCTAGTTAATGTAGTGGAAGGTGGTCATGGCAAAAAAGCTGGTGTTGAGGGTTATTATGTGGCTGGTAAAACTGGGACCGCTCAAGTTCCTAGAAAAGATGGACGGGGTTATATCGCTGGAGTTAACATTGGCTCTTTTGCTGGTTATGCGCCAGTGGATGACCCGGCCTTTGTAATGGTTGTACGCATTGATTATCCGCGGGGTGTGGTCTGGGCAGAAAGCTCAGCCGCTCCATTATTTGGCGAAATTGCTAATTTTATTTTAAAATATAAACAGATTCCAGCCGAACGTCCAGTTAAGAACTAATTTTTATGCTTCAATCATTAGTGCGGTATTTTTTAAAAACATTATCTCGAGCCGTGGTAGAGAAATATCAACCAAAAATTATTGGTATTACTGGCAGTGTAGGTAAAACTACTACTAAAGAGGCCATTTTATTAGTTTTAAGTGGAAAGTATAAAGTTAGAGGTAATATTAAAAATTATAATAATGAAATTGGTTTGCCGTTGACAATTTTAGGTAGTACCTCGCCTGGTCGTTCTTTTTTGGGGTGGGGTAATGTTATTTTTAAAGCTTTAAAATTATTAATTGTTCGAGATAAGAACTATCCGGAGTTTTTAGTATTAGAGATGGGGGTAGATCATCCCCGGGATATGGATTATCTACTGAGTTTTATTCAGCCAATAGTGGGGGTGGTGACAACAATTGGCCAAGCTCATTTAGAATTTTTTGGTACTCCTGATAATATCGCTAAAGAGAAGGGTAAACTCATTGCTAGCTTACCCTCCACGGGTATAGCTATCTTAAATGCTGATGATCGGCGAGTAGCAGATATGGCTTCAAGGTGTAGGGGTAAAGTAATAACTTATGGGCTTGGTTCTGAGGCTCAGGTCAGAGCGACAGAGGTAAAGTTTAATTATCGGCAAGCTACCGCTTTATCACTCGAGAGTTTAAGGGGGGTTAATTGTGAGCTTCATTATCATGAGGCTATGGTTCCCCTGTCTTTACCTTTTATTATGACTGAGGCAGCTCTTTATTCGGCCCTAGCAGCCGTAGCAGTTGGCCTTAGTCAAGGCCTAGGACTGATGGATATTGCTGATACTCTTAAAGACTTTCAACCGCTACAGGGACGTTGTAATTTATTGGCTGGTTTAAATGGCAGTATTGTGCTTGATGATTCATATAATGCTTCACCTACCTCGATGATTGCTGCTTTAGAGATTCTCGCTAATTTACCAGTAGATAATCCAGCTCGTCGGATAGCAGTTTTAGGAGATATGTTAGAATTAGGAATAAATAGTCCAGCCGAACATCGGCGGGTTGGACAAATTATTGCCGGCTTACCCATTGGTCATTTAATATTAGTTGGGTCGCTAGCTAAATTAATCGGGGAGGAAGCCCAAAGTTTAGGATGGACGGGGCGGCTAGACTATTTTGATAACTCTCATGAAGCGGCTCTTAAAATAAAAGAAATAATTTCCCCGCAATCAGTTATTTTAGTTAAGGGCTCTCAAGGGATTCGGATGGAAAGGATTGTGAAAGAGCTTTTAGCTAACCCCCAAGAAGCCGATAACTGTTTGGTGCGTCAAGATAGTCACTGGCTGGCTAAGTCTTAATTTTCTGCTATAATATATTGTATGAATATAGTTTGGCTTATTGGGAGAGAATTATTAATCTGGCCAATTTGGTGGTATTCTCGTGGCTGGCTTTTTTGGCTTAAATATTGGGGTCAGTGGCTTAAAAAACAGGGCCATAGTTTAGCCTTGGTTGTTTGGCTTAAAAATATTTTTGTGCCCATGTATGGGGAGAGAGATATTTGGAGTTTTATTATTAGTTTTTTAGTAAGATTAGTGCAAATAATTGTGAGGTCGGCTATTTGGTTTGTTTATGCAGCCATTTCTATAATAGCTATAGTTGCCTGGGCAGTAGCGCCACTGGCCATTATTTATTATCTCTATCTTGTATATTATGGTGGAAGAAAATAAGACAAGTGGTTGGTTTATCTGTGAAAGGTGTCATGGTTTAGGCCTAGAGAATGGACAACGTTGTAAGAATTGTAAAGGACAGGGGGTAGGTTGGTTTGGTGCTAATTGTTGGCTGTTTGTTAGTTGGCCGACTAAGTGGCAAGCATTAAAAGAGAAATTAATTAGCCAAAAAATACTTAGTATTTTGGATGTTATTGTTTATCTAGCAGCTATAAGCGGAGTAATGGTGATGATTTGGCATATAGGGCAAGCTACGAGTTGGTTTTTGAATTGGTCAGCAGTGGGTACTTTGGCTTGGTGGATCCAGCCAATATGGCCTATTAAATGGTTTGCTTGGTCGGGAGTGTTTGGCCTTTTTGCGGTTTATCGTTTAATAAAAAGTAGCCAAGAAGCTAAATTACCGCAGTGGCCAGACGTTAATATAGCTGCTCCATTAGATTGGCAGGGGATTTTTGAGCTGCCAGCTAAAAATAAACTTAATGTAGCAGATTATTTACCTAAAGAAGTTTCTTCTAGTTTAGCTCGGGCCACAGTTCAAGCAGGACGCAGCAAAATAGATCAGCTCACTCCAGAAAAATGGTTTAGCATTTTGTTAAATGATTCATTAGTTAAAGCATTATTGTTTCGTCTAAATTTAAATGTTCAAGCTATTGCCGACAAACTTAAAAAATATGAGGTTAAGGGTAATAATCCTTGTTCAGTGGTTAGCTTGTCGGCCGGGGTAAAAATTGCCCTTATTCAAGGAGTTGCTAGTGCTTGGTCAGTTAATGATCCACCGCTTACCGTTGATTTTTTATCTCCTTTAATTAAACATAGTTCCCTCTTAAAGGAAATTATTTATGACCTAGGGGCTAAAGAAGAGCAATTCGCCGCGGTAGCTAATTGGTTTCATATTAATCGGCATCTAGCTAAAACTTATAAACAGATGCGGGAGTTAGCACAATTTAAGCCAGCTTCCAATATGGATCGTGCTTATACGGCTAAAGCTACGCCGTTTTTAAATCACTATGCTTATGATTTAACCTTAGCAGCCAAGAATAATCAATTACCTTTATGTGTAGGGCGCCAAAATGAATTAAGACAAGTGCTTGATGCTTGGTCAGCTGGTAGGCTTGGAGTAGTGTTGGTTGGTCCAGCAGGAGTAGGCAAGACCTCTCTAGTTTATGGATTAGCTCAATTAATGGTTGAGGAGAATGTTCCTTCTTTTTTACAGGATAAAAGGTTAGTTGAAGTGGATATACCTTCTTTAATCGGTGGTTCCTCGCCCGAGGAAGCTCAGGAGAAATTAGAGCGAATTATTGTAGAAGTTAATCAAGCGGGTAACATTATTTTATTTTTTGACCAGGTAGATAAAATTGCTGGTTTAAGTGTGGGAGAGGCGCAAAGCTTGGATTTGTCAGATATTTTAGCTAATGCTCTTCAGCGAGGAGCCTTGCGGTGTATAGCTACCATTACTCCGGAAAATTATCGTCAGTATATTGCTGAGCGTTCGTTAGGGGCTAATTTAGCTAAAATTGATATTGCCGAGCCCGATGACCAGCAGATTATGATTATGGCAGAACATTGGACAAGTTATTGGGAAAAAAGTTGGGGGGTAGTGTTTACTTATGCTGCTTTAGAGATAGCTAAAATGGTTAGTGAGCGTTATATTACTGAGCCAGCTCAACCGACACGTTTTTTAAGTGTTCTAGAGGGGGCAGCTCGTTTAGCTTTAAGACAACCAGGGCTTAAATTAGTTAGTGAGGCGATAGTCAGACAATATGCTAGTGAAAAATTTGGTATACCCATTGAGCAGGTTGGCCAAGAAGAAAGCAAGATGTTGCTTAATCTAGAAGAAATTATTCATGAACGGCTTATTGGCCAAGAAGAAGCAGTGGATATGGTGGCTGCTAGTCTGCGCCGGGCACGGGTAGAACTTAGAGATACCAATAAACCAATTGCTAATTTTTTATTTTTAGGGCCAACTGGAGTTGGTAAAACAGAACTGGCTAAAACTTTAGCCGAGGTCTATTTTGGTAGTGAAGATGCGATGATTAGATTAGATATGAGTGAATACCAATTACCGGATAGTGTTAATAAAATGATTGGCAGTGGCGAAGAGACTGGTTATTTAACTGAGGCAGTTCGTCAGCATCCTTTTAGTTTAATTTTATTAGATGAAATTGAAAAAGCGCATCCAGATATCTTAAATCTATTTTTGCAAGTATTTGACGATGGTCGTCTGACCGATGCTCAAGGTAGGACTATTGATTTTAGTAATACTATTATCATTGCTACTTCTAATGCTGGTGCTCCTTATATTATGGAGGCCGTACAAAATGGTGTGGATTTTACTACTATCCGTCAACATATTATAGATAATGAATTAGTTCAGGTGATGCGGCCCGAATTAATTAATCGTTTTGATGGTATTGTTGTTTTTCGGCCACTTACTATGGAAGATATGGTAGCTATTACTAATTTGCAACTGCAGAAAATTGGCCAACAATTAGCAGAGAAAAATATTAATTTTCAAGTCACTCAAGAGGGTTTAGAGTATTTAGCTAAGGCTGGCTATGATCCTAAATTTGGAGCTCGACCTCTACGTCGTCTGCTTCAGGATACCATTAGTAATGTTCTAGCTGAGAAATTATTAGCTAAAGAATTAAAGCGTCGTGATACGGTAATTATTAATGGAGAAGGACAAGTAGAAATTAAGTCAGCTAAAGAATTATAAGGGGCTTGCCAAGTTTTTTTCTTGTGATATAATGGGCGTTATAATTTTTTAGGCGCGAAGATCATTTCGCGTCTTTTATTCCAATTTAGCGCTATGACTTCATCAATTATTTCCCGTGAGGGCTACCAAAAATTAGTCGACGAATTTAATATGCTTACTACTGTAAGGCGACGTGAAATTGCCGAACGGATTGAGCGGGCCAAAGAATTAGGTGATTTAAGTGAAAATGCTGAGTACGGCGATGCCAAAGAAGATCAGGCTTTTAATGAAGGCCGGATTTTAGAGTTGTCTAATTTATTAAAGACCTTAACTGTAGTTGACCCGCCCACTGATGGCCGGGTAGGTATGGGTTCTAAATTAGTAGTAGAGACTAATTCAGGCCGAAAGGAGTTTACTATTGTTAGCTTTAATGAAGCTGACCCAGTAAATGGCAAAATTTCTAATGAATCACCTTTAGGGCAGGCCTTGCTTAATCATCAAGCCGGTGATAAGGTTAAAGTTAATACTCCTAAGGGGTATATAGAATACACCATTGTTAGTGTTACTAATTAGTAAAAGTTTTTATTAATTTTTATTAACAAAAACTACTTGGCAGCTATAGTCGAGTAGTTTTATTTTTGATATACTGAAAGCAGTTTTTCTTTTTAAATGTTTATATGGTCAAAATTAATCATCGCCCATCTCAGACTAAGTATATTTTTGTAGTTGGGGGAGTTATGTCTGGGGTAGGCAAAGGTATTACTGCCGCCTCTATTGGCCGTATCCTAATTAACCGTGGCTATAAAGTAAGCGCTATTAAAATTGATCCATATATTAACGTCGATGCAGGAACGATGAATCCACTGGAGCATGGCGAGGTCTTTGTGACTGAAGATGGTGATGAAACCGACCAAGATATTGGCAATTATGAACGTTTTCTTAATAGCAATATTTATAAAGAAAATTACATGACCACTGGCCGGGTTTACCAGGCAGTCATTGAGCGAGAGCGTAACCTAGGTTATGGCGGTAAATGTGTTCAAGTAGTGCCGCATATTCCTTTGGAAGTTAGGGCTAGAATTGAGGCAGCAGTGGGAAAAACTGGAGCGGAAATTATGATTATTGAGATTGGCGGCACGGTGGGTGAGTATGAGAATATGCTCTTTTTAGAAGCTGCCAGGGTGATGCGTCTGGAAAATCCGGGGAGCGTATTATTTGTTAT
>Ga0255342_1006057_pt1 | contig 11233 bp, 9 predicted proteins | sample wastewater_treat_3_FD_192416 | JGI IMG/M metagenome (GOLD analysis project Ga0255342, IMG submission 192416) | Wastewater microbial communities from Lulu Island WWTP, Vancouver, Canada - plant14 | ecosystem: Engineered > WWTP > Wastewater > Unclassified | place: Canada: Vancouver, British...
CGTATCCTCACATCCTGCATAATCAAAGTTTTCATCAAATATTCCCACTTTATCATATACTTCCCTCTTCATTGATATAGAAAAGCTAGCTAAAGAATTTACGTCATACAATTTATACATTAATTCTCCATTTTTTTTAATAGTATTCCAATTATATTCATATTTTAACTTGTATCTACCAAAAGATGTTTGTTCAGCTTGCTCTATTAAATGCTGTGGATAAAATCTATTACCACTTAATACAATATTATTAAATTGGTTATGAATATATATTACTCTTTCTAAAAAATTTTCTGTTATCAGAATATCATCATCTAGAAATAGTAGTATCTCATTTTTAGCATAATCAGCAGCATTATTTCTATTGCCAGCTGCACCATGATTATGAGTATTTTTTACAATTTTCATATTATCAAATGGGAATTCTTCTAATAATTTAGACAAATCATCATCGCCATCATTACTCACTATTACTTCAAAATCCTCTTTAGGTAATTTATTTACAAAATAAATATTATGCAAAGTCTCTCGCACTACAGTTAAACGATTTTTAGTAGGGATCAAGATGCTGATTCTCATTTTTTTTAACAAATTTACTATAAATTTTAAAATTAATATTTTAATTTTATTAGTTAATTTTATCAAAAAATTTTTTTGTAATAAAATAAAAATCTTATGAATCGAATTTTATTTATTTCTGATAAAATATGGCCTGATGATAACTCTGGTATACCAATAATTACATATAAACAAGCATTATACCAAAAAAAAATGCAATATGAAATAGCATTTTTAAATGTTTCTAATAATAATGAAATTGGTAAAAACAATGAAATTGGTAAAATTTATTTTTTACCAGTACATAATCAAAATTTTGTATCTATAAAAAGTATTATTAGAAATTTAATAACGAAAAAACATATTGTAAATAAATTAAACAAAATCTTAGATGATTTCAACCCTGATATTATTCACATTAATAGTTATTTTAGTATTAACCCAATGATTTTTAAAGAATTTAAAAAAAGAAATTTAAAAGTAATAAGGGAAGTTTGGTTTTTCGAAGATATATGCTTTAAGCAAAATTTATTAATAGAAAAGCCCAAAATACAAACTTGTGCAGGTCCTGAAAATATTCAAAAATGCAAGCAGTGTTTTATGAATCATTATAAAACTAATTTAATTACAAAATTGAGTTTGAGCTTATTATTGAGGAATCAAAAACATAAAGTACAATATCTTTATCAAAATATTTATGATAAGATTATTTTCTCAGATGAAGATTTTAAAAATATGTTTCTAAAATATATACATACTGATAAACCAATTGCTGTTATAAGTCACGGATTAGATTTTCTAGAAAGGACATATTTTGTTAGAAAATATGAAAAACCTTTTAGAATAGTATTTTTAGGTTCACTGCTAGCTCGCAAAGGTATAGATATTTTTTTGAAAGCCTTAGAAGAGCTATTGCAGGATAATTTTTACAAAGATATAATAGAAGTTTATATTTATGGATATATGTTTGATAATGAATATGCAGAAATAATAAAAAAGCTCATAAATTTATATCCTAATAATTTTTTTTATGAAGGAAACTATACACCAAATGATCTGAACACAATAATTAGAGACAAACATCTGGGCATAGTACCATCATATTCAGAAACGTATTGCAGAGTTTTACGTGAATTTATTTATTACAATATACCTGTGATCACAACCGATTTTTATGGGCATAAAATCATTAAAAATAATGAAAATGGTATTATTATTAAAACCGGAGATGCTGCTGCACTCCTTTCAAATCTGAAAATCATTATAAATAATCAAGATTTTTATGATAAACTGGCTAATGGGGCTTCAAATACAAAATTGCCTACTATACAAGAAGAGATAGAAGCATTGATAGATTTTTATAATTAAGTGAGATATTTTTATTACATTTATAATATTTAACTATTTTTTTAATCATAAAATTTTTAGTTCTTTTTTAACAAATATTTAATTAAATCAATATAATTACCTCGCCAGATTGGGTATAATTTGATAGCTCGCCAATACAATTGTCTAGCTTTGTTATTATTATTTTTTTTTAAATATAATTTTGCCACATTATTGAATAAAAATGACCAAGACTTACGAAGTTTTATATCTCTATTAATTTCATTATGATACTTCAAGTAAATTAATTCAATAGCTTTCATTTTAGCATCTTGATTTAAAGAAATGCTATCCTTATAACATTGTGAAATGAATAAAGGCTCATCAATTAATTTAAATTCATAATATTTAGAAAGTCTAATTGCTAAGTCCCAATCTTCATGAAGAGGTAATTTTTCATCAAATACTCCCACTTTTTTAAAACATTCTTTATTTACCATTAGGCTTACTGTATCTACAAAGCCACCTTTTAATAATTTTTTATAAATATATCCTTCTTTTTGAGATATATATTTATCAGGAATGTAGTATTTATTCCCTCCTTCTATCCTCCATAAACCTGTGTATATAATTTTAAGATTATTTTCAATTGCTTTTATTTGTTTCTCTAATTTCTCAGGCATCCATTCAGCATCGCTATCTTGAAATGTAATATATTCTCCTTGTGCTATCTTGATACCTTCGTTTCTGGCATGTGATGCCCCTTTGTTTATGTTTAATCTTAAATATCTAATTCTGTTATCTTTTTCTTGTAATTCTTTTATTATCTCTTCCGTATTATCTATAGATCCATCATCTATAACAATAATTTCAAAATCCTGATAAGTTTGGTTTAAAACACTTTGTATTGATTTTTCTATAATATAAGCTCTATTATATGTAGGTAATATTACAGATACTTTGGGTGCTTGATTTATCATAAAAATTTTTTATTTATTTAAACAAATATTTAATTAAATCAATATAATTACCTCGCCAAAATGGATATAATTTGATAGCTCGCCAATATAATTGTTTAGCTTTTTTAATATCATTGTTATCTAAAAGATATTTAGCTATAGAATTAAATTTTATAGACCATGCTTTTATAATTTTATGATCTTTATATATCTCATCTTGATATTTAGCTAAAATAATTTGTAAATTTATTAAATATTCATCATTCACAGATATGCCATCTGGTAAAATATGAGATATGTATAATGGTTCATCAATTAATATAAAATTATAATATCTGGAAAGCCTAATAACTAAATCCCAATCTTGAAGACGCGACAAATTTTCATCAAACATTCCTATTTTTTCTAAGTTTTTTTTAAGCAATAAAATACTAGGTGTGCCAATGAAATTTCTTTTTAAGAGTTCTTTATGTATGTTCCCTTCTCTATTTGATATTTTTATATCTGGTATATAAGTCTTCTCATCACCATCTATTCTCCAAAAACCACAATAAACTACTATATTTTCAGAAGAAGTTTCAATAATTTTCATCTGCTTTTCTAACTTATCTATAACCCATTCATCATCACTATCCTGAAATGTAATATATTCACCTTTAGACATTTTTATACCTGCATTTCTGGCTGCTGCTGCCCCTTTATTTTCTTCGAATCTTATATATTTTATTCTATTATCTTTCTCTTGAAATCCTCTGATTATTTTTTTGGTATCATCTTTAGACCCATCATCAATAATGATAATCTCGAAATCTTGATAAGTTTGGTTTAAAACACTTTGTATTGCTTTTTCTATTATATGAGCTCTGTTATATGTAGGTAATATTATAGATACTTTGGGTGAATTATTTTTCATTTATTCACTATTAATTTATTTATTAATAAGAGGCAAAATTACTAATATTTATATAATATTTTCATATATTTCTACTAATTGTTTATTTAGTTTTTTAATATCAAAATTTTCTTCTACAAATTTTCTACCAGCCCTGCCCATTTCTGTCCATATTTCTGTATGCTCTATGAGATATTCTAATCGCCCTGCCATAGCATCTACATCCCTCTCTGGAACTAAAAAACCTGATTGACCATCTAAAACTATTTCTGGTATTCCACTATGAAAAGTTGAAATTATTGGAAGACCTGTTGCTTGTGCTTCTAATAATACTGTTGGGGTGCCTTCTTGGTCTCCATTTTGGGCAGTTATACTTGCTAAAACAAATATATGGGATTTTTTAAATAATTCTATGATTTCATTTTGAGCTTTCCATCCCAAAATTTTTACTTGTTCATTAATTCCTAGTTCCGAAATCAAACATAATAATTGATCTTTTAAAGGACCATCACCTACAATTATATATTTTAAATTTGGATATTTTTTTATTACTTTCGCAACAGCTTTTATAGAATATTCTATTCCTTTTTTTTCTACCAATCTAGCTATTGTTAATATATTTATATTATTATTTGATTTTTGTATTTTTTTAAAATTAAATTTTTCTATATCTACTCCAAGAGGATGTTTTATAATTTTATTTTCATTACATTCTAATTTAATCAATTTATTTTTAATATAATTACAAATTACAATAAAAATATCACCATAATTAAATAGATTTTTATATATACCAATATTATCATCATCAATATATGCACTAGCATCATAACCATAAAATGATGTAATAATTTTACCTTTTACTCCTAATCTTTTTAATAAAATTCCCCATTCTCCATTAGGACCGAAGTGACAATGAATAATATCATAATAATTTCTTTTACCTAAAAAAGGTATGATAGTATATAATAGCTTGAGCGACATTGCATCTTTACCATATTTAAAAACATTCAATGCTCTCAAAATACCCAAAGGATCTTTATAAAAATTTGTAACAATTAGTTTTATACCTTTTATTACACGTTTAATTTTATTTGGCGGTATATTAAAAAAATCATAATAGCAAACTCTATCCATTAGATTGTATTTCTCTATGTCATCGTGCACCTTACACTCATTAGGATTATATCTAGAATATATATCAACCCCATGTCCTAAATCCATTAAACCAGTTATTTGATTTAGAATAAAAGTTTCTGATAATGCAGGGAAAACTGTAACAATAAATGCTATTTTCATGATTTCATTTTTTGGGCAATAATTATATGTTCTTGTGATTTAAGCTTAAGAAAGGGTTCTAATTTGATTACTATTTCATATAAAAATTTCTTACCTTTTAAAGGTATATTAGAACAAAAACTTAAATAATAAAAAAATCTACTAAAAAAGTTGAAATACTTAGTCTTTTTAACTATAGATAAATTATTTTTTTGAAATAGATTTTCTAAATCTTCTATTGAATAACCCAATCTCACATGTCCCCATTTTTTATTAATATTTAATACTTTTTGTTTGTTTACAAATGGTAAATTTACACCATTTTTCATCGGAGTAGTTAAAATAACTTTACCATTTGTTTTTAAAACTCTTGATATTTCTTTAACTAGTATATGATCTTCTACGATATGCTCTATCACATCAAGACAAATAATTATATCAACTTGTTCGTTTTCTATTGGTATTTCAAGTGCAGAACAGCATAATGTGTTTAATCCTTTTTTATTAGCTATTTCCAATCCAGACTGATCTACATCTAATACTGTTATATTAAGATTAGGAGAAATTTTTTTTAATCTATATGAAATCTCTCCATCATAACTACCTATATCTAATATAATACCATCATCTTTAATTTCATCTTTCAGAATATATTGTAATGCATACCATCTTAATAGAGTTCCTGGTCTCATAGTCTTATTTTTGAACTTTTTTAGATTTAATAACTAATTGGTATCCGAATAAAGATGGCCATTTTCTAATAATAGATTCAAACAGTTTTGTAGGTCTAAAAATCCTTGGATAAATAAATTGCCCATCTAGATCAATAGGGGAAAAGTGATTTTCTTCTAACAAACTATAAAAAGAATATAATTTAAAATTTTGAATATGTTCCCCTGGATAAAATAAATAATTCTTTGGGAAATATCCTTTTAACATATCAATTCTATATTTATACCAAACCATGTTTGGGAAAGAAGCTATTAAATATCCATCCTCCTTGAGAATTTTAAAAAAATTTTTTATTACATTACTTGGATCAAATAAATGTTCTAGTACTTCTAATGCAACGATATAATCAAATTTATATCTTTTTGAAATTTCTAAAAACTCATTAGACTCAATATCAATTTCATAAATTTCATCGTAATAACACTTTGCATTTTTTAATGCAATTGTAGAAATGTCACAACCAATTACAAAGACTTTATCATTTAATTTTTCTTTAAGTATTTTACCTAATGTACCTTCACCACACCCAATATCAAAGACAAATATTGAATCTCTTATATTATCATTTAAATCTTTTAAAATAATATTTGCAGCAATATTTATCCTAGATGGTATCCACATTTCATCTTTAGTATGAAATCTACCATCTTTTTCTCTTTTTTGCCAATATTTTTCATAAAATTCTTTTTGACTTTTCATAGCAATTAAATGTTAGATTCAAGTCACAAATGCAACTTTTTTATTATGCAAATGTACATTAAAATTTCAATTTACACAAAAATACAAAATTTTTTAAAAAAAGAAAATTAAATATAAACATAGTAAATTCACAAATTATCTCTTTATTATCTATGAAATGCAATTTTTTCAAGTATATTAGAAAAAATTATTAATTTTGTAAAAATTTTCAAGTATGGACGAAAATATTGCAAAATTAGCAAAATATAATTTTTGGAATAATAACAAAATAGCAACAGGATTTCCACGTAGCTTTTATACTGAAAAAATCAAATATTATCTAAATACAAAACTTGTAAAAGTATTAGTGGGACAGCGAAGAGTGGGCAAAAGTTATATTTTAAGACAAATAGCTAAACAATTAATAAATGAAGGTATTGCTACAGAGAATATTTTTTTAATAAATAAAGAATTTACAGATTATGATTTTATCACAACATACCTTGAGTTAGATGATATTATAAAAAAATATAAAAAGGAATTACAACCTCAAGGTAAGGTTTATCTTTTTATTGATGAAATACAAATGATAGATGGTTGGGAGCGTTTTGTGAATTCATATTCACAAAATTACTCTGAAGATTATGAAATATTTATCACTGGTTCCAATTCACAGATGTTATCTGGAGAATTGGCTACATTACTTTCTGGTAGGTATGTGAAATTTGAAATCTTCCCATATAGTTATTCAGAATATCTCAAAATAACAAAAAAACAAAAATCCAAACAGAGTTATATAGAGTATATGGAACATGGTGGAATGCCAGAATTGTTTTTTTTACCAAATGATGAGGCAAAGACAAATTATATTTCAGCATTGAAAGATACTATTCTACTACGTGATATTATACAACGTTACAATATAAAAGATGCCAAATTGTTAGAGGATGTATTTGTTTTTCTCATAAATAATGCTTCTAATCTTATTTCCATAACAAATATTGTAAATTATTTTGAGTCTAAAAAGAGAAAAACCACTTATGATACTTTATCTAATTATATTGAATATTTGGAGCAGGCTTTTTTGATACATAGAGCAGATAGATATAATATAAAAGGGAAGGATATAATATCTGGTATATGCAAATATTATGTAAATGATTTATCCTTTAGAAAATATCTTTATTCTGGTTTTGAATATGGACTAGGAAATAGATTAGAAAATTTAGTTTATTTAGAATTAAAGCGGAAAGGGTATAAAGTTTATGTCGGTACAATGAGAGATAAAGAAGTTGATTTTGTTGCTATGAAGGATGATAAAGTTATTTATTTACAATGTTGCTATTTATTAACAGATGAAAATGTCATTAATCGTGAGTATAAGCCTTTGGAAGCAATAAAAGATAATTATGATAAGTATGTGGTATCTTTAGACTATATTAAATACCCCTCAAAAGAAGGAATAGAACATATGCAAGCATGGCAATTGCAAGAAATAATATAAATATATTAAACTTAAAATTATTTTCAACAAATGTACACAAATGCCCACAAATAACTACATTAAACTATGTTAAACTAATATCTTTGTTTCTTGTCTGAACCACTGATTTTATTAGTAGTGGTGGCTTCGATACGGACTTTGCAAAAGCAAAGCTCTACTCAGCCACCATCGATACGAGCTTTGCTGGCTGAGTAGCCCGATAGGGCGTACCGAAGCCAGCGAATATCATCTGGAAATCTGCGGTTTTGACTTTTTACTCAATAAAACTTAATAAAATGTCCTCAAATTCTCCTATCCTTTTTGTAATATCATGTCTCTCGGCTTCTTTTCGCAAAAGTTCTTTATCAATAGGTATTTTACCTTCTATGTAATCTCTAATAGCATCTAAATATGCATTTACACAGTAATATGGCACTATTTTACCCATGCCTTCTTTCACAAATTCTGTTACTCCACCGCTATTAAATGCGATAATAGGTTTTTGTAAATATGCTGCCTCAAGCATCACAAGTGGATATGGATCTCTCATTGAGGTTAAAAGAAATGCGTCACAAGTATTAAGCCAAGAATAATACTCTTCGTCCAGTAATAAACCTGTAATTATCAAATTATCTATAGATAAATTTTCTATGTTTTTTTTAATATAATATACATAACTATTATCAGGATATAACCCCATCCAAACTAAAGCTGCATTATATCTTTTTAAATATAATGTAATTTCTCTAATTATGTGCACTCCTTTTCTCTCAGAAAAATATCCAGACATAGCAAAAACATAAGAATATCCCATCCCTTTTATTTCATTTTCTATTTTTTCTGAGGTTTTTATTTTTGCAAAATCTACTCCTTCATAAAATAATTTCACATTTTTACATCCCATTATTTTTAGATTTTCACATACTAGTTGCGAGCAACCAATAAAACCTTTTGCATTATTTATAATATATTTAAAATCATCAATAGATATAAAATTATATTCTAATGGTAAATCATGCAAATATAAAATGAAAGGAATATTATTATTTTTTAATAAAGGGACTATTTTATCTACAAAAACTGAATTTATTACTATTAAATCTACACTATGTTTTTTTATAATTCTTTTGAAATGAATATTGACTATATCAATATTAAAAAATTTTTTTAATATTCTTTCAAATCTATTTCCCCATTTTCCTAATTTACTAGTTGGGAGAATATAAAAAGGTATATTGGGTGGTATATCTTTTAACATTTCTCCTTTATCTCCTGATAGTAGTAAAGGATTAATTTTAGAAATATTGAGGATAATATACTTAAGCATCATTTCTGCTCCATTATTATAACCCATAAAAGCAGAATAAAAAAGTACATTTTTTTTCATATCTTTTCTGCTATTATAATAAATGAATGACTTTTAAATAATTTGTAAAATCTATGATATATAAAATCTAATACTTTAAATATAATTTTATTATTATAGATTATTTTACCAAACTTACCAAGTTTATTTATAATTTTAGCTTCATTTATGTTATGTTTTAAATAAACATAATTTTTAAATAATGGTTCAGTTTTTAAGTATAAAATTTTAAATCCAAAATATTCACAAGTTTTTTTTAAAGATCTTTTTGTCCACCATCCCATATGATGAGGAGGATAATTTGTAGAACCTTCATTTTTTACAATAATTGATTTATTATCAGGTACAGCTAATATTAATTTACCATTTGTTTTTAATGAATCTTTTACTAATTTGAAAAATTCATTAACATTATAAATATGTTCAAGAAATTGGAATGCTATAATGACATCAAATAAAGTAGTATTTTTTTGAAAAAAGGTAATATAATCACTATTTAAAATTTCTATTTTTTCATTTTTTAAAGGTTTAGCATTTATATCAAAACCAACGCAATATTTAACTTTTTTAGAAGCTTCTTTTATAAAATCACCATTCCCACAAGCTATCTCTAAAACCTTATCATCAGATGAAAGCCATTTAATTGACTGATAATTTTCCCACTTCAATGTAGAATAGTACCATTTATTTTTTGAAATTTGTTCATAAAATTTACTATCACCCATCAATTCTGGTGGTGCAAAAAAACAATATTGCGTTTCTTTACATTTATACAATGTAATTACCTCTAATTTATTAAAATATTCTGATACATCTATATTTAATGAATTTTTATAGATATTTATTATATAATCTTTAGGAAATTTTTTATATGATTTAATACAAGATTCAGTATTATGAATTGGGCAAGTTACATTCATCACTGTTTTTTTACAAATATAGATAAAAAATTTTTTTCGTAATGAATAAATAAAAAAACTATAATTTTGTATAAAAAACAAATTAATGAAATTCATTAAAAAAAACATTTTAATTATTTTTTTATGTTTATTTAATTTTGTGAAAGTTTTTTCACAACCAGATACTATTAATGGTTTAAAAATATGGTTAAAAGCAGATTATGGTGTAGCTTATGATGATAATTATAGGGTAAGTGATTGGAATGATGCTTCAGGTAATGGTTATATTTTTAGTCAAAGCAATCTTGATAAACAACCTTTATATATTACATCAATAGATAGTATGAATCATAAGCCAGCGATTAAATTTCAAAATGACGAATTACAATGCTGGCAGGGAATTTCTATTGGAACTATATTTGCATTGGCTAATTATTCTCATGATGTTTTTCAAACTTATGCTGGCTTATTAACAAGGGCATCACATATCGAAGGTGAAGGTGGTTTTATATTAGTTGGCTTAATAAATAGTACAAATTTTTATTATAATGCATCTTTATTGGGCAATAATTTATTTATTAATAATGAACAAACTTATAATTTTTCTCCTTTAAAAAGGGCAAAAATAATTTGTGCATATTTGGGGGCACCTTATTTATGGAATGATATGCAGATAGGTCATGATAGAGGATTTGATAACCGTTTTTGGGATGGTAATTTATTTGAAGTAATTATTTATGATAGAACTTTAAATCAAAACGAAATAGAGCAAGTAAAAACCTATCTAATGGACAAGTATGCTCCGCCTGTAAAATTACCTAATGATACAATTCTTAATTCATATTGTCCCTTTACACTCAAACCAAAAGGATATTTCACATCATATCAATGGAGCACAGGCGATACATCTGATTCTATTTTTGTCGTAGATGAGGGAATTTACAGTGTTTCTGCTACAGATATTTTTGGTAGAGTTTCTAGTGATTCTATAAGAGTTTATTATTTGTCCACAGGGTTACCCATAGATACTTTTATTTGTATTTATGATTCATTAAATCTACA
>Ga0255342_1006060_pt1 | contig 11227 bp, 6 predicted proteins | sample wastewater_treat_3_FD_192416 | JGI IMG/M metagenome (GOLD analysis project Ga0255342, IMG submission 192416) | Wastewater microbial communities from Lulu Island WWTP, Vancouver, Canada - plant14 | ecosystem: Engineered > WWTP > Wastewater > Unclassified | place: Canada: Vancouver, British...
CCAAAAACTAGTAATTATCGGTTGGATATTGTAAACAACATGGTTGTTTTAAATCCTGAGATGATTTTGGAGCAGCTAAACAAAGCAAAAAAGAAGGTTCAAGAAGTTAAAAAATCTGGGCAAGAGGTTTTGGTTGTATGCGAAAAAAAAATGTATGCCACTGAGATGAAAACTTTATGAGAAAAGTACTGAGTATCTTATCTAAATTACAAGGTGCCTGGTTGATTTTTGACTAATTTTGATACTTTCAAGACAAGAATTAGCTCAATGAACAAAATGAGTTCTTTTGTTGAAACAGAAGAATTTGCTTCTTTGACCAAAAAGGAACAATTAGTTTACAAAAGAAAACTATCTAGGACCAAAAAGATTTACGAATGAGTCAAAGATCTTACATCAAGACCTTGATTGGTTATAGTTGTTGATGGTTCTATGATGGACAGTTTTGTGAGAGAGTTATCTGCTTTGTGAGATGTCGAATCTATAGTGATATCTTCTACAAATTATAACAAATACTTATGAGACAATGATATTATTGCAAATATGTTGAGTTATAAGAGTATAGATTTTGTGATGAATTATATATTATCTTAATTTAAGAAAACATATGGAAATCAAAAATCCTTTTCAGTCTGCTACAAATACCAAAACTTCTGATAAATATATGCCTGGTAGTGTAGAAAAAAAAAGAGCGATCATGATGCATCTGTTTTTTGGTATTATGGTTTCTATATCCAAAAAAGATATTAGTGAATTTGAATATTATCATTTGAAACAAGCGTCTGGTTGGTGGATTTTGTTTTTCCTTGTGTTAGTGTTTGATTTGGTTTTGTTGATTTTACCTGTTGTAAAGTATTTGTGAATAATTCCGTTGTTGGTGCTACTGGTTGTACGAATTATTAATGTAAAACAAGCATGGGATTGAAAATACTTTTCCAACTCAAAAGAGTCTGTTATTGCTTATTTTTCTGTGCTATGAGCATGGTTTATAGAATTATTCTGAATGCAATCGGATTTAAGTCAAAATGCCAATAACTCGGAGGTTATTACGGATATTGAAACAGATTTAAAAAACAAATCAAACCAATCAGAAATAGAAAAGGATTTAGAAGAAAAATAGTTTTTAGTTGTTAAAATAAAGTATTATGAGTGTAGATATGAACTTATTAAAGCAACTTAGAGAAGCAACTTTTGCGCCTCTAAAGGATTGTAAAGATGCTTTGGTAGAAGCAAATGGAGATTTACAACAAGCAAAGGAAATTTTAAAAGAAAAATGAATATTAAAAGCTGGTAAAAAATCTGAAAGAGAAACTAATGAATGAATTGTTAAGGTTGTAAATAAAAATGGTAAAATAGCTTGAATCAAACTTTTATGTGAAACTGATTTTGTTGCTAAAAACGAATGATTTATACAACTATGTGATGACCTTTTAGACAAAGTTTTAGCAGAAAATGTATTTTTCTTATCAAAACAAGATGCTCCTACAAATTTGTCTGAACTTTTGGATAAATTAGTAAAAGAGGCTGTTTGAACAATATGAGAAAATATGCAATTAGATGATATTATACTTACAAATGAAAATGGTTTTGTTTACAACCATCCGGGTAATAAGGTTGCATCTATAGTGTTTTTTGAATGACCAGATTCTGATGTAGCAAAAGAATTAGCGTTACAAGTTGCAGCTATGAATCCATCTTACTTGGACTTTGATTCTGTTCCAAGTGATATCGTTTCTCAAATGGAAGCACAATTCCGCCAAGAAATATTAGATTCTTGAAAGCCTGAAAATATGGTTGATCAAATATTAAAGTGAAAATTAAGTAAAGCTTTGGCAGAAGATGTTTTGTTAGAACAAGAATATATTAGAGATGGATCAAAAAAAGTAAAAAGTATAGTTCCAGATTGATTTACAGTTAAATCTTTTATTAGATTAGCTGTCAAATAATATATCAAATTTATATTTGTGATTAAATTAAAATGCAAAAGTATGATTTAGTTTTTATGTTGAGTTCTAAGGTTACTGATTCAGAGAGAAATGACTTTTTGTCTAAATTTGAAGAAGATTTCAAGAAAAGTATACTTCAAAAAGACGATATTGGCTTAAAAGAAACGAGTTATGACATCAAATCTATCAAATGAAATGATAGAATGTATTATGTTTCATACTGCATAAATATGGATCATGATTGATTAGAACAATTGAGAAAATCTTTATTGTATTCAAATGTGATTGTTAGATATGAAATTTTTAAAATGAATTCTAATCAAGAATTTTTTGAATTTGAAAAACTACAAAAAGAGTTACAAAAAATTATAGATTCTCGAGATGATAAAAAGTTTGGTAATAAAGTATCATTTTTATCACATTCGGAAAACGAAAAATATATTAACTGGAAATCTATAGTTATTTTAAAAAAATATCTTACTAGATTTGGTTCTATAAAGCCTAGAAAATACACGAAAAACCATGTAAAAACTCAAAAAAAATTAAGAAAGGAGATTATTAGGGCTAGAGGATTGTGATTATTGAGTTTTATTTAGAAACATATTTTCTACTAAATAAAATTCCAAGTAGAATTCAAAAATATAAAATATTTTTATTTTGAAATAAGCTAAAATGGCAAGTAAGTTAAGAAGAGTTAGAAAATATAAATGGATAAAGAGACTTAGGACACATTGATTTAGAGAGAGGATGAAAAAACGAACTGGTAGAAGGATTTTATCAAATAGGAGAAAAAAGGGTAGAAAGCAATTAACACCACAAAGATCTTAATATGTTTTTTATATTAAGATTTTTTAGTATATTCGTGATTCTTTGGGATTCGATCTATTCCTAAAGGATATGACTTAAAACTTATTATTAAAATTTATAAATTTAAAGCGAATATTTAAAAGGTAAAATTGTATTAATAATATGTATTGATTATTAGTTATCAGAAAGTCCGTTAAAATATTTACTTTTCCTAAAAATTTCGAACAATATGTCAACAAAAAAATCTACAAAAAAAACTTCGGTTTCTGCAAAAGTTCACAACAATGAAATACCAGCAGTTTTCCAAAAATGCTTCCAAAAGGATGGTAGATATTATTTGAGTGCACCAAAAAATTTTGAAGAATATCCTGATTTATTGGAGTTGCAAAAAAGATGATATCAAGATTTTGTGGAAAAATATATTCATGATCTTTTTGAAGATATAAATCCTATATGGGATATTGCTTGAGAAAAAATGTATATATCTATCTCAGACATAAAAGTATCTGAACCAGCACAGGATATTGAAGAATGTAAGAAAAAAGAGCTAACTTATGGATGAGTGATTTCTTGAAAAGTGAAATTAGTTGAAAAGGTAGAGGATGAATCTGGTAAAATTTCAGAGAACATTCTTTTTTCAAAGCGTGCTAATATCTGAACATTGCCAGTTATCACTCCTTATGCTTCTTATATAGTAAACTGAGTGGAAAGGGTTATAATATCACAGATTATTAGATCGTATGGTATTTTTTATAACCAAAAAGATTTTGGATTTTGATTTAGAATAATTCCTGAAAGAGGATCTTGGATAGAAACTAAAGTTGAAAAATCAGGAGTTATTGTAGTAAGAATCAACAAATCTAGAAAGTTTCCTATCACCACTTTACTTAGAGTGTTCGGATTGGAAACAGATGAAAGTATTATAGCATCATTTACAAAGGTAGATGAGGATGATACAGATTATATATGAATTACTTTAAATAAAGATACTACTACAGATGCATTATCTGCTGCTGAGTTTATCTACAACAAACTAAGGCCTGGAGAATTAATTGATCCTTATAGTGCTTTGGATTATATTAAAAATCAATTTTTGAATCCAGAAAGAATAAATATTTGAAGGATAGCTAGAAGAAAAATTAATGCGAAATTATGACTTACAAAAGACTTTAATGCTCCGGAATCTTGTGTTTTTGATTGAGTTGATTTGGTCGCAGCTATTCAGTACTTGTTAAATTTATCAAATCATAAGAAAGGATATTATACTGATGATGAAGATCATCTTTCAAACAAAAGAGTTAGAACAATGTGAGAGATATTGTATGCTCATTTATGACCAGTTATGAGAAAATTTGTAAAATCAGTAAAATGAAAATTATCTGTATTAAATATGGAAAATCCACTTAAAATTACAGATCTTGTTAATTTCAAAATAATAGATAATTCAATAAAAAGTTTTTTTGCAACATCACAATTGTCTCAATTTTTGGATCAAATAAATCCTTTATCGGAATTAGAACATAAAAGAAGAATAACAGCATTGTGACCTGGATGATTAAAAAGAGAAACTGCTAAATTTGAGGTTCGTGATGTTCACCCATCTCATTATGGAAGAATATGTCCAATTGAAACTCCAGAATGACAAAATATATGATTGGTTACATATCAGTCATTGTTTTCACATATAAATGAAGAGTGATTTTTGGAAACTCCGGCATATAAAGTATACAAGGATGTCCCTGCACAAAAAGACAAATTAATTAATAGAATTGCGGATCGTGATATTTTTGAACTGGATGCAAAATGAAATCCTACTAAAACTGTAATTGTAAAGGAAGATAATTTAATAGATCAAAAATCAGCAGAAAAAATAGAAAAATTTTATTTAAAGTTGAAAAAAAACATCAATGTGAAGCCATTTGTTAGTGATGAGGTAGAATATATTTCTCCTGAATTAGATGAAAAATACTTTATAGCTGATGCAACTACCACAACTGATGAATATGGTAATATTACAGCTAGGCGTGTAGCTGCTAGGCATTTTGATGATATGGTTACTTTGCATGTTAAAGATATTACACATGTGGATGTAAATCCGTCTCAAATATTTTCGCCAAATACATCTTTGATTCCATTTTTAGATCATAATGATGCTGTGCGTGCGTCTATGTGAACCAACCAAAATAGACAATGATTGCCGTTACTCAAAAATGACAATCCTTTGGTGTCTACTTGATTAGATGATATGATCAAACAAACACATGTGGTGGTAACCGCTGATGATGATTGAGAAGTGATTTATGTTGATGGGAAAAGAGTAAAAGTAAAATATAAAGCTTGAATAAAAGAATATACTTTGACTAATTTTAAAAGATCAAATGCAAAAACTTGTATACATCAAGTTCCGAGAGTAAGTTTGTGACAAAAGGTTAAAAAATGAGAGATTATAGCTGAATGACCATGTAGTGAAGATTGAGAATTAGCTATAGGTAAAAACTTGAAGATAGCATTTATGCCTTGGAAAGGATACAACTATGAGGATGCGATTGTTATCTCTCAGAGATTGGTGAAAAATGATGCTCTTACTTCTATTCAAATTGAAGAAAGAGAAATAGAAATATCGGACACAAAGTTATGACCTGAAGAAACTACAAATGATATTCCATGAGTTTCTATGCCTAAATTGAAAAATTTAGATGAGGATGGTATAGTTAGAATATGAGCAATAGTAAAATGATGAGATATTTTGGTATGAAAAATTACTCCAAAATCGGAATGAGAATTAACTCCAGAAGAAAAACTTATTCAAGCTATATTTTGAGATAAATCTAAAAATGTAAAAGATACATCTCTTTATATGCCATCTGGTAGTGAATGAAAAGTAATAGATGTTGTTGTTCTAGATGCTAAAAAGTGAGATAATCTAATGGCTTGAGTGAGAAAAAAGATAAAAGTCTATGTAGCTAGTACTAGAAAAATTGAAGTTTGAGATAAACTAGCTGGTAGACATGGTAATAAGGGTATTATAGCTGTTGTAGTACCAGAAGAAGATATGCCTTATGTTAAAGATTGAGAACCGATAGATGTTGTTTTAAATCCTCTATGAGTAATTTCTCGTATGAACTTGTGACAATTATTTGAAGTTCAACTTTGATATGTGGCTAAAAAATATTGAATTAAGTTCTCTGTTTGAGCACTTTCAGGATTTTGATTGGAAAACTTTAATAAACTGATACAAGAACTTTGAATAGAGGATGAAATAAATACTCAGTTGTATGATTGACAAACCTGAGAACCTTATAGCAATAAAGTTACTGTTTGATATATGCATTTATTGAAATTAGTACATATGGTTGAAGACAAGATACACTCTAGAGCAGTTGGACCATATTCTCTAATTACACAACAACCATTATGATGAAAATCTAGACAATGATGACAAAGATTTGGAGAGATGGAGGTTCGGGCATTAGAGGCATATTCTGCAGTATATACTCTTCAAGAAATGTTGACAGTAAAATCAGATGATGTTATTTGAAGAAACAAGATGTATGAATCCATTATAAAAGGTCAAAAGCCAAACATCTGATGATTGCCAGAATCTTTTAACTTAGTTACTTATTTGTTTAAATGATTATGACAAAATATTCAACCAATGACAAGAGATGAGTTGGATGAGATTACACAGGAGAGATTCAATAAGATTAGAGAACTTTGATTGTGAACTTTGATGAAAAAATGAGTAGTTGTTGCTGATGAGGATGATGTTGAGGGTGAAGATGATACAGTTACAGAAGAGAAATGAGATATTATGGATAAAATATTGGAAGATTTTGAAGAAAGTTGAGAACTAGATGGTTAAGAGTAATAAGTTGAAAGTTATAAAGTTACAAGTTGCAAGTTATAAAGTTACAAGTTGAAAGTTTATAAAGTTACAAGTTGAAAGTTATAAAGTTAAAAGTTGCAAGTTTATAAAGTTACAAGTTAATTAATACTTTACAAACTTTATAAACTTTACAAACTTTACAAACTTTATAAACTTTATAAACTTTACAAACTTTACAAACTTTATAAACTTTACAAACTTTATAAACTATAATAATATTTATTTTTGTTTAAGATATTTCTAATGCAAAAATCTAAATTTGATTGAATTCTTGTGACACTTGCTTCAGTGGATGATATTGCAAAACGATCTAATGGAGCAGTTGATAATCCTGATACTGTAAACTACAGGACATGAAGACCAAAACAACATTGATTGTTTTGTGAGACAATTTTTGGACCTGTTAAAAATTACGAATGTAGTTGTGGAAAGTATAAATGAGTTAGGTATAAATGAATTGTCTGTGAAAGATGTTGAGTAGAAGTTACTTCTTCTAGAGTGAGAAGATCTAGAATGTGACATATAGATTTAGCTTCTCCTGTTGTTCATGCACGATATAAATCGAGTCCATCTTGATGAATTCACCATTTATTAGAACTTTCATCAAATGAAATAGATAGAATTTTAACATTTGTTAAATATGTTGTTCCTGAAAAAATCACTGATGAACAAAGGGAAACTTTGACTACAAAATTACAAGAGACTTTAGATCAAAGATTGTTAGATTTAGAAAATTTATATAAACAAGAATTAGAAGAAGGGGGATCAGACAAGAAAAAACTAAAAGAAATTCACAATTTATATGAAGAAAATAAAGAAACTTTGTCAAAAGAATTTAATAGATTAAAATCTATTGTTTCTGATTTGGATTTTTGAAAAACTATCTTAGAAAGTGATTATAGAAATATTTTTTGTAAATATACTGATATAATAAGGTTTGTATCTTGACCAGAATGAATATTAAAAACATTACAAAATATTGATGTTAAAAAAGAGATCAAAATTAGACTTGATCAATATTTAAAGTTGAAATCAGTTGAGCAAAGAAAAAAGCTTATGTCTTTGATAAAACTTCTTATAAATTTATATGTTTCTGGTGTTAAACCAGAAAATATGGTGTTAAGGAAATTACCTGTTATCCCGCCTGATTTGAGACCAGTTGTTCAATTAGATTGATGAAAGTTTGCATCTTCAGATGTAAACCTATATTATAGAAGAGTTTTGATGAGAAATCTTAGGCTTAGAAGAATGATACAAGTTGGTATGCCTGATGTTGTAAAGAAAAATGAAATAAGGTTGTTACAAGAATCTGTAAATAATTTATTAGTTTGAGAAAGATGATGACCAGCTAGGTGAGGGGCTGGAGTTAAAGTTTTTAAATCTCTTTCGGATATGCTTTCTGGAAAAGAATGAATTTTTAGAAAAAATCTACTGTGAAAAAGAGTAGATTATTCTGGAAGATCTATTATTACGGTTTGACCTAATTTGAGACTAGATGAATGTTGATTGCCTATATCGATAGCTGTTACAATGTTTACACCATTTATTATATGAAAACTAATAGAGAAAAAAATTGCGTATACTCCAAAACAAGCTGAAAAACTTATAAAAGAAGAGTCACCAATAGCGCTTAAATTTTTGGAAGAAGTAATAAAAGATAAATATGTACTATTAAATCGTGCTCCTACACTTCACAGACTTTCAATAGAGGCTTTCAAGATTAAATTAATGCCTTGAAAGACTATTAGAATTCATCCATTAGTTTGTTCAGCATTTAATGCGGATTTTGATGGAGATCAAATGGCTGTACATCTTCCAATATCAGATGAAGCACAAAGAGAAGCTAGAGAATATATGGCTGCGGATAAAAATATATTGAGACCTGGTTCTTGAGAACCTACAATTACTCATTCCCAAGATATGGTTTTATGAGTATATTACTTAACAGATTTTTTTAATAAACAGTATCCTGATTATAATACTATAGAAGAATGGACACATAAAACTCCTGTTGTTTGATATTTTGATTCTATGGATGAGGTATTAAAATCTTTTGATAATTGAAATATACACGAAAAAGATAAAATTGTGGTTAGGGTTAAATGAGAGTTTATAACAACTACTGTTGGTAGAGTTATATTTAATTCTGTGTTACCAGAAAAAATACAATTTGAAAATCGTACTCACAAGAAAAAAGAGCTTAAAAACTTACTTAGTAGGATATTTGATACCTATGATATGGCTACTACTGTACAAGTAGCAGATGATATCAAAGATTTGTGATTTCATTATGCTACAGTTGCTGCAAATTCTATAAATATTGCAGATATGAGAGTTCCAAAAGAAAAAGAAAATATTATCAAACAATGAGAAGAAAATGCAAATAATATATATAAATATTTTTTCAAGTGATTTTTTTCTGAATCAGAGAAGCATAGATTGATTGTGGAGATTTGGACTAAGGTTAAAATTGATGTTGAACAGCATTTAAAAAATATTATTTGACCTGGAAATGATCTTTATAGTATGGTTGATTCTTGAGCAAGATGATCTCAAACTCACATGACGCAGATAGCTGGTATGAAATGACTTGTTGTTAACCCAAAATGAGAGATTATCGAACTTCCAATTAAATGAAGTTTTGTTGAGTGATTAAAACCTACAGAATACTTTATTTCTGCTCACTCATGAAGAAAGGGGAAAGCAGATACTGCACTTAGAACAGCAGAATCTTGATATCTTACTAGAAAACTTTGTGATGCTTCTCAAGAAGTTGTTGTAAGGTCAGAAGATTGTAAGACTGAAAAACACATATTCCTTACAAAAGAAGAATCAGAACTAAGATGAGAAGATTTCTTTGAAAGTGTTTATTGAAGAGTATTAGCAAAGGATATTGTAGATAAAAAGTGAGTAGTAATACTTAAAAAATGAGATTTGTTGGATAAGGATAATATGGCTTTATTGAAAAAATTAGATGTTACTGAAATATATTATAGATCTCCTTTGATTTGTATGGAGCCAAGTGGTGTATGTCAAAAATGTTACGGTATGGATCTTTCTACTAGAAAGCTGGTAGATGTATGAGTACCTGTTTGAATAATAGCTGCTCAATCCATATGAGAACCTGCTACACAGTTGACGATGCAAACTTTCCACCATGGTTGAGTAGCTTGATGAGCAGATATGTCTCAAGGTATAGATAGAGTTACACAACTTTTTGAAGTTAGAACTCCAAAAAAGTCTGCAGTAGTAGCTCCATTTGATTGAGTTGTGTCTTTTTCTGAAAAAGGTGCAGATAGGTATATCAATATTGAGTCTGATTATCAAAAAAAATCTTATGTACTAAAAGATAAATATGAATTTATAGTTAAAGAGTGAGATATTGTAAAAAAATGATGAGAGTATGCAGCTAAATGAAAAAGTAAATTAAAGGTACAAGAAGAATGAACAGTTTTAAGTATTGAAAAAGATAAGATGACATTTGGTATAAAAGAGTCGTTTAAAAAGTCTTATAAAGGATTATCTTTGAATTGTAAGGAATGAGATTATGTTTATAAATGACAACTGCTTACAAATTGACCATTGGATATAAATGAATATAAAGATATTGTATGAGATTTACAAGCTCAAAAATACATCATAAAAGAGGTACAAAAAGTTTACCTAGATCAGTGACAATGACTTAATGATAGACATACTGAAGTTGTTGTTAAACAGTTGTTTTCAAAAGTGTTTGTAGAAAGACCATGAGATTCTTGATTTATACCATGAACTCATATAAAATACGAAGATTTTATTAGAACAAATGAGGAATTGGAGGCTCAAGGAAAATTGCCTATTGAGTGAAGAAGATTAGCTTTAGGTCTTACAAATATTGCAAAGTGAACAGATTCATGGTTGTCTGCAGCTTCTTTTCAGGAAACAATTAGGGTTATGGTTGGTGCTTCTTTGAGGTGAGCAATAGACAACTTATCTGACTTAAAATCCAATGTAATAATTTGAAGATTATTGCCTGTAGGTGAAATTTACAAGAAAGAACACTGATATGAATAGTAAATTATAGCTTAGCACAATAAAAATATAAATATCAATTATGTTAATTATTTTATCTTGAAAATAAGTGACAAATTAGTATAAAATAATTTATTATGTTTAATTTATAAATTAATGAATAATTATGGCTCATAAAAAAGCAGCGTGATCCGCGAAAAACCTTAGAGATTCAAAACCAAAGTATAGGTGAGTCAAAGTGTTTTGATGACAAAATGTTCTTGCATGAAATATTATTTTAAGACAAAAATGAACTAAATACCAAGTTGGGAAAAACACATATATGTGAAAAGATTTTTCTATTCATGCAGCGATTGATGGGGTAGTTGAGTTTTCAAAAGCTAATATTTCTAAATTTGATGGAAGGAAATATCTTAAAACTCTTGTAAATGTAGTCCCAGTAGATACTGTTGAGAAAAAAGAAACTAAAAAAGAAACTACAAAAGAAGTTAAAAAGGTACCAAAAAAAGAGGAAGTTAAGAAAGAGGAAGTTAAAAAAGAGGTAAAAGAAAAGCCAGCTACCAAAAAGGAAACTACAAAA
>Ga0255342_1006071_pt1 | contig 11216 bp, 12 predicted proteins | sample wastewater_treat_3_FD_192416 | JGI IMG/M metagenome (GOLD analysis project Ga0255342, IMG submission 192416) | Wastewater microbial communities from Lulu Island WWTP, Vancouver, Canada - plant14 | ecosystem: Engineered > WWTP > Wastewater > Unclassified | place: Canada: Vancouver, British...
GTTCATCTGGTCATAGGTATAGGATCGATCTTTGAAGCGAAGAAAGATTCTGTCACTGTTACGTCGTACCCTGTCCTCGATCAGGTCACCCAGGACGTAGGGTGGGTGGTTTTGTGTCATTGGCGCCCCTATAAATCAGTAAATTTTAATTGTTTTACCTAATTCTCCTTCATATTTGATAACGAATTAAGTTTCCTATATGGAATATATAACATCTATTTGGAAACATTGTCAAACATTTATTCGCCCAAAATTATCGGTCATGATCATAATTATTATTTTGCATTAATTACAATAACGCTTTATAATAATATAGTAAAATATGTTAATACCTACATCAAAAATGTTATTGATTGTGTTTGTTAAAAATATTATTCTAGTATCTAATTAGGAAACAAAGAGTAGATAATTAGGAAACGAATTGGACAGAGCCGAAAAAAATATGAAAAGAAGAAAATATCACAATGGATGAAAAAGTAATTTCTCAAAATATCAAAAGAATTCGCCTAGAAAGACAGTTGTCTGTTGAGCAGCTTGCAAAGATGTCCGGATTGACAAAGGGTTACATGTCAAAAATAGAAAATTCTTCGAAAGCTCCCCCTTTTTCCACACTGATAAAAATTGCCTCAGCTTTACATACTGATGTAAGTATACTTATTTCAATAGATTCCGAGCTCGCAGAAAATACTCCTCTCTGCATAGTGCGCGCAAATGAACGAAAGGAAGATATGTCGAGAGGCGGTATTCCCTACGGATACCAGTACGAATCATTAGCGTATAAAAAGCTTGGGAAGAATATGGAACCGTATATCATTACACCTGCATTTGATGAAAAGAAGGTGTTTTCCCATGAAGGTGAAGAATTCATGTTCGTGCTTGAAGGGACGCACGAGTTTGTTTATGGTAACAAGAGGTACATACTTGAGCCAGGCGACAGTATTTATTTTGATTCATCAATTCCCCATACCGGCAGGAGTATTGGAGAAAAGCCCGCAAAGGTCCTTGCAGTTATTTATTCTTATAAGCGATCATGATGATAAAATTTACTTTTTAAAAAAGATCACAGAAAAGTAATACTCAAGGCTATAGTTTTTATTCCGAGTTTGACTCTTGTTGAGGGCTGCCAATAAATAAATGTCCGATGGTTGTCAGCACCTTGTAAAATTGAAAAAAATCTCAAATCATGAAAATGATGGTTAATGCGTAATTGTTATTGCATTACCCAAGCAACGGATTGTATATTTTACGATCATTCAGGGGGTTATTTGGGTGAGCCTTTTTTCACAAATTGTCCAGTATGCCATTTCCGGTATAACAGGCGGGAGCATCTATGCCATCATCGGCATATGTTGGAGTGTTGTCTATCTAATAACAAGAGTACTCAACTTTACAACTGGTGAATTTGTGATGCTCGGAGGCATGCTGACATGGGGGTTCCATTCTTCTGGCATGGGGATTTTTTCATCATTTCTCATAGCAGTCATCGTTACGATTTGTATTGGTATTTTTCTGGAGAGAACGACCATAAGGCCAGTTCGATTCCCATCAGAAATGACCTATATGATGATCACCATTGCTGCAGCTTCAGTGATAAAAGGAATTATTTTACTTGTTTGGGGATCTGAGACCAGGACTATTGAACCCTTCTTCGGGAATAAAATAATCAGTGTATTTGGCGCAACCTTCACCTCACAAGCGCTTTGCATCCTAACCCTAGTCACTATTATAACTATTGGATTATCCTTATTTTTAAACCATACTCTTTTTGGTAAAGCGCTTCGTGCATCGGCTATCAATGAGACAGGAGCGCGGCTCATGGGGATCGACATCAACCGTTTCCGTCTTTTCTGTTTTGGTTTGGCTGGAGGCTTAGGCGCAATAACTGGCATTGTAATCACGCCTATCACCTTTACCGGGTATAATATCGGGATGCTTACTGGCCTCAAAGGACTCGTAGCGGCAATTGTAGGTGGGTGGACTATCCCTGGAACGGTAGCTGCTGCTCTGACCTTGGGTCTTCTTGAAGGGTTTGCAGCAGGGTTTATCTCAGCAGGTCTGAAAGATGTGGTTGCACTCCTTGTGATGATTATTTACCTTATTTCCATAGAAAGATGGACCATTCACCGAGGATGAAGTATTCATGAAGCTAATGTCAAAAATCTCTGTTGTTTGGGTTTTTCTGATTGTAGCAATCATTGTGGTTCCTCTCACATCAAGTTCATACATCATTGGTGTTATGTGTTTTGTTGCTGTATTCGGTGCCCTCGGTATCGGCATGGGTGTTCTCATGGAGCAGGCTGGGATTTTTTCTCTTGCCCATCCTACATGGTTTGGACTTGGAGCTTACATTTCCGGTATATTGGCAGTTCAAGGTGTTACACCTCCTTGGCTGGGAAGCATCGTTGGCGCCGTTTGCGTTGCTATTTTATCTGTCCTCATTGGAGCCCCCCTGTTAAGGCTTCGCGGGTATTATTTAGCCTGCGCCACATTTGGTCTTCTTCTCGTTGTTGAAATAAGCCTTGCTCAGCTTGGTTCAATCACTGGAGGCCATGAAGGATTAATGGGGATTCCCCCCCTTACTGTGTTTGGGTTTACCTTCGAGACAGATATTCATTATTATTATCTTTCCTGGGGTCTTTGCCTGGCATGTTTGTGGTTTCTTTATAACCTGATGGGTTCACGAGTTGGCAGAGCTGTGAGGGCGTTTAGCGACAGTGAAATTGCGGCAGGTAGCATGGGCGTTAATGTTCCTGCTTTCAAGCTAAAGATTTTTGTATTGACTGCAGTCATGGCCAGTCTTGCAGGTAGTCTTTATACTTTTTACCTTCGTTTTACTCAACCCGGTATATTTGGTTTCCCTCTTTTGGTAGAATTAATGACCATGATTATCATAGGTGGTGGAAGGACACTCTACGGGCCACTTCTTGGTTCTTTTGTGGTGTTGTGGCTGAGAGAATTGATTCACATTTATCTTGGAAAGTTACTGCCGAGAATGACTGCAGAAGTAGACGCCATCTTTTTTGGAGTACTTATAATCATCATTCTCGTTTTTATGCCCGGTGGGCTCGCTGGCTGGGTAGACAGGTTGCTTGGTTTTAATAGGAGAGTAATTGAAAAAGCCACAGGCTGAAAGCATGCTTCTTGAAGTGAAGGGCCTGAGCAAGCGCTTCGGTGGTATAAAAGCTGTTGAAGATGTCTCCTTCGGCATTCAGGAGAAAGGTATAATTTCTATGATAGGGCCTAACGGAGCAGGCAAATCGACCTTCATCAATGTTGTTTCCGGTGTTTATATGCCTGATGCCGGTGAGATCTATTTTGCCGGTGAAGATGTTGCAGGTCTTCCTGCACACACTATGGCTTCAAAGGGGCTGAGCCGGACTTTTCAGCTAGAGGAGCTCTTTATAAATCTTACTGTGTTAGAAAATGTGTTGGTGGGATGTCATACGGGAGGATCGTCAGGAATTCTCTCATGTGGTTTTTCCCTACCCTCAGCTCGGAAAGAAGAACGGCGTCTTCGTGATGAATCCATGGAGTGTCTCAGGGAAGTAGGTATTGCAGAAAAAGCCTGTAATACAATTTCTCAGCTTCCCCTCGGCGAGAGAAAACTTGTTGGCATAGCACGAGCACTCGCAATGAAGCCAAAGCTTCTGTTGCTTGATGAACCCGCTGGAGGTCTGGCGGCACATGAAGTTGAACGTCTCGTTCAACTCATCTATACGTTGAAAGAACGAGGCCTCACGCTTTTCATTGTGGAACACAATATGCCTTTTGTTATGTCTTTGTCAGAAAGGATTGTTGTGCTGGACGAAGGAAAGAAGATAGCTGAGGGCATTCCTGATGAGGTTAAAAAAAATGAAAGGGTTATAAAAGCGTATTTGGGTGAAGAGGTGGCATAATGCAGATTGAAGCCAATGTAAGTGTCTGTAAGCTTCCAGGCGAGAGAACCGGAGAACCAAGCCTTGTGGTTGATCAAGTGAGCACTTTCTATGGTGAAGCCCAAGCACTCAAAGAAGTCTCTCTGGAGGTTAGGACTCATGAGGTTGTGGCAATCCTTGGAAGTAACGGTGCCGGCAAAACGACACTTCTGAAGACTATTACCGGGCTTCTTGCGCCTCGAAAAGGCACTATTACTTTTAGAAAACATAAAATTGATGGCATACCGACGCACGAAGTTATCAGAAAAGGCATTGCTAGTGTCCCAGAAGGAAGAGAACTTTTCAGAACCATGACGGTCTGGGACAACCTGCTTATGGGGACTTACTCTCTCCACGAGAATGAAAGAAAAGAGGTATTAAAAGGTCGCCTGGATGTTATCTTTGGTTTATTTCCAATTCTTAAAAAGAGACTTAAACAAAAGGCTGAAACCATGTCAGGCGGTGAGCAACAAATGCTTGCAGTGGGGCGAGCACTTATGGCGAACCCCCGCCTTCTTGTTCTTGACGAACCATCGTTGGGCTTATCTCCTGTCCTTGTGGCAGAAATGATGGGGTCTTTAAAAAAGATTTGTTCAGAAATGGAAGTGTCATTACTTCTTGTTGAACAAAATGCCCGTGCAGCATTAAAGATTGCAGATTATGTGTATGTATTGGAAAGAGGTGAGATAGTTCTGTCAGGAGCCTGTGCGAATGTCATTTCAAGTCCAACAATCCAGGCAGCGTATTTAGGGGGGTAGCACAGTTATGAGTTGAAAGGCTAAAGTATGTATAGTTATTGATATGGAATACAGGGCTTTGGTAATATCCTGAGCGCTCACGGAAAAGAACGACTTAGCTGAATACCAAGGTCTATATATTGAAAGCTAATAAAAAAGAGGAGGGCTATCATGAAACGATTTTTTTTAGGAACAATATTGATCATTGTGGGTTTACTTTATATTATGTCGGCTAATAGTTATGCACAACAGAAACCGGCACCATATCCATTAGGATTGGTCGCAGATCTTACAGGCAGAATGTCAGATATGGGGACTGCGATTAAAAGGGGAATGGATATCGCAATCGATAATGTGAATGCGGCTGGTGGTGTCAATGGACGTCAGATCAAGGCATTCGTGTATGATGGTGAAAGCGATCCCTCAAAGAGTGTTCTCCACTCAAAGCGTCTAATTGAGGTTGATAAGGCGGCTATATTAATGGGTTACAACCTCTCAGGCGCAACAATGGCTTCGATCCAAACCGCTGAATCAGGAAAGACTGTTCTCTATAGCGCTTCAGCATCAGAGAAAATCTGGATACCAACAAAAAAATGGATATACAATGTTGTTCCGCGCCAGTGGGAAGCATCCATCCCAATGTTGATAGAAGTATTACAACAAAAGGGAGTCAAGAAGATAGCCTATATTTATATTGACACAACTTACGGACAAACTGGTAAAGAAACCTTTGATCGGGCCGTGAAAGAGATGAAATTCACGCCTGCAATTGTAGAAAAGTATGCGCCGGGCACGACAGATGTAGCCCCTCAGATAACCCACATCAAAGCTGCAGGTGCTGATGGAATTCTTATTACGGGTAATCTTGCTGATACGGTTATGGTAATCAAAAATGCACGAGATATGGGTTTCACGGGTCCTATCGTGAGCGACTACGCTATCGTTGGTCCTGAGTTCATCCAGCTTGGTGGCAAATATGTTGAAGGTGTTGTTACAACATCTCTTAAAGCCCTCGTTGCCCCTGAACTTCCTGCGAACGATCCTCAGAAGAAGGTTGCCATGGCCCTTTATAATGAGTACATTAAGCGCCACGGTTCTTTCAGCCTTTATGCCGGCCATATGTGGGATGAGATTTACCTGCTTGTTGAGGCCCTTAAAAAGGTTGACCCCAAGTTAGACCCCACAAAGGATGCTGACCTTATCAAGATTAGAGCCCAGTTACGCGATAATCTTGAACAGATTAAAGGTTTTGTAGGACAAAACGGCATCTTCAACTATTCCCCTGACAACCACAATGGCCTTCCCCCAAGATGCTATGTCCCGGTTGTCGTTGAAGGTGGAAAGTGGAGACTGTATAAAAAATAATAATGACGATGGGCAAGAGGTTATGGGCTATAAGACAATACAAAATGTTTTGCCTATAGCCTATAGCCCATTGTCCCTTACCTGACTTCTGGAGGGACGTTATGAATACTAAACTTGTTGAATTGATGTCAGATTTGATGGAGGATGAGACAATTGCTCTGGTGAAAGAGCTTATCAAGGGGGGTACAAACCCTATGGATATACTCGATGATGCCCGTTCGGCCATGGAGGTTGTTGGCAAGCGGTTCGAAACGAGTGAATATTTTATTCCTGACCTTATTATGGCAGGGGAGATTCTGAAAGAGATTTCCGAGATTGTTAAACCTCTTCTTGAAAAGTCAGGAGGTAGCGCAAAAAAAGGTAAGGTTCTCATCGGTACAGTTGCCGGAGACATTCATGATATCGGAAAAGATATCGTCACATTTATGCTTGACGTAAGTGGATTTGATGTTCTTGATATCGGAATTGATGTACCTGTTCAGACATTTATAGAGAAGATAAAAGAGTTCCAACCCCAGGTTGTTGGCTTGAGTGGTTTTCTAACCCTTGCTTTTGATTCCATGAAAAAAACGGTTGAAGCCATTGAGAAGGAAGGTTTGCGGGATAAGATAAAAATCATGATCGGCGGTGGACAGATGGACGAGACAGTTAAGACCTATGTTGGCGCAGATGCTTATGGCAAAGATGCGGTAGCCGGCGTGCAGCTCTGTAAGCAATGGATTGGAGGTTAACATGGCAGACAATGCGGCAAAACTTTTCGATGAAAGGGAAAAAAGAATCAGTGACGCCATAGCTTTGCGAGTGCCGGACAGGGTACCAATCCTGGTATTTTTTGGGTTTTTTCCAGCTCGATATGCAGGCATGACTGTTCAGGAAGTCATGTACGACCCGGAAAAAATCTGGCAGGCGCAGACAAAAACACTGTTTGATTTCCAGCCTGATGGCGATCAGAATCCCTACCTCCTCAGATATCTGGGCCCCATCCTTGAAACCCTTGATTTTAAGCAGCTTATGTGGCCCGGTCATGGTCTTACATCTGATCATACCTACCAGTTTGTGGAGGGGGAGTATATGAAGGCAGAAGAATACGATGCCTTTTTATCAGACCCCACAGATTTTATAATACGCCGCTATTGGCCCCGCGTGTGCGGAAGATTGCAGGGCTTGGAAAAGCTTCCGCCGTTACACAATATTATCAGTTACTATATGGGGATTCCCACCGGCTTCGGAGCATTTAGTCTCCCCGAGGTTGTCGAAGCCCTTGAGGTACTCAAAGCAGCTGGCCAGGAATCTGCCAAGATCGGCTCCTACGTGAGAAAGTTTGGTGTTGAGATGAAAGAGGCTGGATATCCAGTACAATTTGGCGGAATTTGCCAGGCACCATATGACACTATCGGTGATTTCTTCAGAGGAACCAAGGGAATCATGCTTGACATGTACAGGAGACCTGAGAAATTAATCAAGGCATGCGAGAAGATTCTGCCTTTCATGTTTGAGATGGCCGTGGCAGGAACAAGGATATCGGGTAATCCCAGAGTCTTTATTCCCATACATAAAGGTGTAGATGGCTTTATGTCCATGGATCAGTTTAAAAAGTTTTTCTGGCCCACATTGAAAGATCTTATGGTTGCCCTTATCAATGAAGGATTGGTTCCCTGCCCTCTGTGGGAAGGTGATTGTACTTCCAGGCTCGATATAATAAAAGATATACCTCTGGGCAAGGCATGTTATGCTCTGGAAGCAACAGATATCGTAAAAGCGAAGGAGGCTTTCCGGGACAGGGTGTGCATAAGGGGGAATTTGCCCCTTTCCATACTTGCAACCGGTACACCGGACGACGTGAGGGCTTACTGCAAGAAGCTTATCGATATTGCCGGACCCGGTGGTGGTTATATTATGGATGCCTCGACCGGCCTTGATGACGCACGGCCAGAAAACGTGAGAGCCATGTTCGAATTCACCAAAGAATATGGGGTATATTAAAGATTTGCCACATTGTCCTGTGAACATTGAACAGAGCATGGGTTGAGCAGGCTATTTTGAAAGAAGAAGGAGAAAGATACCCTTAAAATTAACGGTACATTTTTCTGATTCCGAGTTTCTTCATGCGGGACAGAAGGGTTGTTGGTTTCAGGCCGAGGATGGATGCTGCACCGTTGGGCCCGCTTACTCTCCAGTGGGTGGAGTTAAGAATTCCTTCTATGTAGCTTCTTTCCATTTCAGCTAAGGGCCGGGGCTTGCCCTGGCTTTCATCGAGTGACTGGCCTTCGAACGGCTGTTCGATACTTGGAAATTTGATTTGACCACCACTCGAAAGAATAATTGCCCTCTCAATAAAATGTTCCAGTTCCCTCACATTACCGGGCCAGTGGTACGCTGCGAGTTTCCTTAATTCGTCATTGGCGATGCTCCTTAGCTTTTTTCCCATTCTGCGGCTAAACTTTTCAATAAAATGTCCGGCAATGAGAGGTATATCTTCTTTTCGGTCCTGGAGTGGTGGAAACAGGATAGGAAAGACATTCAGGCGATAATAGAGGTCCTGCCGAAAGGCGCTATTTTCGATCTCCCTGAGAAGGTCTTTGTTCGTGGCTGCAATAACCCTGAAATCAGATTGGATTGGTTTTGCGCTTCCTAATCGTTCGAATGTCCCTTCCTGGAGCACCCGCAGGAGTTTAATCGAAATGTTTGAAGGAAGGTCTCCAATCTCGTCAAGGAAGATCGTACCGCCATGAGCGAGTTCGAACCTACCTTTGTAACGTTCGTTTGCACCGGTAAATGCGCCTTTTTCGTGTTCGAAAAGCTCGCTGGCAACAAGTTCATGGGCCAAGGCAGCCAGATTGACCGGTATAAAAGGGCCTGTTTTACGACTACTGAGATTATGAATTGCTTTTGCTACCAGTTCTTTCCCGACACCGGTCTCTCCCATGATAAGAACGGAACTGTCAGTTGGCGCCACCTGTCTTATCTGATCCAGGACAGTCTTCATAGATTCAGACTTGCCAATGATTGTTTCCAGAGGGCTAGCAATACCCATCTCCCGTTTATAGAAGGTTGCCTCCTCCTCAAAGCGTTCCTTCATTTCCCGAATCTCATTGTAAATGCTTATATTTGAAAGTCCGATTGCAATTTGATTGCAAAGTAGTCTTACATAAGGGAGATGGCTATCAGGAAATGCTTCGCTACCGACACGATTATCAAGGTAGAGATACCCATAGGTGTGGTCGTCAAGTTTTGCCGGCATACAGATAATAGAATGGATGCCGGCCATTGTGAGAACTTCATCCGAGATGTTACTGTGGTGGTTCAATCCAGGCATAATCGCCTCGGTGTCACTTTGGGCAACAAACTCTATCACCTCTTCAATGATTTTGAACTGCTCTGCCTTGAGTAACATTGGATCAAGATTTCTACTCGCAATTATTCTTGGTTTGTTTTCCCGGTCAATTTCAAAAAATGCGCCACGCATAGCCATAGAAAAATCCATGGCAAGATTAATTACCCTTTCGAGAAACACAGGTAAATCTCGAACAGCTGCAAGGGATTCATTGATGCTTATGATCCTATCAATCATAAACTCAGCCTTCTGCTCCTGGGGCATCATAATAACCAGCAAGTCTTTTGGGAAGAGATTTTTATCTATTGTAGAAAAGAGGTGCCCAGGCTTTTCAAGGTATGAAAGTGCAACTTTAACCTCCCCCTTTTTCAGGTAAGCGTCGCCAAGGGTAATCCAGGTTCGTGCCAGCTCAATTTCAGCCCCGATCATCTTCAAATGTTTCTCGCTCTTTCTGAGATCAAGGAATGCTCTGCCTTTTAGTTCACGAACCTTGATATTTTTGATTGCCTTATATCTGAGGGCTATCCCTTTCATATAAAAATCATCGCCATTTATGATACGGCCTATTTCAGAGTCATAGTTCATCTCTGGCAAGAAAAAGCCTCTCTTTTCCAACTCATAGAGGTACTCAAATACATGTGATCCTGTATGATATTTTAACCCCAGAAACGATATATAGCCTGATAGCTTTCTGTGCCACTCAAAAGCCTCTTCGTATTGTTGTAGCGAGGAACAAGCATATGCGAAACACCTATATGAGGCTGATAATAGGTAAGGATCATCAATGCCAGGTGGTAAAGAAAAAATATCTTTGAGACAAGACTCTGCCTCTGCAACCCTTCTGACTTCCATCAGGGAAAGGGCTTTTATGACACTTGCAAAGAGGAAGGCATCATGTAGATGAAAGGAGTTGGCCCGCGACCTAATTGCATCGATCTTTCCTAATCCTCTTGAGACTCTTCCGCATATAACGTAACACCAGCCAAGCATGGAGTTAGATTTCAAAGCAAACTCATCGTCGCCAAACTCTTCCAGATTACCTAGAACTTTTTCATAACGTTCGATTGCTTCAGAAATCTTCCCTTTCCAGAATAAGGAATCGCTAATGTTAAGCACAACTGTCCTGAGTGCATTGTGATCGCCGGTTGATTCGGCAACTTCAGACGCCTTATTAAAAAAAAGCAATGCCTGATCGAGTTGGCTGTTTTCTTTAAATAATTGTCCTATGGCGAGGGTGATTTTGGTTAATGTCCCCTATTCTTTATGATGTCTTGAAACTTCCTGGGCTTTTGTCAAAAGATTGATCTGGTCTTCATGGGGAAGAAGATGGCCTGCGGCCACAAATTCCATCAAGACACTATCGAGAAACTCTTCTGGTTTTGCATCTTCCAAGCTAAATTCTGTAAAGTTTTTAAGGGCATAACTATTGTAAACCGTAGCTTTTTCTTTTTCTCCACGCTTGTACAACAGGTCAGTTGCTTTTTTGATATATTCGAGACCGCTTACTGTATCTCCAAGGCGCTAGTATAATTCTCCAAGGACAAGCGTTCGCTCCTGTCCATCTGGAATAGCGGAAGAACAGATAATGAGAATATCCTTTAGTTTATGCTTGGTTTCAAGAACAGGTGCTGCTTTCAAGATAAAGCCCCTGAGTGAGGCATTATTTAAAAATAGTAACATTTTCGGTATTCTTTACTTTCTTTAACAATTCTTTTTTTCTCAGTTGTTCCAGTAAATTCAAGGTTACTACTGCAGTCGTCTTGATAATTGAACTCAAAATATCGATGGATGCGGGGGGCTTGTGTAAGCCAGGAACAAGATCGCTATTTTTCATTTTCATTAAAGCCCTGCCAGAGTTTCTTCAGG
>Ga0255342_1006072_pt1 | contig 11216 bp, 14 predicted proteins | sample wastewater_treat_3_FD_192416 | JGI IMG/M metagenome (GOLD analysis project Ga0255342, IMG submission 192416) | Wastewater microbial communities from Lulu Island WWTP, Vancouver, Canada - plant14 | ecosystem: Engineered > WWTP > Wastewater > Unclassified | place: Canada: Vancouver, British...
CGGCCGGGAAGATCCCGAAATACGGCGTTCCGGACCGGTACGTGATGGTCGACCAAATCCCCAAAACATCCGTGGGGAAGATCGACAAGATCACCCTGCGGAAGCAATTTCAATAGTTTTCAGGGGGCGTTTCTCAGAGTCGAGAACGTCCCCGCGCCAACCTCCATATCCCAGGGCTGCCGGATGACGCAGCCCTGGGAATGCCGGTATTTTTCCGGCGAAAAAATGACGGCTTCGTAAAAAGCCCGGATGCCGCGTTGCGCCGCATCCTTCCCCGGCCTTCACCCCCGGCAGGCTTATTGCGGCGCCCGCTGAAGTACGCCTCATTGCTCAGGATTTGCGCGCCTTGCCTGCGGGGCTTCAAACCCTCTAAAACCTCTAAGTGCTTTGCCCTGTTCCTGGCGTGGACAGATATTTTTCTGTTGACATGCCGGGGAGTCTTTTCTATGAACAAGTTCATTGATTGCGGGTGTTTGTCAAAGGCGTTTCTTTAATCCGGTGGAGATGAATATGCTCAATTTTACTTTTCAAAATCCCACGAAGGTGATTTTCGGCCGGGATGCGATATCGAAGATCGCCGGTGAGGTTCCACGGGATGCCAGGTTGATGGTGGCCTTTGGCGCTCAAAGCGCCCGGAAATACGGCGTCCTGGATGAAGTTCTCAGGGCGCTGGCAGGCTTTGACGTTACCGAATTTGGCGGCATCGGGCCGAATCCGGAATATGAAACGCTTTGCTCCGGCATTGCTCTGGCCCGCGAAAAAAAGATCGATTTCCTTCTCGCCGTCGGAGGCGGTTCCGTGATTGACGGAACCAAGTTTATGGCCGCTGCCATTCCCTTCAGCGGCGAGCCTTATCTGCTCATGGAAAACAAAGGCGCCGCCATCCGCCGGGCAATGCCGCTGGGCGCGGTTCTGACATTGCCGGCGAGCGGTTCGGAAATGAACAACCGGGCCATTATTTCGCGCCGGGCCGCAAACTGGAAGCGCGCCATCATGAACGACTTTCTGTTTCCCCGTTTTGCCGTTCTGGATCCGACGAAAACGTTCACGCTGCCGCCGGCCGAAACCGGCAACGGCGTGGTGGATACATTTGTTCACGTCCTGGAGCAATACCTGACGTATCCCGTGGACGGCAAGGTTCAGGACCGGCTTGCCGAAGGGCTGCTGCTCGCGCTGATCGAGGAGGGGCCCAAAGCGCTCCGGGAGCCGGAAAATTACGATGTGCGCGCCAACCTGATGTGGGCCTCGACGCTGGGGCTCAACGGTTTGATCGGCGCAGGCGTTCCGCAGGACTGGGCGGCGCACCGGGCAGGCTACGAACTGACGGTTTTATACGGACTGGCCCATGCGCAGACGCTGGCGGTGCTGGTGCCGGCCATGCTGAAAGTCCGGTCCACAGGCAAAAAACAAAAACTGCTTCAGTACGGCGAGCGCGTCTGGGGAATTTCATCCGGCGCGGAGACGCTGCGGATCGACGCAGCGATTGAGCGGACGCGAACTTTTTTCGAGACGATGGGGCTTCCCACCCGCTTTGCGGACTGCGGCATAAAAAATGTCGATGCCGACAGAGTGGTTGAACTCCTCGCGGAACATGGTCTGATCACGATGGGCGAAAGCGGCGACGTGACTCCCGGCACCATTCGGGAGATCCTGGCGCTGTGTTGATTTTTGACCGAACCGGTCTGCCATCCCGCTTGCGGCAGAGAGATGGATTGACACCAGCCAACTGAAAAGGATTTTTATTGTGCACAGTATTTTACCTGAAATCGGCATTGCCGTTCTGGCGGCCACGGCAATGGGATTTATCTTTCAACTCTGCCGTCAGCCGGTCATCCTCGGCTATCTGGTGGCCGGAGCCCTGATCGGACCGCAAATCGGTTTCAAGCTCGTCTCCGATCCGGCCAATATCGAAGTTATCTCCGAGATCGGGCTGATCCTTCTCTTGTTCATCATCGGTCTGGAGCTCAATCCCGCCAAACTTCTTTCCTCCGGGAAAAAACTGATCTATGCCGGCGTCGGCCAGTTTGTCCTGTGCGTTCTGATCGGCCTGGGCTTCTTTGTTCTGCTGGGCTATCCCCTGGGGGGCGGACGCATTGAAACGCTTTACCTGTCGCTGTTCTGCGCGCTTTCCAGCACGGCCATTGTCGTGAAGCTCCTGTATGACAAGTTCGAGCTGGACACGCTGCCCGGCCGGATCAGTCTGGGCATTCTCATCTTTCAGGATTTGTGGGCCATCCTCATTCTTGCGCTCCAGCCGAATTTCATGGACCCGAAGCTGCACCTGGTTGCCCTGGCGCTGGGCAAAGGCGTCCTGCTTTTGGCCGTCGGGTTTTTGCTCAGCCGGTTCGCGCTGCGCTGGATTTTCGCAAAAATCGCCAAAACTCCGGAAATGGTGGTTGCCACATCCATCGCCTGGTGCGCCTTTATGGCCGGACTGGGCTCCTGGATCGGCATGTCCATGGAAATGGGCGCCCTGATCGCCGGCGCGGCGATTGCTTCTTTCCCCTACGGCGTTCATGTCACCGCCAAGGTCCTGCCGCTGCGGGATTTCTTTCTGACGCTCTTTTTTCTTTCCATCGGCATGAAGATTCCGTTTCCCGACGCCGCCACACTGACCATGGCCGTTCTCATTGTCCTGTTCGTGATCGCTTCGCGTTTCCTGACCATCTACCCGATCCTGCAGCTGTCCGGAAGCGGGCGCCGCACCAGTTTCATCACCAGCCTGAACCTGGCCCAGATCAGCGAATTTTCCCTGGTTGTCGCGGCTCTGGGCGTCCAATACGGACATATCCAGCAATCACTGATGTCCCTCATCATTTACGCGATGGCCATCACCTCCGTGCTGTCCTCCTATTTCATCAAGGGCAACCACACGATCTATCTTGCCTTTGACCGGGTGCTGACCCGAATGGGATTTCCCTCCAAAGCCGCCAGGGAAACCGCGGAAGAAGAACAGGATCATTACCCTATCGTGCTTCTGGGCTATCATCGCGGGGCGCGGGCCATCGTTGAAAAGATCCAAGAGGATGCTCCCGATCTGCTGGAAAAAATTCTCGTCATCGATTTCAATCTGGAAGTTCTTAAAGAGCTGGAAGACCGCCATGTCAAAGGGGTTTTCGGAGACATCAGCAGTATGGACACCCTGGACCACGCCCACGTGGCCGGCGCCGAAGTCATTTTATCCACGATTCCCGACATGCTGCTGAAAAACACGAGCAATCTGTCGCTGGTCAAAACGTGCCGGATGCTGGCGCCCAACGCCCTGATTGTGGCCACGGCCGACTCCGCCGAGCAGGCGGAAGAGCTGAAGACCAGCGGAGCGAATGAGGTTTTGCTTCCTTACTCGCTCATCGGAGAGGCCATCGCGGAAATGCTGCTGGATTGGCAGCGCAAAGGCGTCTGAAGAAGGCGCGAATTATTTTATGGAAGTGGTTGACAACCGTTGTGACTTGTAATATGTAGCCCGCTGAATTTTTTCCGGCGGCTTTCCTGCTTGCGCCGGGGAAAGAAGTTTTGAAAATAAAAAATGTTCCCCAGTAGCTCAGTCGGTAGAGCGGCTGGCTGTTAACCAGCATGTCCGTGGTTCGAGTCCGCGCTGGGGAGCCAATACATAATCCAGTAAAGTCTGGATTAGTACAAAACCCGTTAGAAATAGCGGGTTTTTTATTGCCATTCATCCAACCACGTGTTATATTGTTTCCCGAAATCCGGTAGTTTTGGGGGCTGTTTTAGCGCAAAAAGCCCCCAAAAATAATTGGAAGCCCCCAAAAACGAGGAAACGCTTATGCCTAAAAGAGTTAAGCCGCTTACAGACACAAAAGTCAGAACAGCAAAACCACAGCACAAGGAATATAAACTTTTCGACGGTGAAGGGCTTTTTCTGCTTATTACTCCCACCGGCGGTAAGTTGTGGAATTTTAAATACCGCTTCGATAAAAAAGAAAAGAAACTTGCCCTTGGCAGTTACCCGGAAATAAGTTTGCTTGATGCCAGACGTAAGCGAGATGATGCCCGGCGGTTGCTGGCAAACGACGTTGACCCCGGTGCGGTTCGTAAAGCCCAAAAACAAGCAAAAGTTGAAGAAACAGAAACCTTTGAGGTCATAGCCAGAGAATGGCACGAAAAGTTTAAACAAAAATGGGTAGATGGATATGCAGACAAACTGATGCGGCGTTTAGAACGGAATGTTTTTCCTTGGATTGGTTCTAAACCGATTAAAGATTTAAAAGCACCTGAATTGCTGGCATTCTTAAGGCGTATAGAATCAAGGGGTGCATTGGAACTTGCCCACCGGATAAGAAATGTTTGCGGTCAGATATTCCGCTATGCAGTGGCAACCGGTCGAGCTGAACGTGACCCATCCTCAGATTTGCGCGGTGCATTGACACCGGTTAAAACCATTCACATGGCAGCTATAACCGATCCTGTAAAAGTCGGGGAACTGTTAAGAGCGATTGACGCTTATCAAGGAAGCTTCGTTGTACAGTGTGCGCTAAAGTTTGCGCCCCTCACATTTGTTCGTCCGGGGGAATTGCGTCATGCTGAATGGTCAGAAATAGATTTTGAAAAGGCTGAATGGAACATTCCGGGGCACAAGATGAAGATGGATCAACCACACCTTGTGCCATTGTCGAGTCAGGCTATTGAAATATTAACGGCGCTCAAACCATTAACAGGTGAAGGCCGCTATCTTTTCCCCTCTGAACGATCTTCAGACCGTTCTATGTCAAATAATGCAATATTGGCCGCACTTCGCCGCATGGGATATACGAAAGAGGAAATGTCAGGTCACGGATTCCGGGCAATGGCGCGAACGATCCTTGATGAAGTCTTGCAGGTCAGACCGGATTTGATTGAGCATCAGCTTGCCCATGCTGTTCGTGACCCATTGGGCCGCGCTTATAACCGGACACAGCATTTAAACGAACGCCGAAAAATGATGCAGACATGGGCGGATTATCTGGACGGATTGAAGGAAGGCGCAAAGGTTTTGCCGTTTAAGGCCAAAGAAGCATAAACATAATTCAGGGATAGGCCGACGGGCCGATAAGCGGGAAGAACCCCTTTTCCGCTTCCCTGATATAACTTTATGGGGAGCTTGCGAGAGGGAAAGCAAAATGGATTTTAACAAGCGCCTGGCCGAAACGATGATTAAGGCCGTAAATAATCCAGATTACATCAATACCGAGATATTCAAGTGGAAGCACGAAAAAGAAATGTCCCAAAAGTTAAGTGATGATAAAATTCAATTTTTAAACAATCTCATTAAAAATATTGAAGAAATCTTAAAACAGAATCCAAGAAAAATAAGCTCATACCCCCATATTCGGGAGGCTGATTTGCTCGATATTAACGGCAGGCCTTATGGCGATTGGTGTAATTTCCGAAGACAACGGCGGGAGGCAGGAATATTTTTCCCTCTGGCTCATTATGACTTCAGAGATCCATCTGGCTTTCTCATCCTTCGAGACGATTGTTCCGATCTCCTCGATCTATTACAATCAGGAAGGTTTAATTCTATAAATTTAATATCCGGCATTCTTACGAATCGTTGCGACTTTATAATGGCAAGGTTTATTTATTTGAATGCTTACACAGGCATTACCCCGAATAGTGCGCCAGATTATCTTAAAGCAGGGTTTTCAACCTTTTTAGCATCGAAACGCGGTAAATCAGGCGGTGAGAAACCCAAGATGGAGAATGCCATTTATAAAGCACTGGAACAATTTATAAAAGAAGACCCTGATTTAATTCAGGCGTCAAACAATTCCCTTGCGCGTAAATTTGCAAAGTGGCTTTTATCTGATGACAGATATATCGAACATGCAACTCGTGAGTGGTATATTTTTTATGTTGAAGACAGTAAATTAATTTTTGCTGAACCAGATAAGACCACCAAAAAAAGTAAGATTACTTCCCTAAAACTTGGTACAATCCGAACAGAATATATTCCCAAAATAAAAAATACTGAGAAGTAAGCCGCTTTCCCGCACAGCCCCTTCTTTATGCTCTCCAAAAATCAAAAAAGGAGGGCATCAAATGTCAAGAGATTCCAAAATTCCACAGCTCCAAGAACTTCCACAGACAGGCCTATTGAGGATTAAGCAGGTATTGAAATTCATACCTGTAAGCCGTTCTTCATGGTGGCAGGGGGTGCGAACGGGCAAATATCCTAAACCGGTCAAATTGGGTGAACGGACAACTTGCTGGAAATCAGAAGATGTGCGTCGCCTGATAAATGGTGAGGTAAGACCGCAATGAACGAAAAACTCATATCCGAAATTCGCAAGCATGGCAAACGAGCACGGGGCAAGCGAGAATTGATCGAGCATTTAGAGGGCAAGCGGATCACACCCCGAAAAGCGATTGCGGCAAAATGTTTTGAGTGTTGTTGTTATTTCGCAGATGGCTTGATGGATTGCAAAATCCCGAAGTGCCCCTGTTACCCATTCATGCCATTCCGCGAGGAACGACAAACCCGGAAGCTTCCCCTTGTCCAATAGTGCCCCTCTTTCCTTCTGGAGCACGTTAAAATGAGGCTTTCAGGGACATAAAACCAAAAAGGCATATGAGGGGCAAGGGGCAATGACAAACACGGCATATGAGCTTAAAAAAAACGTTTCAATTCAGGATGAACAAAATGATGAAAAATTTGTGGCGTCTGAAGCGCGGCCACTTATTCCCGAAGGGGTTTACCGCGTTTGTTGCGTTAAGGCTGAAAAAGCCGTTTCGCATTTTCGGTCATTCAAAATGTTTTTGACTTTCAAGATCATAAACTTCGGGCAATACAGCGGGACGGAACTTTTTATGGCCATGAACCTAATCAACACGCGGACGGGCAAACCATTCAAGCAAGTGCCTAGCGGGTCGAAATATTATGAGCAATGGGTCATTGCAAACAGGAATATTCACCCGGCACGGAACGACCGAATGTCATCAAGAATATTTATGAACGGTGTTTTCGAGGCTGTTGTCAGGACTGTCAAACCAAAATTTCCCGATGGAACGGAGAAACCCGAATGTTTCCATTACTCCGTTGTGGATTACATTAAGAAGAGAATAGAATGAAAAGAAAAACTCTTTTACTCATACTCATAGCAATAGTTTTACTATTACCTTTACCTATACCTATACCTACACCTATACCATTACCAGCACTAATACCAATACCCATACCAACTACCCCTATGATGAAACCGATGCTGGAAAAGGACTACAGCAAAAGCGTTGTCATAAAAAACGACCGATTTTTTCCGTTGGATGTCATTCAGCAAATGCTTCCAACAACTCTTCCCGGTGGGGATCACCTGCCGGGAAGAAACCCCTATCAATATAACGGAAATTAGGATCGAGCATGAAAAACATAAATCCGCAGGCAGTCTCCATAAAAAAAACGGGCTTGTCCTATTTTCCATTGAACGATCTTCGGCAGGCTTCTGAAAACGGGTTGCTATACGATAAATATTCGCCGAACGCAGACGAAGATGATGCGAAACTGTATTGGAGCATCAAGGCTAACGGCATTCGGGAGCCGCTTCATATCTCCGCCGACGGCTATATTTTATCCGGGCATAGACGTTATGGTGCTGCTTCATGGTTAGGGCTGACAGTTGTGCCCTGCATTGTTGCCGATGACATTATATGGGGCGACCTTAGCGCCGATGACCGTCTGGGTGTGCTGGCCCTTTATAACAAGCAACGGAGCAAATCACAGGCAGAGTTGCTCCGCGAGGCCATGCAGGAAATTTCACCTGAAGAGGCATATCAAAAACTGCTTCAGTATCGGATCGGACAGCGGCAAATTGACATTGATGAAAACGTTGAACTGGGTGAATGCAAGCGACGGGCGCGGATCACGACGCAGGCTTTCTTGCAAGCGGCGCAGCGGGCCATAGAATCAGAAAAGGAATACTGGCCGTTGACGGTGCGGCGTGTCCATTACCTGTTGCTGAACGCTCCACCTTTGCGGCACGACAAAAAACCCGGATCGACATATCGAAATGATCTTCGCAGCTACAAGGCATTGACAAACCTTTTACTCCGGGCGCGGCTGGCCGGTGAAATCTTATTCAATGCCATTGAAGATGAAACCCGGCCGATCCGCGTTCTTAGAACATATCAGAACGCGGCGGACTTCATCAAGGATGAGGCACAGGATTTTCTCCGGGGGTATGCGCGTGATCTGTTGCGGGGCCAGAAAAATCATATTGAAATCCTGGTGGAGAAAAACGCTATCAGAAAGCACGTTGAAGCAGTGGCCGATGATTACTGTATTCCTTGCACTACCGGGCGCGGATATAGCAGCTTGACGCCACGGCTTAAAATGGCCAGACGCTTCTTACGATCCGGCAAGGACCAACTTGTTCTTTTGATCCTGTCAGACTTTGACCCGGACGGTGAAGAAATCGCGGCCAGCTTCCCACGTTCACTTCGGGATGACTTCGGGCTATGGAATATCAAGAGCTTTAAGGTTGCGCTATCCGGCGCGGACGTAAAAAAATACGATCTGCCGTCAGACATGGAGGCAAAAACATCCTCTCCGAATTATCGAAAATTTGTTGAACGGCACGGAACGCACGTTGCTGAATTGGATGCTGCGCCCGTTGAACTGTTACAAAACAAACTCCGGGAAGCAATCGAAAGTTGTCTTGACATGGTCCTATTCCGGGATGAGGTTGAAAAGGAAAAAGAAGATGCTGCATTCATAGCAGCACGAAAGAACGTCATATTGGAGGCCATAAGGGAATGACGGCACAAATTAGGGGGTGATTTTGTGAAGAAAACGGCGGCGAAAGCCACATCCTGCAAGGATTTGCGCCCTGAAGCCGGGGGGGGTGCCCGGAAAACGCAAGTCAGATTTAAGAACCTGGGAGACGTTCGGCGCTTCATGGCGCGGGTGCTGAATGACCTTGACGCGGATATAATAACCGAGGTCAAAGCTCGGACGTTGGGCTATTTATGCTCAGTGCTTCGGGATGTTATCAAGGACTCCGATTTAGAGGCGCGGGTGTCGCGTCTGGAAAGGGAAATCGAAAATGGCCAACATAGAGAAACGAATTGATAAGCTGGAGACGGTCGTTGAACCACCGGCAGTCAATCCCTTTAGAATACTTTGCAGCCATTGGGGAGACAGGCCATTGCCGGCGCCGAAAAAGGGCGAATTTGTAATGGTTCACCGTTGCCCTGAATGTTTAGCGAAATATCAAGAGAGGGGGAAAGCATGACCACATTTGAAAAGCGATTGAACAGGCTGGAGGCTGCCGTTGATCCGAAACCATTACCGCCGATGATTCTTTATTGCGAGGGATTGAGTGAAGCCGATTGTGCGCGGATGAACAAACCGCCGACACCGGGGAACCCTTTGATGCTCATCGTGCGGCCAGCGCCCGAAGGGGGTGAACCATGCGAACCATAGAAACCCGCGTTGAAGAGTTGGAGAATCGGCTTTGCACCGATGATGAGAATAAAGTTGACGGCGTGTTTTATGTGCCTGAGGATGCGAGCCTTGACGCTAAACCGGCGGAGCCCGTTCAATGCTGGAGCTTTAATGGACAACGGATCACCCGGCAGGCAGGGGAAAACGATGAGGATTTCCGGCAACGGGCTATTGATGAGGTCAAGCCGTCTCTGGGAAAAATGGTTGTGCCGGTGTTCATGGGGGAGTGACAAACGGAAACTTCCCCCGATTTGCAAGACGCCGATTTTAATTCTAATCAGAAAGCGCCGGAAGTTATTTCCCGGCAGCAAGGGGATATTTTTATTGATTTTTGAAAGTAATTGTTGCTATAAACAACTTACCAGACTGTAATTTTTTCAATTTTGCGCAATTAATCACATTGTCAACGAAATTCACGGAGGGATAATCTAATGAAAAAAACTTCATGGATTGTTTTGCTGATTGTCTTTTCATTGATGGTGTTTGGGTGCGCCCGCGGGAATCGTTACTTGCCACCTGAAGGTGAAAAGATTACAACGGCATCGGACACAACAGGGTGCAAGTTTATAAAAAACGTCTATTTTGAGGCGCGGGGGCAAACCTTAGTTCATTACGCTCAATTAAACACATACAACGCCGGTGGGGATACTTATAAAATTGTTTCCAATACTCAGGAAAGAGTCATGGGAACCACGATCCACATGGTTAATATTGAAGTCTGGAAGTGCAAGAAAGATCAATAAATAAAGGAGTGACAATAAGATGAAAAAAATTTTTATCTTGTTCGTTTTTTCCGTATTCTTAGCTTCCTGCACACCCGCCAAGGAAGCACTCTATGGCCCAGCGCCCACGCTTTACGACAACGCCGTTGTCGAAGTGACCGCCGATAAAATCTTGATATACCCTGCACCGCCTGACCAAACTTTTGTCAAGGTAATAGCGGGGCGCTTAGAAGATATGACAAAAAAGGAAGTTGAAAATCAGCAATATTTTAAGGTGGTCGCTTCCTGCCAGCCGCGCACCCTGAAGATAGTTCAGGAAATAACAGGTTTTTCCAGCACTAGGATCACGCAGACACGCGGCAGCTTCATAGTTGCTCAAATATTCAATCCGGGTTCAGGCACATCCACAACAACGGATACTGTAAAAATAAATTCAACGACACACATAGTTGATTGCGATACTGGGAAAACATTAAACTCTTATGAATACCCCGCTGAAGCACCAACGCCAATCGATGCATTACAGGAGATAGCTAATTATAGCGTTTGGACAGCTTTTTACTACAAAAAAGCTCAATATTAAATATTGCAGACGTTGGAAACATCGGGGGTAACCACGTAATGAGCATCTTTGGTATCTTCAAAAAATTAATCTCCGGTGTGGGTGCTGAACCTGTGTTGAAAGTTCAAACGAGCACGGCACAGTCAAAGCCTAAAATCATTACAACCATCGAGGAAAGTGATAATAAACAAATTGAGAATTGGAAAGCTAATCAAGATGTTATAGAAGGATTGAGATTTATTGCAACTTTACAGCTTCGTACCCCACTACGTGTGTTGTTGCGGGATGGTGAAATTCACAGAGACAGAAACACAGCACCGCCCAAATACGCAAGGGAAATGTGGGAAGGTATCTGGGTTACAAAAACAAAAACTTTTCACGAAATGGGTATTGATCTTCCAGAATGGCCAGAGTCTGAGTCTGCTTCAGACATAGGCTATGTCTTACGTAGGGAATATTTGCCATTTCTAAAGGCTGTTCGGGAAATTGTTGAACT
>Ga0255342_1006076_pt1 | contig 11208 bp, 3 predicted proteins | sample wastewater_treat_3_FD_192416 | JGI IMG/M metagenome (GOLD analysis project Ga0255342, IMG submission 192416) | Wastewater microbial communities from Lulu Island WWTP, Vancouver, Canada - plant14 | ecosystem: Engineered > WWTP > Wastewater > Unclassified | place: Canada: Vancouver, British...
TATACCATATTTGAAATAAAAATACAACACCATACAACGCTAAAATTCAGAAAATTTGACACAAAAAAAGCCGAAATTATGCGGTTTGAATTGGTTATATTGATTTGAAAGTGTTAAAGTGCCGTTTATAAGATGGTTATTAATACGATTTAGTGCTGAAAATATTGACTTTGAAATCTTGCATGAGTTATAATATAAAAGGTTATAATAGGGTTTATACAACCACATATGCAAAGAATTTGAGTTGTAGCTTAAAATAAGTAAGGTGATGCTATGAAAAATATATGCAAAATATTGTTGGTTATGTGCTGTGTCTGTCTGTGTTCTTTTTCTGGCTGTGATGAAAAAAATGATTTGTATGAAAAACTTGATACTAAAAAAGCTGAACAAGTTGCGCTTGAATACATGATTGAAAAATATGGAGAGGGATTTAGCGTTGTCGGTAGTAAAAAAGAATACGAAGCAGGCTATGTGCCAGCTTCAATCCAATCCTATTGGTGTGATGTTGAACTTACACTTAAAGATTCAGAGACAATGGATAATTATATAGTCCGTGTAACTTTAAAAGATAATGGTGAGAAACCAGATTATGTTATAGAATGGGATAATTATATGAATACGCTTGTAGCGCCTTTAATTAAAAGAGATATTGAAAGTGCCATTTCTAAATTAGGACTTTCAGATTACAGCGTTTACATTTATAGTATCTGTGAAGAGCATATAGGCGGCAAAGGATTTTCACCTGATTTTAATATTGATCCTGAAAAAGATACCCTTAACTCAATCATAGAAAGATATGATTTATGGGTCTGCTTGAATGTTAATATTCCTGAATCAACTTATAAAGAAAATCTGGCGTCCGAATTTCAAAAAATTTTGGAAGAACATTGTTCTCAAAAATTTTCAGGCGATTATATTAGGGCATCAATTATTTCTTTCGATGATTCTGAATATCCTACTGTAAAAAAAATAAACGACGGAGAAGGTGATATCCTATGCAATAACGTTCCCAAAGAGATACATTATGACGATATTACACTTGGCTAAATATTATTAAGGAGAGTATATTATGAGTTTGTCAAATGAGCAACTGATCCTACTTGATACGCTGGCTTATTATTCATCTTTTTCTGATATTAATAACGAATTGGGTTCTAATGGACAGATTACTAAGCAAACCGTAGCAAACGTTATAAGTTATATTGAAAAAAATTCAAAAAAGACTTGCTTTAACGGTATTGCAGGCTTATCAGATGACGAGTTGGGAATGGGTGATATAATAGAATACATAAAGAATGATTCAAAATTAATGCAATTAGAAATAATTTATCCAAACTCAACGTATGATATGACTACAACAGCTTCCGTATGTCTGATCGATCCAGAAACGAACGCGGTTTACGTGATATTTGGAGGCAATTATGGTGCAGGAGCTTATGAATATAATGGCACGGACATGGGAACATGGGCGGATAATTTTATAGGTGCTTTTGCAGAAGAAACCGAAGAACAGAAGAGAGCTCTTGATTTTTATAAGGAAGCCGTGTCATCTGCCAGGGATTACTTTCATGCAAATAATATAAATGTGTCAGATTTGGATATCACGGTAAGTGGACACTCTGCGGCGGGTAATCTCGCACAGTACGTCACAGTTATGTACAATGGATCTGATAATATTTCAAGATGTGTTTCAGTGGATGGGCAGGGTTTTTCTCAGAAATTTATTGATAACCACAGCTATGAAATTGCTGAGAACGCCTCAAAGATAACAAGTATCCTTCCATCTACAAGTATTGTTGGGTCATTAATGTACAAAATACCTGGAGCATATCAATTAGTTGTTGATATAGATTGTATATCACAAACCATGACACAAATTAACAGTCTAGAGAGTTTGATAAAAACTCACATGCCCATTGCACTATTAAACGAATTGGGTAATTTGAGAGATTTTACTACGCCAAGTGATTTTTCTTTATATTTGAACGACCTTTCAAAGAAAGTCGTTTCAAATCTTATTAATAGTGATAAATATAACATAGAGTCTGTTTTACCGCAACTTAGGCACTTCTTGATTTGTTTCTTTGATAAGGATTTAAAAAAGAGTATTAATATTGAGGAACTTTTAAATAGTGAAACGACAAAGTTTGTTGTCGAGGCTATTAATCAGTTGTCGGATGGATTAGATTTGGGCTTTGATTTCAATGCGAACTATGTTGATTTTATAAGATTTCTTATAATGGACACTGTGGTTGGTGATATGCTCACATCATCTTCTGTACCAAATATAACAATAGCTCTTTGTGTTCTCCTCCCATTGGCTATACCATTTATTGATGAATTTGTTGCTATCAAGGGAATTATTGATCAAAGCAAAGATGATGAAAGTGATAATATCGATTTGGATGCATTGATAAATCAGCGCTTGTCACATATTTACGAAAGATATTGTTTAGATGACTATGGGGAATTTCAGCAGCATAGCCTACCATATGGTGAATGGGTACAGCATGAGATTGATAATGCCGGAGTTAGATTTTTCTCTCTTAATGGTGATGTGGGAGACATAATTGCAAGTAATCAAAATGATGGTATATATTTATGGGTTCCCACCGGGGATACCTATGGCGGAGATGGAAATGATGTTATCGTTTGTTATAATTTAGCTTCAGGGAGACTGCATGGTGGGAACGGACACGATTTTTTAATTGGAGGTTCTTGCATTGATCATCTTTATGGAGACAATGGAGATGACTTTTTGCAAGGTAACGGTGGTAATGATGAATTATGTGGAGGTGAAGGGAACGATATCATTTTTGGAGATGCTGGAAGTGACACCATAGATGGAAATAATGGAAATGATATATTGTATGGTGCGTCCGATGAAAATGGTAACGGAGATCACGCAGATAACCGAAATATTATCATTGGTGGCGAAGGTAATGACACAATTTATGGCGGAAATGGTGTTGATATTATCTACGGTGATAGAAAACTAAAAACAAGTTTTTCTGATGATGGTAACGATACCATTTTTGGCAATGATGGAAATGACACTGTCTTCGGTGGAGGCGGCAAAGACACAATCGACGGCGGTGCAGGAAATGATCATATTCACGGCGGTGCAGGCGATGATACCATTGATGGCGGCGCAGACAAGGATTCCATTCTGGGTGAAGCGGGCAATGATATCATAGACGGGGGAGCCGGGAATGACTATATAGATGGTGGTGCCGGCAACGATACTTTATATGGAAATACTGGTGAAGATGTGCTGTTTGGCCGTGAGGGCAAGGATACGCTGGACGGTGGATATGGAGATGACACACTCCGGGGCGGAGATCATGCAGATACATACTATTTCCGTAAATACAACGGCAGCGACACGATTTTTGACCAATATGGCGCAAACCTAATCATCTTTGAAGATATTGCGCCGGACGATCTCTCAATTTCCTACACTGGAGCATATCAGCAGGATCTGTGTTTTACTGTCACATCTACCGGGAAAACGCTCACCATCCTTGACTATATGCATACAGCCGAGTATTTCAGGTATCAATTTGAGGGCGAATCCGACTACTATACCGTGAAAGACAGCGATGGTAATCTGTCTTTCTCTAAAATTGAAGGCAGTCATACGGGCGGAAGATACGATAGTCACTGGGACAAGCTGCATGACGATACCAGAAATGATAACAGCAGCAGATACAGTGCAGCAACTATTGCACAACCTCCGAGGGATCCGCTGGTCATTGACCTGGGCACTCCCGGAATTGCATTGACCACGATTGATGATGGTGTGTACTTTGATCTTGACAAAAACGGCTTCGCAGAAAAGACTGCGTGGATTGGCACAGAGGATGGATTCCTTGTTCTCGACAGAAACGGTAACGGCAAAATTGATGACGGCGGGGAACTGTTCAGCGATCAGGTCGAAATGAGCGACCACAGCCTTTCTACATCCGGCTTTGCCGCATTGTCCGAACTGGATGAGAACGGTGACGGTGTGATTGACAGCAAGGATTCTCAGTTTGCCAATCTGCAAGTGTGGGTGGATGCAAATCATGATGGCAATTCAGAAAATGAATTGCATTCGCTGGAAGAACTGGGCATCACTTCTATTAGCCTGAATCATATCCAGACAGATACGGTTGATTCCGACACAGGGACAATTGTGACGGCGTCTTCCGTTGTGACATTTGCAAATGGAACAGTCCGAGAAATCAGTGAGCATTGGTTCCAGATCAATTCGGCTGATACAGAGGAAATTACAGTGACCGATGTGGAAAACGATCTGACATCCTTCGGCAATATGCACAGCCTGTCTTATGCACTTGAACATGATGAAAGCGGCGAACTCCAGAATCTTGTGGATTCTTTCAAGAATGCAGAAAGCTTTATTGAGAAGCGTGTGGCTGCAAGGAAGATCCTCTACTGCATCACCGGTTCTTCGGATATTGCAATCAAGTCCAGAGGCGGTGCAATCGATGCAAGAAGTCTGCATGTTCTCGAAACGATCATGGGCGTAGATTCCTTTGTTGGCGCAAATGGAAGCACCACACCAAATTCCAATGCTGCGGTCATTCTGAACCGGTTGTTTGCGGATTTTGACAGAACCTACTTTACTCTCCTGAACAAGGTTCTTGGCGAAGCGGATTATCTGGAAATGATAGAGGAAGAACCGAATGAGAATGGGAAGATTGTCCTGAACCTTGCGCCGGTAGAAGAAGTTGTGGATCACTACATTTCTTTCGGCCCGGATGTACGGGAAATGCTCTATAACATCGGCGTATATGTGAAAACATACGACAGCACATACGGAACAAATTATATGAGGGACTTTGTTTCTCATTATCCGGACTATGCTGCCGAGATCCAAGCAATGGTAAACGGCAATTTCGTCATCGGTACGAACGGAGATGATGCACTGAACGGCTCCGGCGCACAGGATATTATCTGGGCTGAAGGCGGAGATGATAGTATCAGCACAGGTGCAGGTAATGACATCATCTACGGCGGCGCAGGCAACGATACGATCCGTGCGGGTTCTGGTGATGATGTAGTTTACGGCGATGCAGGCGATGATGCCATCATCGGCGGTGAAGGAAATGATCTTATCTATGGCGGCGATGGTAACGACACGATCGAAGGCAACACCGGAAACGATACGATTTACGGCGGCAGCGGAAATGACACGATCACCGGAAACGAAGGGGATGACATGCTCTACGGCGAGGATGGAAACGATATGCTTGACGGAGGCGAAGGGAATGACATCCTTGACGGCGGAGAAGGAGATGATTCTCTCAGCGGCGGCGCAGGCGATGATACCATGAACGGCGGCGATGGCGATGATACCTATTACATCAATGCTGACCACGGCAATGACACGATTCACGACTCCGAAGGACGCAGCACACTTGTGTTTGGCGATGAGCTGAGTGCGGAGGATTACGCATTACGTATTGACATCAACAGCGGCATTTCGCTCGTCCATCGCGAGACCGGAGAGACGATCTCTATTCCGGATTTCATCAATATGCCTGAGCTTTATGATTTCATTTTTGATGGTGAAGCGCAGACCATTGGCGGCGGCGATTCTCGCCAGGTTATCGAAGGTACGGATGACGATGACACAATTACTGCTGGAAATGGCTTTAATATCATCAGAGGCGGTGATGGTAATGATACTATCACGGGTGGTGATAACCTTAACTTTATTTATGGCGGAGACGGTGACGACACTATCACGGGTGGCAATGGCATAAATATCATTCGCGGCGAAGGCGGAGATGATACGATTACAGACGGAACCGGCGACGGTTATCTGGATGGTGGCGACGGAAACGATACAATCTACGCTGGCGCAGGCAATGATATCCTGATTGGCGGTGCAGGAAATGACCGGCTCTTCGGCGAAGACGGGGATGATGTAATCGCAGGAAACGATGGAGACGATTATCTTTCAGGCGGAGACGGCAATGATACACTCTATGCAGATGCCGGAAATGACGAACTCCACGGCGGTAACGGAAATGATTCTCTGTTCGGTGGGGACGGCGATGACACACTCTACGGAGATGCCGGAGATGACTATCTGGAAGCCGGGAACGGAACTGACACGCTTTACGGCGGTGCCGGAAATGACATCTTTGTCGGCGGTGAAGGCATCAACTGTATGTATGGTGGGGATGGCGACGATACCTTCTATGGCGGAAATGGTTTGAACTATATGTATGGTGGAAATGGAGATGATAACTTCACTGGCGGAGAGCTTGCTGATTACATCGAAGGCGGTGCCGGAAATGATACCATGAACGGTGGAAATGGCAACAATGAGATGTATGGCGGCGATGGTGATGACTACATTTACGGCGGAAACGATGATGACTATATCGAGGGCGGCAATGGAGATGATCATCTCTATGGCGGCAACGGTGTGAATACTATTTACGGTGGTGCTGGTAATGACATCATCTACAGCGGCGACAACGGAAGCTTCCTCTATGGCGGAGACGGCGATGACCGGATCTATGCCGGCGGAGGTGCAGATGTTCTTGACGGAGGCGCAGGCAACGACTATCTCCAGGGAGATCATGGCGGTGATACCTATGTCTTTGGTATTGGCTATGACATCGATACAATCAACGCTTCTGCCGACCTGAACACGATCCGTATCCATGGCTACACAGTGGCTGATATGCATAATACCAGAATGGCGAACAACGACCTTGTGATTGACTTTGGCGAGGATACTGGTGACAGACTGATTATTCAGGGCTTCTTTGAGTTTAGAGCAAATTGTGACTTTAATTTCGTGTTCGATGATGAGACAGTACTTGGTCAGCATGATATTCAGGCTGTTTCTGCTCCTATTGCTGGCACCGATGGTGATGATTGGCTTGCAATTCAGGGCAATGACGGCGGTGTGATCCACGCAGGCGCAGGAAATGATGGACTCAGCGGCGGCAGCGGAAATGATGAACTGTACGGTGAAGTCGGAAACGACACACTCTACGGCAATGACGGTAATGATATCCTCGATGGCGGTACTGGCAATGACTCCCTCAACGGCGGTAACGGTGAGGACACTTATATATTCGCCAAGGGCTATGCACAGGATACCATCAATGAGTGGGGCAGCGACCACAGTATCGTAATGCTGACCGACATCAACTCCAATGAGATCACTGTATCCGACCAGTGGGGCTCAAATCTGCTTATTTCTGTGAATGGTACAGATGATGTGCTGACCATCAGCAACTTCAAGTGGGGACAGGCAACCTTTACCTTCAAGTTCGCTGACGGCGCAGAGGGGTATGTGGATAAGGACACATGGCAGCTTGTACTGACAAAGCAGCCTGACGAGATCGAAGATACCGAGCAGGTAGGTGCAGAACTTCTGGAATCTCTGTATGCAGACGATACATGCTTGTCCGATCTTCTCACGGATGGCAGCACCGTGATTACCGATATGGCCGAGAGTACAGCGCTTACTGACGAGAACGATGATATCTCGGATGTGACGGATGTCCAGGCAATGCTGCTTGCGGAGAATATGTCCGCATTCGGCAATGATGACCAGATCTCTGACAGCGTGAACATCACTGACATTACAGCAGATACCTCTCTGACAGATTCACTGCTTGTAGGCGCATTACAGTAAAAGAGACAGATAGCGAGAGCGCAGCAGCTTTCATGCTACTGCGCTTTTTGCGCTTACGGAGGTTAGAATATGGCAAAAAAACAAGACAGTGGGTTGTCCTGTTTTATGATTGTCATGAAATTTCATGGCATTCCGATTACGAAGGAACAAGCTGAAAATCTGTCTGTCCTTGATCCGGAGCAGAAAACCGGAGAAATAGAGATTATTCAATCAGCTAAGGCACTCAAGATGAAAGCAAAGCTGTGCAATCTGAACATAAAGAAGCTGAAGGATGTCAATGCTCCTATGATTGCAAAAGGCAACGACGATGAGTTTTTTATCATTGCAAAGTCGCAGGATGACAAATTTATGATTTTGCATACAGACAAGCCTGCACCGGAAGTTGTCACTCGTGAGGAGCTTGCAAAAATATGGGATGGAACGGCTATCATCATCCATAAAAAAGGTGTAATCGACCGTGAAGCAGCTTTCAGCTTCAAATGGTTTATCCCTACCATTCTGAAATTCAAGAAAGAGTTCATACAAGTTCTTATCGCAGTTTTTACAATACAGATATTAGGAATTTTGACGCCAGTTATGACGCAGGTGGTCGTGGATAAGGTGCTTGTGCATCGCAGTATCTCCACGCTGCATGTACTGACGATAGGAATTGCTATCGTGTACATTTATGAACTGATACTCGGACTGGCTAAAAATTATGTGTTCACACATACTACAAACCGCATTGACGTGATGCTTAGTTTCCGGCTGTTTAAGCATCTGTTTGCGCTGCCGCTGAAATACTTTGAATCCCGTCGTGTGGGTGAAACAGTAGCCAGAGTCCGGGAACTGGACAGCATACGAAATTTTCTGACAGGCACGCCGTTGAGTTCGATGATCGACCTCATCTTCATCATTGTGTATATCGTGGTGCTGTTCTGTTACAGTAAAATGTTGACCGTTATTGTTATCTGTTCAATACCTGTTTATGCGATACTTTCTGCAATCGTTACACCGCTTTTCAAGAAGCGTCTTGACGAGAAATTTGAAACAGGTGCGAATACGCAATCATTTCTTGTGGAGTCCATAACCGGCGTGCAAACGGTAAAATCCTACGCATTAGAGCCGAAATTTGAAAAGAAGTGGGGAGACCTACGGTCTGAATACGTCAAGGCAAGCTATAAAACTTCTATGGTATCCGCCACGGCTGGAACAACAGGTCAATTCATTCAGAAAGTATTTGACCTTTTGATTTTGTTCTTTGGTGCCAAGGCAGTTATGGACGGTAACTTTACAGTCGGTCAGCTTGTGGCATTCCGTATGCTCTCCGGCAGAGTCAGCGGTCCTGTGTTGCGTCTGGTACAGCTCTGGCAGGAATACCAGCAGGCATCCCTTTCCGTCAAGCGTATTGGTGATATTTTCAATACCGCACCTGAACCGATCCTGAATGCCAATCAGTCTTCTATGCCAAGAGTTCAGGGAAAAATCATATTCGATCAAGTACATTTTCGTTATAATCCGCAAGGCGGCGAAGTTATCAAAGGAATGTCATTTGAGATACCAGCAGGAATGGTTGTGGGCGTTGTAGGGCGAAGCGGTTCTGGTAAAAGCACCATATCAAAATTGATACAGCGGCTCTACATACCGGAAGCCGGAAAAATATCCGTTGACGGAATGGATATTTCCCTTGTGAACCCTGCAATGCTCAGAAAACAGATCGGTGTTGTATTACAGGAAAACTTCATGTTTAATGGCACAGTAGCGGAGAATATCTCGATTCATTGTCCGACAGCAACTATGGATCGAATCATAGAATGTGCTAAAATTGCTGGTGCGCACGACTTCATACTTGAGCTTCCAAACGGCTATGATACGATCATCGGTGAGAAAGGCATGGGACTTTCCGGAGGTCAGAAGCAGAGAGTTGCTATCGCACGAGCAATTCTCAACGATCCGAGAATCCTCATCTTCGATGAGGCAACATCAGCACTGGATTATGAATCTGAAAGTATCATTCAAAATAACCTGAAAGAGATCTGCAAGAATCGAACAGTTATCATCATTGCACACCGTCTTTCCACTTTAAAGGATGCGCAAAAAATAATGGTTATCGACAAGGGCAACCTTGTGGAATATGATACGCATGAAAAGCTCATGACTTTGAACGGGCTTTATGCATATCTCTACAATCAGCAGCAAAGGGGTGAGGTCGATGGATAAGGCACAGAAGGACTATGTTCTCAGGCATAGCAGTAAGCGTGATAAAGAATTGAAATATGACTTTATGCCATCTATGCTTGAAATCATTGAACGACCCGCACATAAAGCCGGAACAGTTATCATTCTCGGTGTTTTCACGCTTTTAATTGCGGCAATCGTATGGGCTTGCTTATCAGAAGTGGATATTGTTGTCACGTCCAGCGGTACCATGCAGCCGGTAGGGAATATCAGTTCACTCAACACCTATACCAGCGGAACCGTGAAATCAATCAATGTTGAGGAAGGGGCATATGTGAAAGCCGGAGATGCGCTTATCGAACTCGATACGCAGAGCATTGACATCGACGTAGAAGCGCTTTCGCAACAAAAAGAAGTGCTGGAGGCGCAAAAAGAGATATACACAATGATAAAAAATGGAGAGGACGTTTCAACAGTCGATATTACAAAGTACGGTGCAAATCTTCAACCATACATCCTTACAATCATTGACAATGAGAAGGCTTATCAGAATAATCTGAGCATACTTGAAAGTACCAAAGAAAACGCCGGTCTTACAAGAGACATTGCACAAATCAAATATGATGACTACAACACAAATCCTATGATTTCCGTGGCAGAATTCAATGCACAAAAACTTGTGCTTCAACAGGCAGAGAATGAATATCTGCAAGCAGAATTAAATATTTTGAATGCGCAAACTTCCTACAGTGAGCAGATCAACTCCAACATATCAGATATCAACAGTAAGCTGAAACAGGCTGATTCTGAACTTGAAAAGTATCAGCTCTCGCTTGATTACCAAAAGGTCACTGCTCCGGTCAATGGTTACATCAACAGCATTGCAGTAAATAACGTAGGTGAGACTGTAACATCGGCACAGCAAATTATAACGATCGTTCCGGCGGATGCACCTGTTGAGATGGCTTGCTATGTGAAAAACATGGATATCGCCGATATTATGGTTGGAATGGAAGCAGAGATAAAGCTCGAAGCTTACCCATACAACAAATATGGTACGGTAAAAGGGACGGTCAAGTATATCAGTCCCAGTTCTTTCAACAGTGAGCAATTAGGCAGCGTTTATCTTGTAAAGCTGGATGTAGATAACACAAACCCGGGTATCAATGTGATGTCCGGTTTATCAGGTTCAGTGGAAGTGAAAATCGGAAAGCAATCAGTTATGAGATACTTCCTCGATCCGATTGTGAAGGGATTCGGAGAGAGTTTCAAAGAAAAATAAAGCTATCAGCTATATGCCATTAACCTTAGTCTATTGGCGCACTCAAAAACCGTTCCGCATAAATCAAAATCAGCATTATGGCATATCCCATAATCAGCGG
>Ga0255342_1006080_pt1 | contig 11207 bp, 11 predicted proteins | sample wastewater_treat_3_FD_192416 | JGI IMG/M metagenome (GOLD analysis project Ga0255342, IMG submission 192416) | Wastewater microbial communities from Lulu Island WWTP, Vancouver, Canada - plant14 | ecosystem: Engineered > WWTP > Wastewater > Unclassified | place: Canada: Vancouver, British...
GCATTCCCAACGATATTTTGAATCCGGGGAATCTATGGTCTAATCATTCGGATTATTCCAATGAGGCTACAAAACTGAGAAACCGTTTTGATGAGGTTATGAAGAAATATTTACCGCTTTAAAAAATTCTTTGGTGAAAAAAAGCGGCTGCTTAAAACGGCCGCTTTATTTTTCCTATTTATAGATTTCTTCATTAGTGAAAAGCTGAAAGAGTTGTTTCCCCTCTAAAACGCTTTGGACTCAAAACCGGCTTTCGTTCTAAATAAAGAAAACCGCATTTTTACCGTTAGTAAAAGCAAATCCTTAGGCATTTTTGATGTTGATATTATTTTCAGATAAAACTTGAGCGACCCGATGGAGATGATAGAATTCATAACTATTTTAAAATTCATGGCATTTATATTATTCATGTTTAAATTACTATTAAATATCATATTTTTACGAAAAAGCTTTTGTTATAATAATACCGACCATCATTAACCTTATAAAAAATACAGTCGGAAGTGAAGGTGCAATAATGGATATTCAATTAAATGGATTAGTAAGTTTTTTGGCGGGTTTACTTTCTTTTTTATCCCCTTGTATTTTGGGCATAGCTCCAGCTTATGTGAGTTATATCAGTGGGGTTGAATCAATCGAGAGTGAGCGAAACAAAGTTTTTTTACATACAATTCTTTTTGTTGTTGGATTTTCGATGGTTTTTATATTTATGGGTATTGGAGCTTCTTTTTTGGGAACTTTTTTAATGAAATATAAAATATGGTTTAATCGTATTGCCGGTATTATAATCATTATTTTTGGTTTACAGATATTAGGGATTTTAAAAATTAAAATGTTATATACCGAAAAGAGAATACAGCCTAAAACAACCTGGGCGAAGATGAGAAGTCTTATCTTGGGTGTTACTTTTGGGTTGGGATGGACTCCTTGTGTTGGTCCCATTTTGGGTTCGATTCTCCTTTATGTATCAACTTTAGGAAATGTAGTACAAGGGGGTATTTATCTATCTTTTTATGCATTAGGTTTAGCAATCCCTTTTATTTTACTAGGTTTTGGTTGGGGATATATGATGAGTGTTCTTCGGACTTTACAAAAAAGGGGTCATATTATTGAAATAATCAGTGGGATTTTATTGATTTTCTTAGGAATAATTTTAATGTTTGATCAAATGAATGCTTTGATTGCTCTTTTTGGGTTGGAAAATATGGTTCCAGGTGAAAACTTATTTTTGAATCAATAATAATAGGAAGAATAGAGGAATTAAATGGCTAAGAAATCTCAGCCGGTAAAAGGGTTTGGAACTGTTTCTAAAAAACTAAATTTATCCAATCGAGCGTATCGGGGAATTCATGCTATTAAAGTGAGTGATATTGTAGGTAGTGTTGGTCGAGTACAAGATTTCTTAAGTGGATTCCGATTGAAAAATCCTGATGTTCGTTATTATCGATTAAGAAAAATTATGGAAAAAGGTGAAGCTATACCCCCTATAATTGTTTATAAGGTTGGTAATGAGTATTATGTTTTAGATGGGAACCATCGAGTAGCAATAGCTAAAGAACTCGGCATAGAATTTATCGATGCCGAGGTGATTGAGTTTTTTCCCAGTGAGAGGAAAGAAAGTCGAACTCTTCGAGAAAAGCGGATGGAATTTGAAAGCCTTACTGGATTGAAGGGAATTGATTTAACTGAACCGCGCCATTACGATACTTTTATCAATTATATCCACGATTACGCTCAACAGATGGAGTTGTTTCTAAAAAGAAAAGTTGATATTAAAGAAGCCGCCTTAAACTGGTTTCTTTCGATTTATACACCAGCAGTTCAACGTATAGTAGAAAAAGGTTTAGAGGATGTTTATCAAGGTAAAACTTTAGGTGATATTTTTTGTTTTATTCTTGATTATAAGTGGTATAAAAGTCAAAAAGAGGGTTATGATATTGGTTTTGATAAAGCCATGCAAGGATTTATCAAGGAAATACTTGGAAAAGAGGAACCAGAAGAGAAGAAAACCTTAATTGAAAAGTTCGAAGGTTTGTTGGAGGAGGTTTTACCGTGGATCAAAAAGGAATAAACTGGCACGCACTTTCATCTCAGGAGGTTATTCAGCAGCTTAAAACTGATCAAGAAAAGGGATTAAAAGGGGAAGAAGCAAGAAATAGGCTTAATGAACAAGGTCGGAATGTCCTTCCCACCGGAAAAAGAAAAACAATTTTAAGTATGTTTATCGATCAATTTAAAGATTTTTTAATACTAATATTAGTGGCCGCAGCAATCATCTCTGGTTTATTAGGAGAAACTACCGATGCCACGGTAATAATTGCTATTTTAGTAATTAATGCTATTTTGGGAGTAAGTCAAGAAAGAAAAGCCAATAAAGCATTGGATGCTTTAAAGAAGATGTCGGTTCCTGAATGCGAAGTTATTCGCGATGGAGTACTGCAAAAAATTTCTTCGGAAGAATTGGTCCCTGGTGATATTATTCTACTTCATGAAGGAGACTACGTACCAGCCGATATGAGATTAATTGAAATTCATAATCTACGCATTGATGAAGCAAGTCTCACTGGTGAATCCGTACCAGTTGAAAAGGTAACTGAGCCAGTATCCGATAATATTCCTATTGCCGATCGAATTAATATGGCCTATTCAGGGACTATTGTTGCCTATGGTCGAGCTAAAGGGGTGGTTACGGAAACCGGAATTAACCGAGAAATAGGGAAAATAGCTCAATTATTGGAAAAAGAAGAGGAAGTGATTACCCCGCTTCAGAAGCGTTTAGCTGGATTGGGTAAATTATTGGGATATTTAACCTTAATTGTATGCGGAGTGGTTTTTGTAGTTGGAATCATCCGGGGAGAACAGGTGTTTGACATGTTTATGACAGCAGTCAGTTTGGCAGTAGCTGCTATTCCAGAAGGACTCCCAGCCATTGTTACTATTGTTCTTGCCTTGGGAGTTACCCGAATGAGCCAACACAATGCCATAGTTCGGAAGCTTCCTGCGGTTGAAACCTTAGGAAGTGCTACCGTAATTTGTACCGATAAAACTGGCACCTTAACTCAAAATCAGATGACCGTTCAAGAAGTTTTTCAGATGAGTGATAATGAAGAAGAAACTCAATCTCAGACTTTTCTACCCAATGAGACTCTTATCCAGATTGGAGTCCTTTGTAATGATAGCTCAATTGCCCAAGATAATGATAAGATGCAACGCTTTGGTGATCCAACTGAATTAGCATTAATTGAATTTGCTGAAAAAAATGGTTATTCAGTAAGTAGAATGCGGCAAGAATTTCCTCGTTTGGATGAAGTCCCTTTTGATTCAAAACGAAAAATGATGTCCACTCTTCATGAATTCAATGGGAAAAGAAGAATTTTAGTTAAGGGAGCACCCGATGTTTTAATTAATCGTTGCAGTTATTATCAATCAGGAGATAAAATACATCCTCTTGGTGAAAAAGAACGACAGCTCATTCATAATATTATTGAAAAAATGGCTAGTAAAGCGCTACGAGTTTTAGCTTTTGCTGAAAAGGAGATACCTGATAAAAGGAAAATTAGTGAAGAAGATGAGTATAATCTCAATTTTCACGGATTAGTTGGTATGATTGATCCTCCTCGGCCAGAAGTGAAACAAGCTTTATTAGAAGCTAACAGCGCAGGAATAGAGACTATCATGATCACCGGGGATAATCTTCTCACTGCTAAAACCATTGCTCAAGATTTAGGATTAATTAAATCTGGAGATGAAGCCATAACCGGACAAGAAATGGAAAAACTTTCCCAAGAGACCCTGATAGAAAAAATAAAACATCTGCGGGTTTTTGCCCGAGTGTGGCCGGAGCAAAAGTTAAAAATTGTTGAAGCTCTTCAGAGGAACAAAGAAGTGGTGGCTATGACTGGTGATGGGGTGAACGATGCACCAGCCTTAAAAAAGGCTGATATTGGTATCGCCATGGGAATTACTGGTACTGATGTTGCCAAAGAAGTAGCTGATGTGGTTTTAGTAGATGACAATTTTGCCACTATTGTCAAGGCGATTGAAGAAGGAAGAGTCATTTTTGATAATATCAGAAAATTTGTGGTGTATCTTTTAGCCTGTAATATAGGTGAAATATTTGCTATTTTTATTCCGATACTAATCGGTCTACACCGTCCTCTGGTTCCTGTACAAATATTACTTATCAACTTAGTAACTGATGGATTACCAGCAATGGCTTTGGGTGTTGACAGTCCAGAACCAGATATTATGATGAGAAAACCACGTAACCCTAAAGAAGGTATTCTCAACCCTCAATCAATGAAGATTATTTTCTTTAATTCAATATTTATCGCTTTATCAGTCATTATCGCTTTTATTACCGGTACCTCAATAGGTGGAATTGAAACCGGACGAACTATGGCTTTTGTTACCTTGGCGTTTTCGGAACTCCTTCGTGCTTATAGTTTTCGGTCAGAAAAAAGAAATTTCTGGGAGATTAATCTCCAATCCAATCTTTATCTAATTGAAGCTGCCTTATTATCGGCAGTAATTGTATTGGTTACCGTAGTTGTTCCATCGGCTGCTAAAGTTTTTTCCAATGTTCCACTCAACAGCTTGGAATGGACCTATACCATAGTGTTTTCTTTTATTTCATTTTTTGCTTATGAAATATGGAAATTATGGAATAAGAAACCTAAAACTTAATAGTTTCTAAATAAAGGAGGTAGAGAAGGTTGGAAATTGAATTGGTAAGTATTGATAATGAAAATTTTTATAATTTTATCCTTGGTCAAACTCATTTTATTAAAAGCGTTGAAGATATTTATGAAACAGTTTTTAGTTCTTCGCCATCTATTAAATTTGGTTTGGCTTTTTGTGAATCTTCTGGCCCTTGTTTGGTTCGCTACGAAGGAAATGATACTGAACTTATCGAATTAGCTAAAAAGAATGCTTTTAAATTAGGGTGCGGCCATTGTTTTATTTTATTTTTAAAAGATGGCTATCCAATTAATGTATTAAATGCACTGAAAATGGTTCCAGAAGTGTGTCATATATTTTGTGCTACAGCTAATCCCTGTGAAGTTATAGTAGCACATTCCCAACAAGGTAACGGGATTATGGGAGTGATTGATGGATATCCACCCAAAGGAGTAGAGAGTGAAAAGGATAAATTAGAACGACAGGAACTCCTTCAAAAATTTGGATATAAAAGATAATAGGTTTGATTGCCAAAAATAGTGAATACAATGAAAGGAGAAAAAGTGTGAATACGATTGAGGTATTAAAAACTAGACGCTCAATTCGTAGCTATCTTACCAAACCAGTAGAAAAGGAAAAAATTGAAACTATCATCGACTGTGCACGTTTAGCTCCAAGCGCCATTAACATTCAACCTTGGGAATTTATTGTGTTAACTGAACCTAAAATAAAAAAAGCAGTAGCTGATGCAACTGATTATGGAAAATTTATTCAAGATGCCCCAGTCGCCATTGTGGTTCTTTGTAGAAATGTAAAATATTTTCTTGAAGACGGTTGTGCAGCAACCATGAATATTTTAATTTCTGCTCATGCCTTGGGATTAGGAGCTTGCTGGATCGCTGGGGACAAAAAACCTTATGCAGAAAAGATTGTTGAGCTATTAAATGCTCCGAAAGACTACCGTTTAGTGAGTCTTATTTCCCTGGGATATCCTGCAGAGACTTCTCTGAGTAGTAAGATGAAAAGGCCACTTAATGAGGTCATTCATTGGGAATCATTTTAATCAGGGGAGCTTAAGATTATGAAAATAGGTATACTTTCTGATTCTCATGATGCTTTGGAAAAAATGCGAAAAGCAACTCAAATCTTTTTAGAAAAAAAGGTAGATGGAGTCATCCATAGTGGAGATTTTGTTGCACCTTTCTCAGTAGCAATATTATCTGAGTTAACTATTCCTTGGTGGGGCGTGTTGGGAAATAATGATGGAGAGGTTATTGGAATATTTCAAAAATCCAAGGGGTTAATCCATTCTTATTATCAAGAAATTGAAGTTAATTCCTATCGTATATGGGTTTCTCACTATTATCACCCTGCTGAACTTGCCTTTCAATCGGGGAGGTATGACTTATCTATTTTTGGCCATACTCATGAAAAAAAGTTACAGGAAGAAAAAGGTCGATTTCTATTGAATCCAGGGGAAAGTTGTGGTCTCCTCACCGGTGTGGCATCGATTGCAATATGTGATTTATCTAAAAAAGTAGTCGAATTCCTCGAAATTTAATATTATAGGAATTAAAGATGAATACTTATGTTTTATTGGTTGGATATTATTCGTCTTTCCGTTGGTATGCAGTGAATTGAAAAAAAACAGTGAAACGTATATTATGCTTACAATCTTATCAAATAAAATTGTTGAATTTGTTTTTGTAATGAACCATTAGTAAATATGATGATATAAACAAGGTAAAAAGGCACCTGGGATGATTTACAGTGGTAAATAATTATTACAGGAGGAGGAACAATGGAAATTATACGAGGTCATTTTACCCGTCAGTTAAGAGAAGTACAGGAAGATTTGGTAAATATGACCCAGGCTGCTAAAAAGATGCTGCAGATGGCTATTGAATCACTTCAAGAAAGAGATGTGGCGAAAGCCAAAGAAGTTATTTCTTTAGATGACATTGTTGATTCTTATAATTATAAAATCGAAGAAAAGTGTTTGAGAATGATTGCTCTTCAGCAACCAGTAGCTAAAGATTTGCGAGTTATAGCAGCTGTAATGAAAATCATAACTGATGTGGAAAGAATCGGTGATTATTCAATTGATATTGCTAAATTCAGTATTCGTCTTGCTGATAAGCCTCTATTTAAGCCACTTATCGATGTCCCAAAAATGGCAGAAATTGTAGTAAAAATGTTAGAAGAAACCTCGGCAACCTTCATCCAAAAAGACCTGAATGTTGTCCAAAAAGTTGTTGATGATGACGATAAAGTTGACAATCTTTATCGTTCAATTCATGAAGAAATCGTAAATTACATTGAAAAGGATCCTTCAGTTACCAGACAAGCTATTTGGATTCTTATGATTGCCCGCTATTTAGAAAGGATTGGGGACCATATCACCAATATAACTGAACGGATTTATTATATGGAAACTGGTGAGATGATTGAACTTCACCAATAAAAACAAAATGATGAAATTACCGATTGAAAAGACTATATATTATTTTACCCAGCCTGGTAAAGAAAATACCCAAAAAACTTTAGAATTAGCTGTGGAATGAGCTCTTTATCAATAGTAGGGGAAAAGGAATACTTTTTCAAAAGGAGGAATGAGTCATGGTAACGACTTTTAAAGCAACTGGACATTGGGATGGATGTTTGAGAGTAAAATCTAAGGTACGCGATTTTACACTCTCATATGACGAGCCGCCATCACTTGGGGGTGAAGATACAGCTCCGAACCCGGTTGAAGCGATGCTCTCATCATTGGTTGGATGTTTAAGTATTGTTGCTTGTGTGGTTGCTAATGAGAAAAAGCTACCAATTGAAGGAATTGATATCACTGTCGAGGGCGATCTTGATCCACGAGGATTTATGGGTCAAGATAAAACCGTCCGTCCCGGAATGTTGGCTATTCGTTATAATATTCAGGTAAAAGGAGATATAAATGAAAATCAGTTAAAGGAGTTTTTAGAAGCAATTGAGAAAAGATGCCCAGTATCTGATACTCTAAAAAATGGGACAAATATAATTGGGAGCATCGCAAAAGCTTAAATAGTGATTCGGAGGTGTGAGTTATAAGCCGTTGAATATTTTGCCAGAGGGTAACTATTCCCTCTGGTTTTTTATTTTTAAGATGATTATTTTGAAGAATCACTCACCATAGGAATTAGTAGAAAATGAAAAGTTTTGCTATAGTTTTGTATATTATTTTTTTAGGTTAGAATCTCATCTTTCAAACACTTTAATAAAAGATGAAAGGATGAGATCCCTACGCGGAAAAGAACCGCTCAGGATGACGACATTTTCAAATAATAACCTTTTACTCATTTATTATAAATACTGAATTCTAAAAAATTACTAAGGGAGGATGAAAATGAAAGCTGCTGTTTTAGAAGGGATTGATCAATTAGTCGTAAAAGAAGTCCCTAATTATAAAGTTAGTCGGGGTGAAGTATTAGTTCGGGTAAAGTCCTGTGCAGTATGCGGCTCTGACTTGCGAATTATGCATTCTGGAAATCCTCGAGTACAATATCCTCAAATCATTGGTCATGAAATTGCTGGAGAAGTTGTAGAAGTGGGAACTGGAGTTGAACGATTTGGAGTAGGCGATCGAGTTGCAGTTGGAGCCGATGTTCCCTGTGGGAAATGCTATTGGTGTCAGAATGGCAAGGGAACCAACTGTGCCATAAATTACGCAGTAGGTTATCAATTTCCTGGGGGTTTTGCCGAATACATCTTATTGAATGAGTTAACCGTTAATCAACAGGTGGTTAACCTAATTCCTGATAATCTATCTTATGATGAAGCGAGTCTGGCTGAACCTTTAGCCTGTGCTATTAACGGATTAGAAATGACTCAATTGGCCGTTGGTGATTCACTCTGTATTATAGGAGCTGGTCCGATTGGCTGTATGATGATTGAATTAGGTCGTCATATGGGAGCAACCAATATCATTGTCATTCAGAGATCGCAAAAACGCTTGGACATGGCCAAAAAATATAGTGCCGATCACTACTTTCTCAGTGATGACCCTGATATGGAAGCTAAAGTAAAAGGGGTTACCAGAGGTGAAGGTCCAGATGTAATCATGATTACCTGTGCTTCACCCGAGGCTCAGGAACAATCCCTTCTTTTGGCTCGGCATCGGGCACGGATTAATTATTTTGGAGGGCTGGCTACCAATGCAAGGAAATTAAATATATCGAGCAATCTTATTCATTATAAAGAACTTACTGTGTTAGGAAGTCATGGTAGTCTTCCTCGACATCATAAAAAGGCGATACAGATTATTGATAAAGGAATGGTTCATGCCGCTCAATATATTACTCATCGTTTCCCTTTGGATCGTATTCATGAGGCTTTTAGAGCTGCTGAATCAAGAGAAGGGCTGAAAGTGGTGGTGAATCCTTAACAATGGATAGGATGAATGCGTTAGTATTGCTGAAACCAGGTGAAATTCAATTTCAAAGCGTACCAAAACCCATTCCTGAAAAAGGAGAAGCCCTGATAAGGGTGAAGGCCTGTGGTATCTGTGGATCTGATATTCCCCGTATTTTTGGAAATATTGCTTATTATTATCCTTCTATACCTGGACATGAATTTGCCGGTGAGATTATAGAAGTTGGTGATTTTAATCATGACGGGGGTTGGGTGGGTAAGAGAGTAACTGTTTTCCCTTTGATTCCTTGTTATCAATGTCGTTTTTGCCAAATTGGGCTTTATGAGATTTGCGAAAATTATGGATATATTGGTTCCCGGCGAAACGGAGCTTTTGCCGAGTATGTAAACGTTCCCGTTGCTAATTGTATGGAGCTTCCAGAAAATGTTTCCTATGAATGTGGAGCATTGAGTGAGCCTGCTGCTGTGACTCTCCACGCTCTTCGGAGATCATTAATACCCTTTGGCAAAACCGTAGCCGTTTTTGGATTAGGTCCTATTGGGGTACTTTTTGGAATTTGGGCTAAAATATCAGGGGTAAGGCGTTTAATTGGATTTGATATCGATCCACAAAAAGTTGATTTTGCCCGGAAAAATGGATTTGACGATGCCATCATACCGGAACCGGAAAAATTGGAAGAAGCTGTTGAAAGGAATACGGAAGCTTTCGGTTTCGATCTGACTTGTGAAGCTTCGGGTAGCAGCCGAGCTTTAGTCGATTCAATAAAAATTACTCACAAGTTTGGAGAAATTATACTTTTAGGGAATCAGGAACGAGAAGTCACATTAACACCTCAAGAAATAAGCCTTATCTTGAGAAAACAATTGACTCTCCATGGAACCTGGAATTCACGATTTACTCATATTGGTTCAGATTGGAAAGCGGTTTTGGAATTTGAAAATTCTGGTCAGGCTAATTTTAAACCATTTATATCTCACCGTCTTTCATTGGAAGAAGCCCCTGAGTTTATACTTTTTATGAAAAATAAAAAAGTATTTTACAACAAGGTTCTTATTATCCCCTAAAAAAATAGATAAAAACACATATATAGGTATAAAAATTATGCGGAATAAGGAAGGTTAACTATGAATGAACCACCAGTAAAAATTAGTGCTTCATTGGATTGTGCAAATTATTTGGATTTGTTAACTGATATACGAAAATTAGAGAAAAGTGGAGTGGATATGCTCCACATGGATATCATGGATGGGCATTTTGTACCAAATTACGCACTGGGTACCAATTTACTCCGAAAACTTCGACCCCAAACTAATCTGCTTTTTGATGTCCATTTCATGACTAGTAATCCCGATGTATCAATTCCGATTTTTGCCAACTTGGGAGCCGATATAATTACCTTTCATGTTGAAGCGACCTCTCGTCTTCATCAAATGGTAGGAACTATTAAAAATTTGGGGAAAAAGGCCGGCTTAGCTTTAAATCCTTCGACACCGCCTGGAATTCTTGAATATATTCTTCCTTATGTAGATATGGTATTGGTTATGACGGTCGATCCAGGATTTGTTGGACAAAAATTTGTGTCAGAAGTGGTGAAAAAAGTTCAAATAATTCGTGAAATGATTGAGTCATTCCGATTAAAAATTGATATCGCCGTAGATGGAGGAATAGGTGAGAAAACCGTTCCGCTCTTAAAAAAAGCCGGTGCTAATGTGTTTGTAGCAGGAACTTCCAGCATCTTTTCTGGGAAGGAAGAGATTGAAGTTGCTTCTCATAAATTTCGACAATTGTGTGAAAAAAACTAATTAAGGAGTGAAAAATATGTCGTTTTATGAAGATTTGTTGGAACAGCTAATAACTTGGAAAAAAATTGATACCCACGAACATTTCCTTCCTCAGGAAACCTATCAAGGCCACCCGGATATTCTATTCGCTATCCTTCGAGAAAGTTACCTTCCCTGGATTGTTTATGGAGCCCGGGATCATAATACGGTGACCGTAACCCGCGAAGATCTTTTGCAAGGTATGAAAAAGATACCTGCCAGCGCTTTTTTGAGATATATAATTGAAGCCTTTCAATTTATGTATGGTTTTTCCGATGAAGAAATCAACGAAAAGAATTGGG
>Ga0255342_1006082_pt1 | contig 11202 bp, 7 predicted proteins | sample wastewater_treat_3_FD_192416 | JGI IMG/M metagenome (GOLD analysis project Ga0255342, IMG submission 192416) | Wastewater microbial communities from Lulu Island WWTP, Vancouver, Canada - plant14 | ecosystem: Engineered > WWTP > Wastewater > Unclassified | place: Canada: Vancouver, British...
TTATAAATATCTTTCAGCTTCAGATGAATGCCTTCAGAAATGTACATGTTGTCTTTTTCAAGCTCAAGCGATTCTTTAAGGGCGGCTATTGCTTTATCGGTATCACCGCTTTTCAAGTACCTGTCTGTCAGGAACTGGCGAACCTCGATGATATCTCGATATTTTTGGCAGAACAGTTCAATAGCCTCATCGGAATATCCAAGCTTATCCATAAGCTCGATGTGATACAATATCCATTTTTTACGTTCATAATTGCTGATATTATTCTTTGAGATGATCTTATCAGAGCATTCAAGCATTTTTTCGAGAAATTTTTCTTCATCAAAACATTCTTTGATAAAGTCAAAGTATAGCTCAGTGAAGTAGTCAAACTTTGTATCTAACTTTCTGAAAGCGGAGTTAAATAGCCTATGTTTTGTTTTTATGTCCGACTCATCAGCGATAGTCGAGAGCATTTCAAGACAGCAGTTTTGAAAATAACTAATATCTCCGTCATCATCAAGATCGGTAATAAGTATCTCATCGTAATAATAGCTTACGATCTCAAAGGCTTCAAAATAACATTTCCATTCAATAAGACTATCTGTACACTCCTCAAGAAGTTTGACCGCTTCATTAATAAACGGAGAAACGTTTTTCCAGTTTATAAATCCGCTGTTATCGGAGTATTGCCCTATCAATGATTTGAGCTGAGACTTATACTCAGCTATGCTTATGCTACCGTTTTCACCGTCAATAAAGCGGATAAAGCGCTCTTCCAGTCCGGTGTCATATCTCATCGCATTTATGAGAAATTCCTTTATCTGCTCAGAAGATGTAACTGCAATAAGACTTTCAATATCTGTATAATGTGGATTTGAATGATTTTGTAAATCCTCTAACAAATATAATACAGCAGCCATATGCTTACAATTATTGCCGTCAGAAGCATACGGACAATCGCAGTACATATCATCAATACCTCCGTCAGAGAAGTAAATGTTTACCTCATAGTCGTCTGAACCTGAAACCACTGCATTTACTTCATCAGCCATTGAGCTGAGTATTTCTGCATTCCCATTATGATAATAATCATATCCTCTTTCAAGAATAATGGGATTAAATAATTTCTTCCAATCCATTGCTGCTCCTTATTGCTCAGCTGCGGTCATAGTGATGCTCAATGATCGCTCTCAGATTATCATAAACAAAAGACTGTGCCTGTACTGAATACAGATTAAGATAATATTCTGTGCCTCGCTGACTTGTTTTAAGGTGTGATGTAATACCAATATCTTCTCCAGCAGAGGTTACAACTCGGTTTCCGTCAGCGTTTTTGGTCATCATCCCTATACTTTCAAGCCAGTCATTTATCCAGGCAGCCTGCATTTTCTTTGTACCGTTATCAGCAATGACTCTGTTTATCTCATTAGCAATATCGCTGACCTTACATTCTCCGTAATTAAGCTGCAACTGCGAAAACTGATCATCATTTATGAAAACTCGTCTGCGTCTTTGCTTTTCCGGAGCCGCAGGTCTGTTCTCAAACGATTCTATCTCCCATTCAAGCACTCTGGAAATATACTCAAAACAGGCTATAACACGACTATCACAAACGATATCGTCTTCATGAACACGCATACCTGAATTCGGATCAACACCACCGGAGAGCTTGTCCATATATAGCTTTGCTCGTTTAAGTTTATCTATCTCATTCATTTATCATCGCCTCTTTCCAAAGTAGTCGATAAGTACACCTTTGATGAAGTAATATTTGCAGGCATATATGTCTATGCTGTTCATTGCTTCGCCTGCTTCCGCTTTTTTCTTTATTATATCATACAGATAACTATGATTCAAGGTATATTATTGAAACGTTTTAAGTTTGATTATTCTTTAAGATATGCTATGATTATTACTATGTCCGTTCAAGATACCATGAGCAGGCAAATTCAAAAAGGAATAGTAATAATGAAGAAGAATTCAGAGTACAAAAAGAAGAAAGCCATTAAACGCTATCTTGATGGTGAAAAAGTCAAGCAGATAGCAGGAGCTATGAAAATATCCACAAGTACTATTTACTCATGGATAAGGCAATACAATGAAAAGCGCAATAGTATTGCCAATGAGGTGACTGAGCTGAGAAAGCTGGCAGAGCGTCAGCAGAAGATGATCGAGATCCTCAAAACGGTTGATTGTACAGTAAGTGCGCCGCTTAAAGAGAAGCTGTCCGCAATGGAAAAACTGTATGGGAAATACAATAATCACCTGTTATGTGAGACTATGGAGGTGGACCGAGAGGTACATTTCTTAACCGCATCAAACGAAGCAAAGGCGAAAATAACTGGTATAATCAGCGCCGTGAGGAATTGAAGATTCAAATACAGAAGCTGTTTGAAGAAAACAACCAAATCTATGGTTCCAAGAAAATAACAGCACTGCTGCGAAAGCAGTATGTTAATGTTAGCGAAGAAATGGTCAGAGAGCTTATGAATGAATTAGGCTTGAAGAGTGTGCGAACAAATTCAAAGAAGGAATACGTCAAAGAAAAGCGGAAAAAGAATATCCTTAAACAGCAATTCAAAGCTGATTCACCGAATAGGGTGTGGGTGAGCGATGTTACCGTTTTCAGTTATGGCGACTATTATTACTATATATGCGCGATAATTGACCTGTTTTCTCGCAAAGTTGTAGCATACCACATCAGCAAACACAACAGCACTCAGCTTGTGAAGACAACTATGAAAAGAGCAATCACATCAAGAAAACCGTCACCCGGTCTGATCCTTCACACGGATAATGGAAGCAATTTCTGTTCAAAGACTTTTGAAAACTATCTGAAGGAGAATGAGGTAGTTCATTCGTTTTCACGTTCTGGCACTCCTCATGATAATGCGGTCGCAGAGTCCTTCTTTTCTTCGTTGAAGCAGGAGGAACTGTACCGAAGGAAAATAAACAGTGAGGCGGAGCTTTACAGGATAATTGAAAATTATATCAACTTCTATAATTCCGAGCGCCTACATTCAGCCAATCACTATAAATCGCCTGATGAATACGAAGAAGAATATTATAAAAAATGAAAAAAGTGCAGAACACTTCGATTTTTATTTACAGAATTCAGATTTTTAGTCGTATCATAACCAATTTTTTCAGATAAAAAGAAAAGCCGTAATTGCCAATATATAGGCAACAACAGCTCACAAATGAAAAACCTTTCTGAACATGCGGGTTCAGAAAGGTTTAGTCATATCAAAAAAAGCTATTGACAAACCCTATTTAATAGGGTATAATATAAGTGTAAAGAGGTGACATCGTTGACAAGAGAATTTGTTATAACCAAAGAATTTGATAAAAACTGGAAAGATATTGGACTCACCGATGATGACTTGAAGATATTACAGCAAGAGCTTATATTAAATCCACAAAAAGGTGATGTGATTCAGGGAACCAGTGGACTTCGCAAGTTAAGAATTGCATTTGAAAACAGAGGAAAAAGCGGAAGTGGCAGAGTGTGTTACGTTGATTTTGCAGTATATGAGAAAATTTATCTTATTACTGCATATCCTAAGAATGAAAAGGAGAATCTAAGCAAATCGGAAAGAAATGCTATATCAGAGATGATAAAGCAGCTTGAACGTGCATTGAAAGGGTGATATTATGAAAGCATTTGATAGCATTATGAAAGGTTTGAATGAAGCTGTTGAATACGAAAAGGGTGAAAAGACAGCTCGCTCAGAGCGTGTAACAATTATTCCCCCTCCAAATGTATCAGCAAGCGAAGTTAGGGAACTAAGGCTTCGGCTTAACATGACACAGAGTGCATTTGCTGCTCTAATGGGAGTAACAAACAAAACCGTTGAAGCATGGGAGAAAGGCACTAATACCCCTGCCGGAACGGCAAGAAGAATGATTGGATTGCTCGAAGCTGACAATTCTATTCCAGAAAAATACAATATCATAAATTATTAAGCCAAAAGCTCCTGAGAAATCAGGAGCTTTGCTTATTTCTATTAGGAGTGAAATGTGTATGTGTATTAAGGAATTTATGTCACCAGAACAGCTTGAAAAGTACAATTCAAGCGATTTTACTCCGCAGCCGTCATTAGGCGGTGCAGAGTGTCAAGGCAATGGACAGCATGAAGAGGTAGAAAAACAGTGCGATGAATGTGATTATTTCCTTATATGCTTTCCAGAGACAAAGTAAATAATTGACATAAATAATCTAAAATTATATAAGTTTAAGCTCAACGTAACAAGTCAAACTAAGCACTATTCTCCGATAGTGCTTTTCTAATATCCAGAAGAAAAGAGGTGCAAAGGTGCGGAATATAAAATTATCCAATAAGATATTTGATCTTGGTTTATCTGCAAAGGAACTGAGCATATATGCTTACCTTTGCAGCCTGCCGTCTGACTATCTAATGTTTGACGGTACTGCCGTTAAGGTTAAGCAGACTACAATAGCTCAGAAATGTGGCTTAAAGGCTGTTCAGACTGTCTCAAAGGTAATAAGCAGTCTTGCAACAAAAGGTCTTGTAATGCCAATTAAACGCTCCCTGAAGGCGAATGGATATAAAGGAACATACATATATGAAATAAAGAAGCTGCCAACAAATGACAGCTTCTTTTTTGTAGATCGCAGCGTATTCGGACAGCTCGTTCCGAGACAGATGATGATTTATCTCTTTATATGTAAGAGCTTCTCTATGCAGCTTAAGGACTGCTGGAACAGCTATAATGACATATGCCGCCAAACAGGTATGAAGCGTGAGACAATAATAAATACAATCTCAGAGCTTGAAAGCCTGAAGCTGATACGAAGAAGTAAGAGGAAATCAAAAGAGAATAGACGTGTATATGTAGATAATCATTATATTCTCATCTTTTACGTCAAAGGAAAGATAAGGAAAAAGGGGAAAAAAATAGCCCGATTGCATTCGCAGTACAATCGGACTTGTGGATCGCTTATAAAAAGCATTAAGTTCACTTTTAATAATATCACAAAAAAGATGATTTGTCAAGTCAGCGGCAAAACTTTTTTTAAAAGGGGTAGTCCGCAAATTTAAAGTCATCTTCAAGTACCTAATTATATCACTTTATTGAAATAAAAAATACTGAATTACTTATAGTATATAAATAACATAAAGTATATAAACTTTATTATAATATAGAGTCAGATGTGCGCACGAAATTAACAAATGTTCGGTGCGCTTTTTATTTTTCAATAAAGCAACAAGCGAAAAAGGAGGGGTGTCAGTGTTGAATACTTCGTAAAGGGAATTTCCTGACGGTTATTTTTTTATAAATACTGTTGATCTGCACAATCAGACGAGATTTTAAATTCTGGTTTTTGTGGCGGAGAGAGAATGAATTCAAAAAATCAAATATCCATGCAAAAAACTTGACTTCTCCGCTTTAAAGTGCTACTATGATAAAGGGAGGTAAAAATTATCATGGCAAATTCTATACCCGTAGGACATTACAGTCAGCTGGGTGAACAGACAATCCGACGTATGTCAACTGATGATGTTGAGTACATGAACTTCCTGAAATACTTTGGAAGGGTATTCAAACATCCTGTATCAGTGGCACTGGAATTCTATGTGAACAGACCGGAAGCGCAGTTTATTGCTTCTGGAAATCAATGGAAACGTGCTGGTTATCAGGTAAATCCTGCAAGCATAGGCATTCAGTTCCTCGATCAGAAAGGTAACGAAGTTACACTATACGATTTTGAAGATGTAATAGGGGATTATCCTCCTAAGCGGTGGACTATAACGAACAGAAATGTTGATGCTGTCCGTAACGAACTCGGACTTCCAAATGATGCGCCTCTTTTCAGTTCGTTGGATGAGTCTGCTGCTTCCGCTATTGATGATTTAAGCTTAATTCAGGACTTGGAACTTACAGATCTTTCAAGCGAAGATAAGCTTAAATTCCGTAATTCGTATCATAACATGATACAGACGATGATAGCCGGAAGATTGGAAATCAACGGTGCAAGGTATAATGTTCAGCCTGACAGAACTGCATTAGAATTCTGTAAAAACGATGAACAAATGCTTATGCTGCTGACAAGTGCTGCATCTTCCGCAAGAAAAGCACTTACAAGCGTAGAATATGCCTTTGATACCCTGAGAACCGAAAATGCTTTACGAAAGGAAGAACAGAATTATGACTTACGAACAGTGGAAAGCTCTCAGCGAAGAGCAGAAAATGGAAGTTCCCGAAGTGGAATATCCTCAGATACCGAAAGAACAGCTGGAGAACGGACTGACAGAGTCTCATCTGGAGAAGAAGGACGGACAGCTGGGGTGGACAATAGTTCAGAAAGTCGGAGATCAGGAGAAAATATTCTGGATAGCGGAAACAATAACGAAAACGATAACATCAGGAGAAATGACGATAGAGCAGCCGTATCTTCTGAACCCATTGGACGGACTGTATATCCCAATGATACAGAACGAACCTTCCATGAAAGAACAACCGGTGGGACTGTACGGCAGAATGTGGATGGAGAACATGGAGAAGAACTATCCAGCAAAGGCGGAACTGATGATGTTCAATCACAATTATCTGACGGTAGCTCGGTCAGTGGACAAGAGAGCATCGGAGTATTACGAACAGCTGAGCGAGAAATGGGACAGGGACAATCCTCGTCCGACAACGGGATACGAAGCGATTCAGCAGTGGTCAAGGATGAAGAAGTACGAGATAGATCACTTAGTAATGACGGAAGTAGTTCTCGTTCCGGTGACAACTCCGTAAATGACGAAATCATCAATAAATGGACGGATATTGACGTTATCATAGATAACGATAACGGTACTGTTGATTGGGTATATTATAATCCCGACAGTTCTGAAGGCGGACAGCTTGTTGTAAGCCATATTTCACAGGACTCTTTGATAGAGGCATCTCGATTTGAAAATGCATTTGATTTCATTCAGTCAATATCTACGCAAGAGCTTATAGATATATCTGCGGTTGATTTTGCCGATACAGCAAACTACTACTATGATTTATCTGAAAATAACAATGCATTACGTGTGTTCAGAACAGAAAATCCAGAGAAAATAGCGCAATTCCTGATAGACTATGCAAAGAAACTTGACAATTTAACAAACAACAGTTATTTTTCATATCGTACTGCGCTCAGGAATACAAGATTTACAAGGCTTAATGAAAACCAGACTTTCAATTATAGCTATTCAAAATTCATAGATACTCCTGAAAACAGTATATGGGGTGACGTTCAGGGCAGTTTCCGTATAAATAACGGCATATTTGAAGTGTCTACAGCTTCACATGGCGGTATTATGATAAAATCCGAAATTGCAAGGATCCTGTTTTCAAAAGAAGCTCAGGCTGTCGCTCAGAAAGAAAATGGTTGGTATTACTTTGAGGAAGATTGTGACTATGCAGTTGCCAAGAGAGAGCTTCTTGATAAAGGACTATTTGAGAATATCGACTACTATTTTTCAAGACAGTATAACAAAAAAACCGATGAATTCTTTTCACTATATTCCAATAGTCTTAATGAAAGCATTCAGCGTTGGCACAGCAAATACTGGGATAGCCGTGAAGTTGCTCTATTCAACGCACTTTCTTCTGAAGAACAGGCAGCAGAAATCGGACAGCTTTCATTTGCAGATAATGTGGCAGACGCAGCTGACGAAGCAGAGACTGCTGAAATCAGAAATCATGCAATTGAAACAACAATGGACGATGTAAGGAAGCGTATTGAACGTCTGGAAGCTGCTAATGGTGATCCGAATGAGCTTGCAACACAGGTAAATATGCTGAATTTCCTGCAAACTGCCATAGAACAGGGCGTTGAGATCACTTCTGATAACTTCAAATCATTTGTAGCTGAGAATGGTGTTGCTACAAGCAGCAACGTTTCTGAGAATTACTTTGAGATATATCAGTTGAAAAATGATGAAAGTTTACGTTATCACAGGTTTACAAGCTATGAGCAGCTCACAAATGAAGGAAATGCGGTTGAAGCTGAGAATTATAATCTCGTATACACAGCAGAGCTTACAGGCGGTACAACACTTGAAGATATATATACCCGTTTCAATATCTCTCATCCAGCAGACTTCAACGGACACTCGCTTTCTGTAAGTGACATTATCGTAGTACATGACAGCAGCGATGTTGCCGCATACTATGTAGATGATGTTGGCTACAAGCGTGTTCCTGAGTTTTTGAAGCCTGAACACGAGCAGAGTATCGTTGATACAAATATCAATGATGAAGCAGTTATTGAAACAGTTTCAAATGATAATGAACAGGCAATACATGACGGTTTTGCCACTGTTTACGGTAATCATAATTACACTGAAAAGCAAAAGTTGTTCCTTGAACGTCTCGAAAAGTTTGCTGTAAGAGAAAACGTAACAGAAAACATCATAGATACGGCATTTGAAAATAATTCAGCATTCCATAACACTTATGGAAACAGAGAGTATGTAAGTCGAAATATCTTTGGCAGACGTTTAGGCAGTACCGAAAGAGAGCTTATATCAGCTATCCAGACAAATATAGCAAAGACTTCTGAGAAAGAGCCTGTGACACTTGATGAAGTTATTGCTAAGTTCTATGATTCTGACAGCTCAGAGGTAAAGAGTGCAGACGGTACATGGTCTATCAACTATACTGACGGAAACGAATTTGCCGAAGTATACCACAACGGTAACGCTGCTTGTGCTGTTCTGCTTGAAAATGATGTATTTTCCGTAAAACCTTACGAAGAATTAAGTGCTGTTCCTGCAATGGTCGCAAGAGCAATGAAATCAGTTCTGCCTGACACAGAGGTTCAGCTCCTGCAATTTGAGCGTACTTTCGAGAATGATCTTGAAAAAGCTCAGTATCTTATCAATTCATTCTGTGAGAGCGAATACGGCAGTGAAGCTGATTTCAGTGATATGCATAACATAGGTATTGCGTATACAACTTTGACCGACGCTGAACTACCAGTTCAGGTTTCAGCCGACCTCATAGATCATAGAATAACCTATGAATTTGACGGTGAGATATACAGTACAGAGCAGTATAGCGGAATAAGAGATATGGTTGAAAACGGTCTGACAGGTCTTGACTTTAATGAACTTGTTTCAGTTCCAGATGATGTAATAGAACGCCATGAACAATCAGACGTTCCGGAGACCGAAAGATATTCCACTATATACATGACATTATCACGTTGTCAGCAGGAGTGCAACTATGCTATAAACAGGGCAGATGAGATTAATAGCTTTACTGCTCTTAACAAGTATATGTACGGTGGAGATGCTGCTTCTTGCATTAGGATAATGCGTGAGTTCTATGATAAGCTTCCCGATAATGAGAAGCCAGAGTGGTTGTCCGCAGCGGATATAGACAGCTATGAAAAGCAGCTTAATAATATTATTACAAAGCTCAACGCAGAAGAAATAAAAACAGCTCCACAAGTTCTTATAAGTGCCGAAATAAACGGTGAATTCAATTATTATAATCTGTCAGGCAATTCTCTTGACGATATAATGAGAGTAGCTAAAACGATAGATCCGCTTGTTAGGTATTCTGATCTTGGAAACAGGATAAGCGGAGAAGAATATGCCGAAATTCAGCAAAGCGCAGATTTTTCTTTTTCAGTAGAGCTTGACTTTGATAACGACGCCGCGACTATTTACAGAGTAAATGGTGGTCAGGGTGGAATATCCGAAGCCGACAGGACAGATGATAACATTTCTTTTGAGAACATTAAAATATCTGAATATCGCTTACCATATACAGGTCTTGGTGCTGAGAACATCACTATAAATGCTGAGGACGCTATATCAATGTGGGACAATGGCTTTAAGGTTTATTATAATAATGAAGCCGTTCCGAAACGCAATGAGCTTCCCGAAGGAACAGATGTAACTGAGGTGTTCAGTGATGATAAAGTATTCACAGCTGCCTTTGGTGACGTAAAGCAGCAGAATATGATAGATACTATCGCAAGCAATATACATGATCTCGACGCGGTTATGGACGAGGACAGGTACATTGATATTCGCGGCTTTATTGATACCGATGAAGATAATGCTTTTGAGTGGAATGATAATCTGAATGTATATCAGAATGTTGAAAAAGCACTTGTGCAGCATAATTATAACTTTATAGATGAATACCTCACTGCTGTTCATGACGATCATGATAGTATAAGAGCTGATATAGCACAAGATACGCTCGTTGAGTATAACAACTATGCTCCGCCTTTCAAAGAGTATAATACTGTAATAGATCTTCCAGAGTACAGTCTGTCCATAGATTTGAAAGAAGTGGACGATCTTTATCTCAGAGATGAATATTCCGTTTATGAAGGTGGCATGGATAGCAATGGTCATGAGCGCAAAGATAATTATTCAGCTCAGAGTGCTACTCTTACCGTGAGACTCAATGCCTATGGTTACGCAGAAGTTGAGGAATACAATAGTTATTCTGAGTTTAGTCCTACAACAAATTCGGATTTTGACCTTTCAAACGAAGAAGATGTGCAGGAGCTTAGAGATAAGGTTGCAAAATTCATTGGTAATTCCGAAAATCTTGAGGTGTATTCTCATAAATATGAGGAAACAAAGTCATATCAGGTCAAGGAAGCTGCCGTTGATACAAATAGCAACGACATTGAACAGCTCACCGATGAGCTGAATGCTCAGACATTAAGTGATGTTGAAGTCGGTGATATTCTGCTTACAAGAGAACCCGAAACAGGAGAAGCAATGTATTTCCGCATTGACAGCATGAATGACAACTTTATGGTAAGCATGACTCGCGTTGCTGACGCTGCTGGAAATGACTACAACGAAATAGGACTTGCGACAAAGGAAATTATTGACGGTCACTGGAAAGAAACGTTGCTCGATGAGAATACAGACTTCCCGATAGTGCGATATACAAAGAATTATCAGGAAGAACTAAGAAATATCAACGTGGATAATACTGTCATTGATATTCCTGAATACGGTATAATTGTAGATTTAAAGGATATTAATTCCTTTGTAGTCGAAGATACACATTATATCAAAGACAACAATGTGCTGAACAGAATGCTGTCAATTGAGCTTACAGCTGACAACACTGCGGAGTCTGTTATTATAACAGAAGGTTCAGATGATAAACCAAGAATGACTTTTGATTTATCGGATAAAGCTGATAAAAAGGCAATAAAAGACCTTGTTACGGACTTTA
>Ga0255342_1006086_pt1 | contig 11193 bp, 5 predicted proteins | sample wastewater_treat_3_FD_192416 | JGI IMG/M metagenome (GOLD analysis project Ga0255342, IMG submission 192416) | Wastewater microbial communities from Lulu Island WWTP, Vancouver, Canada - plant14 | ecosystem: Engineered > WWTP > Wastewater > Unclassified | place: Canada: Vancouver, British...
CATTCTGCTACCGTTCAATAATAGCGAACAAAAAACAAATTTCAGTGGATCGACATTGCCTTTAATCGCAGCTTTGATTATTGCCAGTGCCCACAAATTTCTCTTCGTAAAAAGCTCATCCACGGTGCGGAAGTTCCGACCCGGTCGCCATTCTGCGCCCCAGCACTCCTGATCCTCGGGGGCATGCATCATGCGCTCGGTAGGATACCAGTAAGGAATTTCCTTCTCCTCGATTTCACGCAGCTTGCCCAGGTCATATTTCTCAAAGTATTCCCGCTTAAGTGGGTCGGGGTCGTTGTAGCGGCGCTGATCCCGTTGAGGTTTGCAACCACCTTCACACAGGTAGCTGACCAGCACCGGAACGGCACCAAACTTTTCTCCCCGGGTGCTTATCTCTTCCACCTGCCCCTTCTGGAAACAATGAGGACAGGCTTTAATTTTTTTGCTCTTGCCAGCTTTAGTTTTCCCTTCTGCCTCCACACAGTCAAAAAGAGGGATTTTCTGCAGACAGCGGGGACACTGGAAGACCTGGGAATACACGGTGTAGGCGGTAGTAGCAGGCCCACCACAACGGTCACAGCAGGTCTCATAGAGCCAGTCGATTTCCGGTTTAACTCGTGCTTTTAGTTCGGCAAAGGCCTTCTGCAGTTCTTCTACATCCACCGGGGTGCAGTAATTCTTGGTAATAAAGGTAGCCGCCGGACTGCGGTCTATGGCTATAGCCTTGCGCCCCTCCATCAGCGCAGCCAGAGCAGTACCGCCGGAGCCGCAGAAGGGGTCCAGTACCAGGTCACCCGGCTCAGTATAATGCGTGATATACTGGCGAATGGCATCATGGGGCTTTTTAGACCAGTAGGTATGCATATTATATATGGCCGTAGCCTTGGTAGTCTTAATCGGCTTATCAAAAGCGGGGATATCGTAATCGTCATTGACCGGGTCATAAGGTTTTTCCTGTAGATGCTGTTCCACAAAAGCCTTCAGGTTAGGATTCGGCTTGTCGCCAGAATAGTAACCTTCGGGCATACGGGGAACAGTGCTTTTGAACATGGCATCCTGCTTAATATTATCAGATTTTTTCACGCTATCACCTCATACTTTTGGGCGTCAACCCCAGGATATTACCCAGATGGGAGGGTACCTGGCGTATGACCTTCTCGGCATTAAGTTTTAATACAAATCTATGCGAGCGGGTTTTACGCACCGTGCGGTGTCCGTCCCGGTAACTGATTTCCAGGGTAAAAACCCGCTGCATATAACCAGAGCGGCGCTCTTCCACACTGGCATCACCTGCATCCGGTTGAAAACGATAGCTTACCTTGCCTCCGGTTCCGCCTATATAGAGAATCTGCCCCGGCAGGGAGAACTGCTCTACATCAGCAGCATAGTAGGCCCGCACCTCTACCCTCAGGTCATCGGGAAATAACTGGGGAGCAGAGGCATAGTCCAGCCGGGCGCTTAATTCAATATTTTCCCCTTCCAGGACTTCGGTCGGACCCCCGATCTGGCTTAAATTAAGCAATCCCTGGTCCGGGTCTTTGACCTGAAGAACTATCATGGGAATAAGTAGTTCCTGCATAGAAATACCCCCATGAGAAAAAGCATCAGGGTGGTACGGGGCAGCGGGACGGCGGAAGGAAAAACCGGTGCGGGGAAAAGCCACCGTTTTAAACTGGTGTTCCTCCATCTCTCCGCCAGCCTTATTGAACCGGGTTTCCCGATCAGTAATTTGTAATTGCTGGGGGGTAAAAGCAATAATATTCTTCTTTACTGCTGGAGGAAGCTGCAGTTCTTCATAAGGGCTTTTTAAAAGGCAGTTAAGATAAGTACAATCATAGGGTATATGTAAATCGCCGCTATCAAACCAGATATCCTTGCGGCCTACCCGAGCGAAGCCATGATCGGCGGTAATAAAAACCTGGGTTCCGGGACTCAGATTACGAACAATAGCCATAATCTCGTGGTCAATAATGTTTTTTACCTGCTGGTAAATCACCGCCAGGGGTCGTGCCGGCACTTCCCGCTCCGGTGCTATTTTTTTCACCCTGATGCCATGTAATTCAGTATCGCAAAGTTCAAAAATGTAAACGTCCAGGTTATCCCAGCGATAATGAACCGTTTCTCCGGTTCCGCTCCCTTCCGGAGTAACTACTTCGACCGGCAGATCTTGATGATACAGCTTTTTCAACGCCCCCTGCAAGAGCTTATCTTCGCCTGCGGCGGTATTGAATGAAGCCGGGAAATCCCCGGCACTGATGGCCTTTCGGCTTAAATGGGTCTCACTGGGAAGCAGGGCACATCCCAACTTCTCTTCGATTATTTCCATATAATCACTCAGTGTATCCCGCAGGAATAAATCCCAAATATCATAGCGCATGCCATCAAAAATAAACAAAACTGCTTTTTCTCTACGGGCATCCCAGTAAGGCTGTAAACAGGTTTCTAAAAAGCGGCTGGTCAGCACCGGCCCTTTGGCAACCTCAAATTCTCCCTTTACCCAGGAAGGAAAATGGCGGCTAACTACCTCTTGAAACTTGAGATTGAGAGAGTCAATACTGTGCAAAACCCTTTCGCTATAGACTTGTACCCGTTCACGTAAGCGTTCTCTTACCTCAGCCCAGGGTTCCGGCAACCCTTCAACATTTCGGGGTAGAAGCTCGGCACTGTTAACCTGCCGCTCTAAAAGGGAAAGCAGGTATTCCAGTCGTCCCAGGCCGTTTTTAGTCCACCGCTCCCAGAAATCAGCAAAATCCAATTGATCCGCTTTTTTTACGCTAACAGCTTTCAGGAATGCCTGCAATTCCCGCCGCCGGGGTTCAATTTCCAGGAAGAGGCGGTAAATCTCGACCAGACTGCTCCAGGAAGGACTTACCCGCTGGTCTACCAGGCGCTGAATTGCCATATCGCCCGAATGAAAAAGAACTTTTTGCACCCTTTGCTGACAGGTGGTGGAAGGTTTATCTGAAAATAAATCCTCTATCGCCAGGAGCAGACCCAGGGAGCGGAAAAGCGTGGAGTAGTTTTCTTTCTCCAACAGGGAGGTAAATCCTTCAGGTTGGTCAACATGTAAATGCTGGAGCAAGATATATTCCAACTGTTCACGATCCAGGCTCATTTCCAGGTTGAGTAAATCCCGATCGGCACGGGCCGGATCCATAGAAACCAACCGGGGAGCATCATCCTGTAAAATGGTTTGGTCTACTTTCTGAAAGGAAACCAGCCCGGGGTCGATGTTAGCCAGCAGCAACCTCCACTGAGGGCTATGCTGGGCCAATATAACCGCCAGGTAAAACCCATTTACCACTTCTTCCGGATCCCGGTCGGCAAACCAGCAGAAGGGGGGTGGCGCTTGTTTTAGTTTTTCCCGAATAGGCCCCACTATGTTAGGCGCCAGACGCTGCAATTCATCGATGAGGTGGTGACCCATGAGACCAATGCGCCAGTATTCTTCAGCCCCCAATTTCTTAAAGGCAGCCTCCGGCATCCCCAGGGCAGCGAAAGCTACTATAGTTTCAAAGTCCGAGTCCCTGAAGCGCGTAGAATCAATCAGACGCAGGTTACGGTAAGCAGTCAGGACACCTTCAACATTGGGAATAATCAAGCGGGCGTGGCGGTAATCATTACAGGCCGGAGGCCAACCAGCATCACCGGTAACATCACGCAGGTACTGGTAGAGATCCAGTTTAATCCGAGCTGATGGGGGTACCACTGCTAAAAAATCGGGATAAAAAAGGGGAGGAGCTGTACTTACGCTCCGATTTCGTAACCGTTCCACCGGGGTTTGGTCAATGACCATGATTCTCTTAACCTCCGCATCCTGCCGTACATTTTCAAAAATGAAACGGAAAGCGAGGTTAGTAGAAGCCCGGATAACCGTGAAACCAGCCTGAGCAGCCAGATGATCAACTCGAGCTTCAGCTGCACTGGTCAGCCGCAGGGGATCCTGAATTAAAACCCGGTCATAATCAATGCAGCTTTCTAGCTGGTTTACAATCCATTCTTGCAGCGTCAATTTTCTCACCTACTCCAATAACAGTATGGGGAGAGTATCTTCGTCCCCCTTTACTTCTTCTAACTGCTGGTTAAGAAAGTCGCTGAATTCCTCAACCAGAGTAGGAACCTGTTCCCTTTCCACCGTTTTACTGGTGGGTTGGAAATCATTTAGATCAACCTTTATAACTACCAGCTTCTTCAAGTAGCGATTAATAATTTCTACAGCACCCTCGTCCTCCAGTACAGTGTCCACCAGAAACCGGCGCAGTTCGGTAATATTATTGCAAGTCAAGATTCCGGCAATCACTTCTTCATTTTTTCCCTGTTCCAGTCGTTGGCGAATAGCCGGGTTTAAAAGAATCTGCAGCTTCTGATTAATAGTAGTTTCATAGTGAAGCCGTGCTGCATTTTTAAGCTGTTCCGCTACTTGCAGGTAATTATCAGCATTATTAAAACTGAGACCGCATTGGTGAACCGGATGCAGGCGCAACTCGTCCTGGACTGATTTTTTGGAAGAAGCGGGGCAGGTAAATATTTTAGCTTCCATTTCCTTTAAGCTGGAAACCAACTCGTCCAGAAAAACCGGTTGCAATGCGCTGATTTGTTGCAAAATGGGTATGCTGTTATATTCCCGCCCCTTTAATAGTACATTAATGCCGGCGCGGGAATTATCACAGAACTCGGTAACTGCATCGTGCATGGCTATGTAAGCAGTTGAGTAAGCAGTAATGAGCGCAGTAATAGAGTTAGGCGTAGCTCCTGCCCCACTACCTGAGCCGATTAACTCAGTTTTTAGTTTTACTTCCGAATCAATATAGGGTTTAAGGTCTTTAAAACGGGTGGCAAGCCCTTTTTGTATCTTCCTTATTTCCTTTAATTGGGGCAGATCAGGAATTTCCTGCTTACAATAAGCATAACCAGTTTGAATTTCCTTTTCATAATTCAGGAAGGTTTTAACCTGCCGATATCGATTCATGCGCAAAGCCAGGTCGGCTACTTCTTCTTCAAATACCCGCCCCTCGTCAAAAGCTCTATAAGCAAAGACTTCCTTCAAGGCATAGAGAATCAAGTTAATATCATTGCCGCTCTCAATCTCAGTCTGGTACAGAGCCTCTGCCTGTACCAGTTCCTCCTGGTAGGGATTGGATAACTCTACCGTGGCGAACAAGTCCTGAGCCACACGGTTAACCCGAGTGACCTCCTCCTTTTCCTCAGCAAAATGCTGGCGCAGTTGTTGGCGGTATTGGGAGATTAAGGCGTCATCAGGGGTCTCTTCCAGGGTAACATCGAGCAAGCGCTCGGCATAGGGGCGCAATATATCCCAGTTTTCCGGTTTAGCCACTTTTTGCACTTTTTCCATGGCGTCCAGGACCCGGGCGGAAAAGTCCACCGTTTCCAGATTTGAATAATCCAGAACCGCAAAGGAAAGTCCCGACCTGGTTCCCATCTGAACTTGTATTTTGCCTGAACGCACCAAACAAAGCACGTAAATCTGTACTATACGCCGGGTCAGGCCATAATCTTTGGGGCCGCCGACTCCCATAAAATTTTTATAAATGGAATTCAGGTTCATACTATCGCTATCACCTAGATGACTATCGATAAAGTCCCAAATATCTTGAACATACTGGTTTTCAGATACATCCAGTTCCCGCTCGGCGCTTTTTTTGATAATTTTTAACCCCATACCGAAGTTCTGAACGGCGCTGATGTTCTGGTTAGGTTTTGCCATACGGGGAATACTGCCCGTTTTGATAATGCCGTTAATTATCTTTACCCCGTCCTCTTTTTTAAAAGAAGATGGTCCATCAAATTTAATATCCCGGGATTCATAAATACCAGACAGCACCCGGTCAATCAGCGGTGTAACAATGGCAGTCAATTCACCACCGGAATTAAAGTTCATCTGGCTATTGTCCTGGGCATCAAATCGTCCGCGGCCATAGGCGGAACGGATAATACGCGCTATTTTACCCATATCCGCTTTCAGGTGGTCAGCAACCCAATTTATTATGGCCCGGGCATCTTCGCTCTCATTGCCGCTATTATCTTGAATAAGTTTCAAGTAAGCGGCAAAATCCAGCAAGTAGTTTTTTTCCTCGTGGTTTAACTCATCCGGAGTCCAAAGAAGAATGCGCCCGTCCGGTATTTTCTCCAGCAGTTCTGCCAGGATAGTAAAAGGTACCGGTCGACTGGCTACATAGACGGCAAAGTCATGTTCGTCTTCATCGCTTTGTATAGCGGGAAAGTTCTGGCCGTTAACCGGCATGGAAACAAAATCGCGCATAGCAATAAGTCCGGTAATTTGTCTTCCCTGCCAGTTAATTTCTAAGGTTTTGCTGCGCAAAGGTACAGTAGAACCTCCACCCGGCCCAGCATACGGGGCTATATCCCCAAACAGGGATTTTTGCCCAAAGGTCAAATCCATGGTTGCCTGATTAGTTTTAACCGGCCATTCCTCCAATGCCAGCAGGGATTCCCAGGCCCCACGTTGTATGGCTTCGTTTCCTTCGGCCTCATCACGAGCCTTCTGGAATTCCCGATTAGGATCAATACCAACAATAACCGGCTCAAACCGATAGTGGGGAATTTTATCCTCATCAAAGCTTTCCAAAACCTGAGGTAGTTCCTTTTTAAGATTGTCCGCCAGGATCTCATAATGCTGAATGTTTTCTTCCGGGGTCGAATCGGGCTGGCGTTCAACCATAACCGCATTAGCCAGCTCCTCGGCAGTTAAACCCTGCATCTTTTTATGGGCCACATGATAGAGGAAAAGGGTTTGAATTACCTTAATGCCCCGTTCCCGGTTTACCTTGAGAAACCCCCGGGTAAGCCCTTCGATATGATTGCGGCAGGATAGATAGGCACGAAACTCGTTTTCCCGCCTGGTCTTGATAGCCACCAGCCCGGCATGGACTCCACTGGGGTCTTCTTCATATTCCACCGTTTCATCAAAGAGTTCCCAGAGACGGATTAACTCCCTGCCCTTGCTTTTCACCTGGTGTTTAAGGGTCTGGTGCATAAAATGGATAGCTGATCGGGCTGTAGTTAGTTCATGGGTAATATCTCTTAATACCTCCAGAGCGGGCCGATGAAAGGGGAAGAAATGAGCAAATTCATTCTCCCCGATGCTTTGCGGCCAGGTAAAATGATTGCTGTAGTGCAGGTAATAGTTGTTGATGGCTCCGGGATCTTTAATCTCCCGTACCCGGGATAAAACAATATCGTAGTAATCATTTTCATTCTGTAAAAGAGGTACCAGTTTCAAGCGATCTTCAGCAATAATATTCTTTACCCCCATACCGGGCTTGGCCTCAATAGCCTGTTGAGCCGCACAAACCGTCCAAACCGGCAGGTTTTCTACTTTAGCCAATCGGTTGGATAATACCACCAGGGTTTTTTCATCATCTATGCGCTGGTTTTCCTCCCGGTCTTTCATAAAAAGACTGATTTCATCAAGTATGAGCAGCAGGCCACTATACCCCTCGGCCAGAACCGTTTTCACCACATGACGAAGGATATCCTCGGTCTCAGCCGGTACCTGGGGCTGCACCTGCAGGTATTCGGTATAGAATCGCCAGAGCTTGTTACCGCAACTACGTTTATATTCCGGAGATTTGTTTTGCTGAATGGCTTTGACAAACTCGTCTGCATCTTCGTATTCATCTTCAGAAAAATAGCCAGGGTCTTTGAGGAATTTTTTCAGGTCTTTGCGATAGCGTTCCATATCCTGGTTGATATAGCGGTCAGCTAAAAGTTCCGCCGGATAGAGGGAAAGGTTTTTTCCGGTTTCCAACAGCAACTGCTCTTTTATACTTTCCAGTATGTATTCACTCAGGCGCTTTCCTTTATCGTTAATACCAACTGCTCCACCACCTGAACCAACCAGGGTTTTAGCAACTACCAGAATTCCTTTCTGGGGATGGTTGCTCTTCTTTTTTAACCCTTCTTCCCAAAAGCGATAGATGGAATCGCGTTTTCCCTGACCACTGGCCGTCTCTTTTTCCTTTACAATATCCCAGAGCGCTTCATCTCCCAGAGCCAGAGCGGCTAAGAAACACAGCAGGTGTGATTTACCGGAGCCGAATTCGGCCTGGATCCAGTAACCCTGTCCGATAGGGTTGTCCTTTTTTTCTGCTTTATAGGGTGCTGCCATGTTGCGCAGGATATCGTTAAGGAAATAACGAACAGGCCCTATTTGAAATTCTTCAACTGTTTGCCGCTCCGGTAAGCGTTTTTCCCTGGCCTCCAGGGAATTGCGTTCCGCCCAGATATGTTGCTCCAATGCATAGACAGAAATAATCTTGTCCGGCACGGTGCAAATTTCGCTCAAACTCTTACGTCGTGCGAACAGATCCTCGATGCCCATTTATTCATTCAACTCCCACATGTGATTATTGGCTATAAAGTTTACCGGCAAAGTACAGGTATTCTCCACCAGCTCCGGAAAAAGCAGTACTTCTCCCCTTTGACGACACCCCGGCAGCAACAATATAATGCGCTTATCATCTGTAGCCAGGGTACGCAGGAGATTTAATTCAATGTTGTAGGTAAAAAGTATTTCTAAATCAGTCAATACTAATAGTTTTTGTTTGCCCAGTAGAGAACGCAGGTAAGCCTCGAAGGCTTTTTTTACATGATTGGCAGTAGGTTCAGGTCGCCTGGGCTCATTTTCTACCAATTCCTTAAATTCTTCTTCCGGGATTTCCTCCAGGATCCCCCGGTTTAATGATACCGGTACTGGAAAAGGCTTTCCATCAGGTTTCCGGGCCTGTTGTAGGCTATGCGCAAAGCGTTCCAGAGCCGGATAACTACCCAAAATACCGTACAAATGACGTCCGGAAGGAATGCTCAATCGTTTTTGTAGATCTTCTATTATTTGCGTATCAGTCATGTTCCCACCTCATTACCGGCCAACCGCTGCACAACCTGCTCCAGGTTTAGACTGGTAGTAAACTGGCGAACAGAATCAATTTCAGAAACCTTGGCCACCAGTTTCTGATTACGTAACTCATAAATTGAGGTTAAAATATCCCCCCGCCGCCAGAACATCAACTGGAAGAAAGTATTCTTTTCAGCATCAGATAGATTATACATACCCGGTGCAAATTCACTGTGAAAAATAAAGGCAAACGAGGGTAACAAAGTTTCCCGGTAAGAAAAGCTGATACTATTGCGATTGGCCCGGGCCAACCCTCCGGCTACCAATGCATCTACAATGGCCTGAGCACAATCATTAATACTTTTGGATTGAGGATACAATGCATAAAGGTATTCCCGAATCCACTTGCGTTCTACCTTCCCCGCATTCATATTGGGAAGGAGTAAATCCTGTCCCACCTTCTGCATTAGGGGCTCGGCATTGATAAAGCGATAGAAACATACATCCTTTAATTCTTGCCGCCCGGTAAAAATGCGGGCATATTCTAATAACGGCCAATCAATGAACCGGTTAGGAAACATACGGTTTGTCACATAGTGGCTATATCGATTACGGGTCTGCTCCGAGCTATATGGTAAGTTTTTTTTCAAAAAGTCACTAACTTCCTGAAACGATGCATTTTCAGGAAGTTGAGGAAGTATATCAATAGTCTCCTTTAAGACCGCCTTCCCAAATAATAAGGTTCCCCGCCGGGTAGGGTGCTGCTGGTAAGTACTTTTTATACCTTCCTGAATAAAGGTTTCTTTATTTGATGGGAATAACTCTTGCGGGACCGGAGAAATTAACTGGTTTGTGCTTTGCTGTAGAGTTGGGGCAATATTTTGACGAATCCAGTCAACCAGCTTTAAAAGAGTAGCCGAGTGTTCTTTGACTCCCTTTTCCCGGCAAAGCAGGCTAAAATCCGTTTCTAAGACTGTTGCCAGGTTGCCATATTTTGATATAAGTTGCTGCGCCAGTGGTTGTACATCTCGTTGGGGTATTGCATAAGTTAATAACAATTCAAGCAAATATTCCTCATCATCAGCCTCAAACTCATTATTTACGAAACGCTCTCGTAAACGTTGCCTATGTCCTTTCTTATCCTGCTTCACGTAACCACTCCAGATGTCTAAATTCCGTTTATTAGGGTTATCTTCTTAATTATACCATTAGATACTCTGGCTTTAACCTTATTTGTCTTCTATCTGTAATAATATATATCTCTAGTACATTCAATTTTGGCGATACTCCATTCTAATTTTGATTATTACATACCTCCGCGACATGATATTGTCGCCAAAGACTTACCAATAATATACTTTTGTGGTATTTTGAAATCTATTACCATTATCCTTTTAATTTTCTTATTTTTAAATAGGGGCCTTAAAAATACTATTACTATCTTTTTATAGATACCAACGGTGGAAAACAAATTGAAGGGTTTTGGTAGCCCAGTCCATAGCCATAGGGTTATTTGTTCACTGTTTGGCAAATAATAAATAAGGTTGGAGGAGATGGGTTTATCTATCAATGTTAGGAGTTGAGCAAAATGGATAAGAAAGAATTTGAAAGAATAATGGAGCAGGCTATTGAGGCTGAAGTGGAATCTTATGAATTCTATCGTGATGTTGCCAGCACAGCCACCAACCCTGCAGTGAAGCAGCTTTTCAGCGAATTTGCCCGTGAAGAACAGGGACATAAAGAACAGTTAGAGGAGATAAAAGCCAGGGGAATCCAGGACTTTGATTTTGCTGGAGCTGCGGACTACAAAGTCTCCGAAACAGTTGATTTGCCGCTGCTGTCAGCAGGCATGAAACCGGCTGATGCCATAGCCCTGGCTATGAAGAAAGAAGAAACAGCAGTTAAGATCTACTCCCACCTGGCCTCTTCTGTTAGTGACCCGGCTATACAAAAAATCTATACCGAATTGGCGCAAATGGAGACGGAGCATAAGGCCCGCATGGAAGACCTATACACCAATATGGCCTTTGGTGAAGTTTGGTAAGTTAACATAAACCGTGCCATAAAACAAGCGGGGCTTAAAGCCCCGCTTGTTTTTTTACTGATTCCACCCAGGTTAGAAATTACTAACTGATCATCTGCTGGCAGCCGGGTCCCTGCAGGAGACTGCGACCTCCAGACTGGGGGAGGACCTGGATTTGGGTGCTGATGCGCTCTTTTAGTGCCGGGACATGAGAAATGAGGCCAATTAGTTTGCCCTCCTGCTGCAGTTCCGCCAGGGTGTTCAGGGCAGTATCGAGAACATCATCATCCAGGGC
>Ga0255342_1006095_pt1 | contig 11182 bp, 14 predicted proteins | sample wastewater_treat_3_FD_192416 | JGI IMG/M metagenome (GOLD analysis project Ga0255342, IMG submission 192416) | Wastewater microbial communities from Lulu Island WWTP, Vancouver, Canada - plant14 | ecosystem: Engineered > WWTP > Wastewater > Unclassified | place: Canada: Vancouver, British...
TTATTTTTATCCGATTGCTATTAGATCAGTGAAAAACTCCGTTAATAATAAGCTGAACGCCTCTTTTAATAAGATTGATTCCGGCTTTGATCTTTCTTCCGTCAAGTCCACCGTCGATGCTTATCATTTCTTCTGCTGTAAGAGCAGTAAACTTAGTGTTGTTCATTATGCTTTCCTCCATTATAATTATATAGTTTCTTTATTTTTATCCGATTGCTATTAGATCAGTGAAAAACTCCGTTAATAATAAGCTGAACGCCTCTTTTAATAAGATTGATTCCGGCTTTGATCTTTCTTCCGTCAAGTCCGCCGTCGATGTTTGTCATTTCTTCTGCTGTAAGAGCAGTAAACTTAGTGTTGTTCATTATATTTTTCCTCCATTTTTATATTTTTGTTTTTCTTTTTCAGTGGGACAGACTTTACCGTCCCGACATTTTTAGTTCATTATGTTTTTCTTTATTTCTTTGATCAGAAGCAGCCGTTCGGCTTTTTAGGATTTATAACAATATCAACAGCAGTTTTGATTATGATCTTTGCTATATCCCAATAAATGTTTCCGCCGTCGATGTTTGTCATTTCTTCTGCTGTAAGAGCAGTAAACTGTGTATTGTTCATTATGCTTTTCCTCCTTTATATTATTTTTGTTTTTCTTCGGGATAGTTTTCGCCGTCCCGACATTTTAGTTCATTATGTTTTTCTTTATTTTCATCGGGACAGTTTTCGCTGTCCCGATAATATACTTTTTTAGTTTATTCTATTTCCATCTTGGCAACAAAGCGAAGAATTACCAGTGACTTCCGCCACCTGAATGTGAATACGAACCGCTCGAAGTATGAGATCTGCCGCTTGATGTATACGATGTCCTGCTTGGGAATAATATCATCCACAGCCTGCGATAATCGATCGTTCCACCATCGATCTCAACGATCTCATCTGCTGTAAGAGCAGTGAACTTTGAATCGCTCATTATTCTTTCCTCCTTTATAAAATTAAAATAAAAGCATCTGGATAAGCTTAAGCGTTATCCAGTATTCCTCAGGCGGCACTAAAATGACAGTCTCATCATTACCGACTGATCCTCCGGAAGATTCAATAGCTTCGTTCTCAGAGAGCTCCGCAAAATTATTTTCGACATTTTTCATAATTCATTCTCCTTATATTGTATAAGACGGCTGATCATCTACGAAAGCCCCTGTGATCACTTGCGACGATACTTAAGAATCATCTGAACAATCGCATTGCTCAGTTGTGTCTGCTTAACGACATTGCTATTGATACCGCCATTGATCTTTCTAAGATCAGCCTTAGTAAGTTCAGTGAAACACTTTTTCATTTCTGCCTCCTGTAATAGATAGATTTATACCTTACTGCACCGCAAGATGCAGGACCAGTATACTTTTACCGATCAGAACCTTGTTCTGTATCTGAAACCGTTAACACGGCTGAATCCGCATGGCTGCGGAGGGTCAAATCTTACAGGTGGTATCTTGGGAAGATCTATCTTAACGATAGATGTACCTCCTGATACTGAAGCTGTCTCTTCGGGAGAGAGCGCTGTGAAAAAGCTGTTCATTACATTTTCCATTTTTTAATCCTCCATTCAAGCGGTCGGCTGCTGTTTTCAGCAGGATCGCCGTTAAGAAAATACTGTTTTCCTGCTACGCAGGAGATCAATGGGTATATCCCATTAACAGCGGCGCACTGCAAAAAGATATGCAGTTGTTAACGAGGTATAAAAATGCACAGCATTAAAACCTATTTTCATATATGTAAAATAGGATATAGTTTTATAAAATTACGCCTGAAGGTGCAGGTTCATATATGACCGATACGGCAGCAGAGAGGATCAGACTCTCAGCCGACGCTCACTGCGCCGCATCGGATCGATACACAGACCATTCAGACATCAGTTCACGCTATTCTTCATCTGTAAGAACTGGAATACTGCTGCCGCAATAAGAGCGGCCACATTTATCGCGATCAGGACCTTGCGTTTAACTCCTGTTTCAGCCTTGACTGTCATGTACATACTCATTCCCGAGAAAATATAGGTAAAGAAGGGAATGAAAAACGCAGCAGCCACACCTGCTATCATCAGAACTACAGACGAGATTTTTATGGTCTTATTATCCATGTATCAGAGAACGCTCCTTGTTACTCCAACATACATATCAACGATAAGTCCGTCAGCATCGTTTGGACCTGTAGGCTCCTTGATAGTTACATTGTAGCCGGGTGTTATAGGAGTAAGTCCGTTGTTCCTGACATAACCCATAAGCTCATTTACGCTGTTCTGAAGCATTGCAGGATTACCCTCGTGTCTGATCTTTACAGCATCGCAAAGACGGAATAAGGGCTTGAACTTGTAGCCGGAAGGAAGACTTATCTCTCTGTCAACAGGTACAAGTATCTCAACGTCCATTACAGGCTGTCCGCCTTCCATCTCAACCGCAAAAGTTGCAGATACGTTAGGACCTGTCTTTGAAGCACCTTTTTCCTGTATGATAGTATTTATTTCGTTCATGATAACGCTAAGCTGCTGCTGAGTAACCTTTCCGCGATAGCTTATAACATTAGTCATTTCATATGTGTTGTTTTCTGTGATATTCATAACTATTTCTCCAATCAAAAATTACTTTAAAAAGAACCATAATAATCCGCCTATGCAAACAGAAGGCTGATTTAAGGTACTGATAACAAGTTTAAACATGATAATTCCTCATTTCTATAATAATTATTGATAATATTGGCTGTTTAGTCAGTTAAACAAAATTCGTCTTTCAATATCAGCGATTCATAAAGAATATTGCTAAAATTCCGATCGAATCTATTAACGGTAACAATGCTAATCTGTTCATCTTAAATTTCTCCTTTATAAACGCTTTCAAATATTAATCAGTCTTTTTCAAAACCAACGAGAAAAAATTGCAAATATGCCTTGACACCCCTGTGTAACTGCACCGCATGCAGCTGTAGCACAAACACCTAAAGTTGCTATAGTTGTACTAAACATAATAATTCTCCTTTATAAATGCTTTCAAATAATAATCAGTTTTTAAAACCAACGAGAAAAAATTGCAAATATGCCTTGACAATCACTTAAAGTTCCACCGCATAAAGCTGCACCAACAGCGCCTATAGTTGCTATAGTTGTACTAAACATAATAATTTCTCCTTTATTACATCATTTCCATCGTGTCAAAACCGAATCGGCTTGACCTTATGTGTAAGTTATACCATAGGCCAAGCCGATTTTCAATATTTTTCCGGTTTTCGGTAGGTGAAACCGATTTTTCGGTTAAACGGTAGATGAAACCGATTTTTCGGTTCACATTTCGACAACATTCGGAAGGACCACATCGACAGTAAAATCGCTGTCAGTATAGCTATATTCAACGCTTCCGCCATTTACGGCAACGCATTCTTTTACATTCATAGTACCAAGTCCGTGGTTCTTTTTATCGGGCTTGGAAGTTATAGGCTTGCTGTCTTTGGTCCTGATAGGTGCAGAGATGTTATTCTTGATCGTCATGACAAGACTGTTTGCGACTGATTTTATAGTTACAGCAACATTTTTTTCCTTCTCACAGCCTGATGCCGCACAGAATGCATTATCAAGCAGATTAGAGAATATAATACATACATCCATGTTTGATATTTTAAGGTCTTCGGGCACAAGGCCTTTCCAGTCAAGTTCCACCCCATCGTACTTGCCTGCAATATCATTAACAATAGCATTAACGAGACTGTTTCCCGTTGAATATTTGGTTTTTAATTTGCCCATTTTATTATCGATGCCGTTAATATACTGTTCCGCTTCATCATATTTTCCTTCATCGATAAGCGTTTTGATACAGAACATGTGATTGTTGATATCATGTCTGAATTTTCTTGTATCGCTCTCTCTTTTAAGAAGGCTTTCATAGTATTCCTTCTGAGCAGTCATTATCTTCTCATTCATTCTGGTAGTATTCTGGTAATACTTCTTTGAAGCATTATTATAAACAAAAAATCCGCAAAGAGTAAGCACCAGAAGGCTTATCACAAACAACGATATCGAGCTGTGTCCGCTTTTGTAATTATAGGCTGATATAGAAAGCAGCGAAACAATAGAACCTACAAACAGCATTGCTATGTAAAAAGAATTTGAATTCTTTAAATCCGGTTTTTCGGATGTTTTCAAATTGACTTTTCTGAGTATCATAGCAATTGCAAAGAATATTATAAAAGAAATTGACATTATAACGATCTGATATAGTTCGCCGGTCGCAAGCTCCGCATAAGGAATGCCTGTTATACTTCTTGCCGCAAAGAACAACGACTCATCAACCATTGAAATAATGAAAAATACCGCCGCAGTAAAGATCAGTTTCTTTTTGCCTTCTACAGCCAAAGAGCAAATAACTATAGTAAGCATACCAAGAATGAAATTAAACAGATCCACATTTTCGGGAGACAAATACGAAGCCACAAGATACCCTATCGCTGACGCCGCTCCCAAAACGATCGGTTTCCATGAGCGCACAAACTTATAGTTCAGCGCTGCGGTTATGATCAGGATAATCCTGATGCAATCTCCCATCGTAAACAATATCCTTAACATTTTATCCTCCTTATATAACGCGTGAATTATTCTTCACGAAATCCATGTAAGCGTCCTTAAAGGGGGTAATATTTCTTCTGCTGATCGTGAAATCCTGATCAACACCCTCAAGGCGGAGGACGTTATTATTTATGCTGCTTACATACATCATGGACACTATGTATGACTTGTGTATCTTGAAAAACGGCATTCCTTCAAGACGTTTGTCCCATTCCTTCAGTGCGACTGTACACTCATAAACATTATCTTTGTTGTCATAGACATATGTGCCGTCGCCAAAGGCTTCAAAGTACATTACATCGGGAACGCTGAGTTCAAAGATCTTGCCCTTCTGGTTTATCACTATTTTTTCCTGTCCGACTATCTCTTTCTCTGCTTCTTCGAGAGCTTCATTAAGAGCATCTTCCTGAACAGGCTTTGAAAGGAATCTGAAGGCCTTTACCTTGAACGCATCCTGTATGTATTCGATATGGCTCGTAAGGAAAATAATAATAGAACCGACTGACAGTTTTCTGAGCTTTTTGGCAGTGTCCATTCCATTGAGCTCAGGCATTTCGATATCAAGGAATATGATATCGAACTTAATCCGTGAATCGATAAGTTCACGTCCGGTGCGGAATTCCTTTATCTCAAAGGTCTTGTTATACTTAACAAGCTTTTTGTAAAGGGTGTCCCGGAAGATCTGCTCATCGTCACAAATTGCGATTTTCATTACAATGATCCCTCCTTCGATAGTAATTATAACATACTCAAGTCATTTTTTCAACTACTTTTGGAAAATTTAACGAGAATATTACAAAAGTCACAATTATCAGTTACAAATGTCACTAATCAGAGCATCAGAACTACGTTTTTTTCGTTAACTTAGGGTAATTTCGGCTTAATGCCCCGAGTCTTCAATCGCAAGAAATGGTCAGATTTAAGATTTTTAAACTTTTTAAAGTTGTGAGCAGTTAACATACATTGCTCCACTCAACGTTAAAATTATTAACTCTGACTGCATTTCAGCTCATTTACTTCAGTGTGAAAAAAGTAGTTCTCACCTCTTGTAAAAACAAAATATATATGGTATAATAAAAATGTATATAGAAATTTAGAAAAGGGAGTGCTCGCAATATGGTAACATTGGAAAATCACATAGGAAAAATTTCTGTTTCGGAAAATTACCTCACAGAGATCGTGCGCCACGCAGTCTGCGATTGTTTCGGCGTTGCTGACGTATGCAATGTTAATACATTCCGCTCCGCTGTTTCGTCGATAACAAAGGGAAAGTTGTTTAAACGCAGGGGAGTAGTGATACGCACCGATAAAGAGGACGGACTTGTGATCGATCTTCATATCAAAGTCACCTACGGCACAAATATCGCCGCTGCAGTTAACAGCATAACCCACAAAGTTACCTTTACTGTCGAAGAGGCAGTGGGTATTGATGTACACAAAGTCAACGTGTATGTTGACGATATGAATAACTGAAAAAGTGGGAGGCTATAAAGGTGATAAATGGTGCATTATTCAGAGATGCGGTAATATCAGCTGCCATAACTCTGAACAACAGGAAAAGAGAAGTAGACGAACTGAATGTATATCCCGTTCCCGATGGTGATACGGGTACAAATATGTCGATGACTATAGGAAATTCCGTTGCCGAGCTTAAAAGGCTCCCCGACGGCGTTGATATATCAGAGGCAGCCTCTGCGGCAGCTTCTGCATTTCTCCGCGGCGCAAGAGGAAATTCGGGAGTTATACTCTCGCTTATTTTCCGCGGTATTTCCAAAGGTCTTTCCGACCTCAGCGAGGCAGGCTGCGAGGATTTCGCAAATGCGCTCGCTCTCGGAGTTGAATCCGCTTACAAGGCAGTTATGAAGCCTGTAGAGGGTACTATCCTCACTGTATCAAGATGTGCGGCTGAAAAGGCAAAGGAAATTGCTCTTTCAACTAACGATGACATCGTTTTCTGGAAGGAAGTCTGCGATGAGGCTGAAAGAGTTCTGGCACAGACCACAGAAATGCTTCCTCAGCTCAAAAAAGCAGGCGTTGTTGACGCAGGCGGCATGGGCTTCACTATAATAATCAAGGCTATGTACGAGGTCTTCAACGGCGGTGCTATCGCAGAACCTGCCGAGGGTACAGAATCGGATGACAAGTCCGCTGACAGCTTCCGTGCAGCAGCAAGCCAGTATGATGACGATATAACATTCACTTACTGCACAGAGTTCATGCTTGAAAAGCACGAGGACTGTCCCGATCCTTTCAAGCTCAGAGCTTACCTTGAAACTATAGGTGACTGCGTTGTACTTGTCGACGACGAAAAGATCATAAAGGTACACGTTCACACGGATAACCCGGGCAAGGCTTTACAGAAGGCACTGGAATTCAGCTGCTTCATCAACGATCCCAAGCCGAAGATAGAGAATATGCGTATACAGCACGAAAAGCGCGTTAAAGAGGCTAAACAGCTCGAGGACGGATTTGCTCCCGCAATGCCCGAGAAGCAGTTCGGATTCGTTGCAGTTGCAGCAGGTCACGGTCTTGAAGCTATGTTCACAGACCTCGGCGCCGATGTTGTGGTACAGGGCGGACAGACTATGAACCCCTCTACCGATGATATACTCCGTGCTATACTTGCAACACCTGCAAAAACAGTATTCGTTCTTCCGAACAATAAAAACATCATAATGGCCGCTGAACAGGCAGTCAAGCTCGCAGACAAGAGCGTATGCGTCCTTCAGACAAGAACAATACCGCAGGGCATCTCGGCTATGCTTGCTTTCGATGACAGTCTCAGCCTTGCAGATAACCGCATAAACATGACAAAGGCACTTGAAAAAGTCTCAACAGGACTCATCACCTTTGCAGCAAGGAATTCCGAATTCGAGGGACATCCTATCAAGGAGGGCGAGATACTCGCACTTGATAACGGTAAGCTCTCGTTCACCGAAAAGGATATAAACAAGGCTACTCTCAAACTCGTCAAGAAGCTTACAAAGGGCGATGCTTCATATGTAACCCTTATCTACGGCGCAGACGTTACCGCAGAAAACGCAGAGCAGATGCAGCAGCTTTTACAGTCCAAGCTCAGCGACAAGATAGAGGTAATGCTCGTAAGCGGCGGACAGCCTGTATACTACTATATCATATCTGTAGAATAATACTATTTTCACTTTCAGATAATGAAGTCCCCAAAATTACGGGGACTTCTTCATTTTATCGGACAGAACCTATCCCTGCCCGCACGTCAATTGACAGAAACAGTCTGTAATGGTATAATAACAATATGTTTTCTCGGGATATATCCCTGAAAAGGTCAACCACAACAACTATATGGAGGTATGATTAATATGAGATCAAATAAAGCAGCAGCAATACTCATGTCAGGTGCTTTGCTTCTTTCATCTGGTGCAGTTTATATGCCTATGTTCGGTGGAAGTGCGATAATAGCATCTGCTGCGGACAGAACTTCGGATGATATGCTGTCAGCCGCTGAAACATCAACAGCTTCAAGCGGACGTGTAAAGCTGTACTATAAGGGCGACCGCACTCAGTCCTTTAAAATGAGCGGCAGAACATACTATAACGGCGTTGATATGTCCATGCCTTATTCATCTTCTACATGTACAGTATCACTGGATGTATCAGCTGCAAAGACCATATCATGGACAACCGGACATGTGGACGGCGGCAGCACCTCCTCAGGAACACTTGAAATATATCTCGATGATTCGCTCTATGATTCTGTTCCGCTGAAGTGGAACATGACTCCCGAGGATTATAAAGACCTTGACGTTTCAGGTGCTTCAACTCTTAAACTGGTCGCAAAAGCCACAGGAGGCTGTGAATACGCTTTAGGAGACATCATCGTTGACGGTGCAGCTCCCGCACTATCTCACGAAGTACCCGAATACACAGATACCGCAGCTTTTATCAAAGGAAGATTTTATGCCAAAGAACAGCAGGACTTTCCAAGCGGTGACAAGTCCGAAAGCTTCAGCATGGCAGGCAGGAGCTACTATCAGGGCATTGTTCTGAAGGGAAGCTTCAGTTCAACTGTTTCCAACGAAGCTTTCAACGTAGAAAACGTCAGCAAGGTATCGTTTGATCTGGGACAGATAGACAACAACGGTCAGAATGAAGCTACACTCAATGTATACGTGGACGAGGAGTTCATCGATAAGTATCCCGTAAGTCACAGCGGCATCCAGCACATATCACTGGATATCCCCGAGGATGCAAAAACTCTCAGGTTTGAAGCTGTCAGAGAGGGAAAAGCAGACGTAGGTCTCGGCGATCTCCATGTAGACTCACTTGCAGCAGGCGAACAGCATTCAGTTCCCGAATATGAAAAAGCAGGCGGTTTCATCGACAGCGGATACGATTCCTATAAGGTTACAAAATATACAGGCAACAGCAAGGCAAACAACTTCAACGTAAACGGAAGAACATACTACCAGGGAATTGTTTTCAACGCAAACTATTCTTCTGATGCAGGAAGGATCATCTTTAATACCGAGAACGTAAACGAACTGCTGTTCTCAATCGGATGCATCGATAATGCAGGCACGGGAAGCGGTTCCATCCTTGTATACTATGATAACGTACTTAAAGAGCAGATCGCAGTATCACGCAATATGCCGATCATTGAAGGCTACCTGCTCAACGTAAGCGATGCTTCGGAAGTGCGTCTTGATTATCAGCCTGCCAGCCCGGCAGTTCAGGCTGCTCTCATGGATATCTCGGTGGACGGAAATCCAACCGCTCTCGATCATATAGTACCGACCTACGATAAGACAAGCAGCTTCCTCGACAGCGGCTTCAATTCAAATAAGGTCACTGTCAAGAACGGCAGCGGCAAGGCAGGCGCCTATGAAATGAACGGCAGAGTTTACTACGACGGTATCGTTTTCAACGGTTCATACAGCTCGGATGTTTCATACATTACATATAACGTAGAGAACATCAAGGAACTCTCATGGGATCTGGGACACGTTGACGGAAGCGGTCTTAAAAAAGGTACTCTTACAGTCTATCTCGATGACGCCGAGACCGAAACCTATGAGCTCGATCCTCAGATGCCTGTCAGCGTGGGAAGTATAGACGTTTCTTCCGCAAAAACCGCACGTTTCGTCCTTAATCGCGAAGGCGGCGGCGATTACGCTTTAGCAAACTTCAAGGCTGACGGCAAGGCTCCGGCTTATAAGTACGTTACCCCAGAATATGCCGATACCCAGGACTTTCTTAAGGATGCCTTCAACATTTCCTCAAAGGTAAAGGTATACAACGGCGCAAGTCCTAAGGTTGAGAAATTCACAATGGGCGGCACAGAGTTCACTCAGGGCATTATTTTCAGCTCTGCATACAGCTCCGACGGCGGATATATCAGCTTCAACACCGAAAACATCGACAATATCTACTTCAACGCAGGTCATATTGATTCCAACGAAAAAGGCAAGAACGCCGAACTCTATATTTACAAGGACGGCGTCCAAGATGATAAGATAACTCTTACACCTGATATGGGAAACATCCAGTACGTTTTCAGTACGAAGGATGCACAGTTCGTTCAGTTCTATTACAAGCCAACAGGAAACGGCGAATACGCTATCGCCGATATCACCCTCACAGCTGCCGAAAAAACTGCTCCCGAGTATACACTGGGTGACGTTAACGAGGACGGTATGATAAATTCCTCTGATGCGACCGCTATACTCGTAGCTTATTCCGCTATGTCCACAGGTGAGCCTTCGGGACTTACAGATGCTCAGATAATTGCAGCAGATGTCGATTTCAATGATAAGATAGACGCATCCGATGCAACGGGAGTTCTTCAGTATTATTCCTACCTCTCAACAGGCGGAAAAGACAGTCCCGATAAGTTCTTCAAGAAATGATCCCACTAACAACAAGTTCTCGCTTTAGCGTGCTATCCTTAACGGAATAATTTAGCTATTAGAAGCGAGGATACTAATTCTCGCTTTTTTGCTTTTATTCTTGCATTAGCAAATTGTTTATGATATAATTAATTAGAGGTGATTGTATGGAATTCAAGTTGAACGATTATCATAGAAACATATCTGATAATGATTTGTTGGAAGATATTTTAAGAGTTGCCTCTAACCTTAAAAAGAGCAGTATTTCCCAAAGTGATTATAAGAATAATGGGGGAAAATACGGTGTCGGCACTATAGCAAAAAGGTTTAATGGCTGGACAGGTGCATTACAAAAATGTGGGTTGATGCCTAACAAAAAGCAAATAACTGTTTCAGGAATATCCAAAACAGATATGATTTCTGATTTGCAAAGAGTTGCAGAAAAAATATGCAAAAAAAACTTTTACAACGTCTGAGTATTCTCAGTATGGGCAATACTCAAGAAGTGTTTTTCGAAGAAAATTTGGTTCATGGAACGCTGCATTAAAAGCGGCAGATTTAGAACCATTTGATCATCCGCTGGGCGGTGGTTCAAAAAATAAAGTAAGTGAATATGCTTGTCTCGAAGAAATAGAACGCATCTGGATTTTACTCGGCAGACAACCTACAACAACAGATATAAAAAACGGAATCAGCAAATATTCACTTCATGTTT
>Ga0255342_1006104_pt1 | contig 11164 bp, 6 predicted proteins | sample wastewater_treat_3_FD_192416 | JGI IMG/M metagenome (GOLD analysis project Ga0255342, IMG submission 192416) | Wastewater microbial communities from Lulu Island WWTP, Vancouver, Canada - plant14 | ecosystem: Engineered > WWTP > Wastewater > Unclassified | place: Canada: Vancouver, British...
CTCATAAAGCTCTAGCAGCATCTTTGAAAGCAGCTTTTGTAGCCATTTGCATAAATGTTCAAATCGCACAAACATTTTCTTGTCAGTATTTGTCTTTGACATACTCAATAACCCTTTCTCTTTGTGTATCTTCAAAATCAATATCAAAATCTGGCATACTAACTCTAGCTGGATTTAGAAATCTTTCAAAAAGTAGCCCAAATGGCATTGGATCAATATCTGTAATGTTGGTTAACCAAGCTAGAATAGAACCAGCACCAGATCCCCTACCTGGTCATACTACAATTTGATTTTTTTTGGACCGGGTAACAAAATCTGACACAATAAGAAAATATGTGTTGAATCACATTTCTTTGATTACCTTTAATTCGTATTCTAACCTTTCAATATAATTTCAAAGTGTAAATTTAGGATCATCTCAATAAAGTTTGTATTCTCTATATTGTTGTATAAAATCCTGTTTGAACTTTGTATAAGTTTCTTCTGTAAGTGTGTGTATTTCTTCTGGAGTAATGTCTTGTATTTTTTTATCAGCTTTTCATTTATTTGTAATTTGAACCAACTTCAAAATTAAGTCCTCATCTCGTCACAGATCAAACTTATTGTTTAATCATTTATATGCTATATAACGAAGTTCAAACTCAAATATATCCATAGGTTCGTAAAGTTTTTAAAGTTTGTAAAGCCTGCCCCTGCCCCGTAGTCCTACCCCGTAGTTTTTACGGGGCTTACAGGACTTAGCGGGGCGGGGTTCATCAAAGTTGGTAGTTCCTCCCTTGGGGGAGGGTATTCTCCCCCGCAGTACTGCGGGGGTAGGTGGGGGTTTTATCCCAACCACCCCCATCTACCCCCAACTACACTAGAACAACTTCCCCCAAGGGAAGAATGTTTTATTTGCAACTTTCAATTTAATCTTGTAACTTCATTTATGTATAGTAATTTGATAATTTATTTCAACAATTAAGTCAAAAAAAAGCCCCAGAAATTTGACAGAAAAAAAAATCTGATTATAATTATCATAGAGTATAAATTTTACCTATAAATCTACTTAAATGTTAAACTTATCTGAAGTAAAAAAACATCTATATAAATTCACTGATAGAAATAGCAAATATTTTTTCAAAAAACATTGAAAAAGCATATTACTGACTGTGTGATTATTAGTTTCTGTAGCATTTATTCTTATGTTCACTTGGTCTTTATCAAGATTAAACAGCAAAATCTTCGCACAACAAGAGTGAATAGTATTAACTAGTGGAAATATACTAGAGTATTGTAGCAACACTTGAGCGACTTTTTGTAATTTAAATAATAAATCAATAACTGCAATAGAACCTGATGCATTTGTAAATCACACTAATTTAAAAACTTTAAGACTTAATTGAAACCAAATAAGTTCTTTAAATGGAGTTAATCTCCCTGATAATTTAATGCAACTATATCTTGAAAACAATCTTATAGCTTCTCTATCTTGAATTAATTTTCCCAATACAATACGAAATTTACAACTTTCTAACAACCAAATAAGTTCTCTAAATGGAGTTAATCTCCCTGATAATCTGTCAAACTTATATCTTAACGACAACCAAATAAGCTCCTTAAATTGAATTAATTTCCCTGATAATCTGTCAAACTTAGCTCTTAGCAACAACCAAATAAACTCTCTAAATGGAGTTGATCTCCCTGATACCTTGCAACACTTAGAGCTTGACAGTAACGAAATAAGCTCTTTAAATTGAATTAATCTCCCTAATACTTTACAACGTTTATATCTTAGCAACAACCAAATAAACTCTCTAAATGGAGTTGATCTCCCTGATACCTTGCAACACTTAGAGCTTGACAGTAACGAAATAAGCTCTTTAAATTGAATTAATCTCCCTGATACCTTGCAACACTTAGAGCTTGACAGTAACGAAATAAGCTCTTTAAATTGAATTAATCTCCCTGATAATTTACAACGATTAAATTTTAGCAACAACCAAATAAACTCTCTAGATGGAGTTGATCTCCCTAATACTTTACAACGATTAAATTTTAGCAACAACCAAATAAACTCTCTAGATGGAGTTGTTCTCCCTGATACCTTGCAAACCTTAGCTCTTAGCAACAACCAAATAAACTCTCTAGATGGAATTGATCTCCCTGACAATTTGCAATATTTATATCTTGAAAATAACGGAATAACTTCTCTAGATGGAATTAATTTTCCTGCTAGTTTGCGATATTTATATCTTAACAATAATGAAATAACTTCTCTCTCTTGAACTAATTTTAGTGGGGTAAATTATATATATCTCCAAAACAATCAAATAACTTCTCTCTCTTGAACTAATTTTTCTGATAGTTTGCTACATTTATATCTTGATAACAACCAAATAAACTCTCTAGATGGAATTGATCTCCCTGACAATTTGCAATATTTATATCTTAATGATAACAACATTTATATTTTATGAGATGAATTTATAAATGTTTGTTGAAATTTATATACATGATATTTAAATCTATATTACAATAAAATTGATCATTATAATCTTTCTGGTGAACTAATAGACTGTATAAATAACAAACATGCTACATATAGTGGAGATTGGAAAAGCACACAAACTATTTTATGATGTACAGATCATTCAGCCATTAATTATTATAATTATGCTACAGAAGACGATGGTAGTTGTATTTACACTTCTGAAGCTATAAATATTCAAATTTCTTTCCAAGATATGTTAATTGCTTTTTATGATTATAGTGGTTATATAGATGAATGAGAATCTATTTATCAACGATATAGATGAGATAACCCAATTTCCTGAGCTAATTGACTCAATTACACTATAAATGAAAACGATTATTGAAAATATATTCGTTTTTCAGTTGTACCTGTAAATATCAGTTGAACTGTTTGAGAAACTGGTTGGAGTAATCCGTTATATATACAATTTCCTCCTGAAATATTAAGTGTCCAAATCTCTGGTCAAAATATTTTAACTGGTTTTTATACTTATAGTGGTTACATAAATGAATGAGAATCTACTTATCAACGATATAGATGAGATGATACAATTTCTTGAGCTAATTGACTCAATTACACTATAAATGAAAACGACTATTGAAAATATATTCGTTTGTCGGTTACTCCTAAAGATTTAAGTTGATTTGTTTGAGAAGTTGTTTCCAGTAATTCAATATACATACATTTTCCTCCAGAAGCTTTGAACACAAAAATACTTTGAACAAATAATGGATTATGAAGTTCACTTACATGATTTTACAATTATAGTGGATGTTTTATAGAATGAGACTCTATTTACCAACGATATAGATGAGATAATCCAATAATTGGATCTAATGGACTCTATTATACTATAAGTGAAAATGATATTTGAAAACATATTCGCTTTTCAGTTATACCTATAAACATAAATTGAACTATGGGAGAAATTAGGCGAAGTAGTAATACCATTTATGTGCCATCGCCTCCAAAAGCTTTGAATGTTCAGATTAGTGGTCAAACAATTACCTGAAGTGTGTTAACGGGTTTTTATGTTTACAGTGGCGATATAGAGGAATGAAATTCAATTTACCAACGATACAAATGAACTGGAGCTATTGTTTGAGCGACTTGAATGAATTATACAGTAAGTTGATGAGATTTTGGATCATATATTTATTTTGCTGTAACACCAGTAGATTCAAACTGAAACACTTGAACAACTAGTTTTAGTGATTGATTTAATATATCGGATATGAATGTCATAAAAAAAGTTAATGTTGTATGATTCCCTGTCCAATGAAATTTATTATTATGAATTTATGATTTACTTGATAATACTTGGAGTGGAAAACTAAATTATAAATGGTACAGAAACGATGATTTAATTGCAACATGAATTAGTTATAGATTAGTTTCTGGAGATGTTGGTCATATGGTTTATTTTGAAGTTGAGCCAAAGACTAATTCTTGAGTAACATTGAATAAAATGAAAAGTAACTGACTTTATGTCTCACCATCATATTTAGTTGGTAGCGGTGAAAACATATGTGTCCAACAAACATCTGGATTTTCATCAGAATTAGTATCCGCCTATCTGTATTCTTATAAATATTGAATTACTACCATATGCCCGATTAATTCAGCAAATTTATATTGAAATCTAAAAAGAAACCATTTTGCAAAAATGATATCAGAATACGCAGTTAATGTATTATGAAAACAAGCAAACACATGAAAGAATTGATGTGATAAGTTTGCGGACATATCTTATGAAACAGCTGAAATGAAAAAATTTATTAAAACATCATGTGAATTATGATTGATGTGAATAAGCTCTGATGGAGTAACGGCCATGAAAAACTTCTATCCAAACTGATTTGTGACTAGGGCCGAATTTGGTACAGTATTGTCTAGGTTATTATACGGAAACATCTATCATAGTGATAAAGTTTATTATGAAAAACACTTACAAGCTTTGAAGAATAAATGAATTATGAAAAATATTGAAAAACCATTAGATAAAGAACTTAGATGACGAGTTATGTTAATGTTAATGAGAGCTGACAAGAATAATTAAGTTTATAAAGTTCCTACCAACCCGGGTGCAATTTGCTAGCTCTGCGAACAGCACCCGGGTAGTAGGAATGTAACTTTTAACTTGTAACTTTATAACTAGTCTTGTTTAAGAATCTAGTAGACTATGGACTTCTTTTAAGTACTTATCATCTACATGAGTATATATCTGAGTGGTTGTAATACTAGAATGCCCCAGCAAGGTTTGGACTGCTCTGATGTCTGCTCATTTTTTTAGTAATGTAGTAGCAAAACTGTGACGAAGTGTATGAGGAGTTACTTTTTTTTCTATTCATGCTAAACTAGCATAATTTCTAACAATATCTTCTATTGAATTTCTGCTGAGAGCTTTTCACATACTATTTCCTGATAAACTTATAAACAAATAATCTGAATCATCTGTCCTAGCTTTTAGGTATTCTACTAGTGCTTCCTTTGCATTTTTTGTAAGAAATGTAGCTCTGATTTTAGATCATTTTCATACTACTGAAAATTGTTTACTTTCTGGATTTATTTGAGATCTTTTAATACTAATTAATTCAGATACACGCAGACCTGTACCATAAAGCATCCAAAGTATCGCAGAATCTCTTTTTCTTTTTAGATCATTTTGTTTTACTAAAAAAGGTGCTTGCATTATTTTTTCTACTTCTTCTTCTAATAGGTAATTTATTTCTCTATTTGGTATTTTGGATAATTCAAGTTTTTCTGGTGACATACAGTCTATATCATTTTTTAAACAAAATTTCAAAAAAGACCTTATCGCTACAATATGGTAATTGATTGTTTTTTTTGATAAATTTAAGCTATTGAGATACATTCTATAATCTAAAATATGCATTGCTTTTATTTCAGTTACATCAATATCTCAAATATAGTTTATGAATCTATTTAACCATAAACTATAATTTTCCAAAGTTTTAGGACTGTTATTTTTTTCATATTCTAAATAATAAAGAAATTTTTCTATTAAGGATTCAATAGATAAACTAAATTTAATATTCTGTTTGTTTTGCGGAACCATAATTTTTAATTTGCATGTCTGAATTGAAATTATTTTACTCTAACTTTATAGTCATGTCAGTGCATTCAATTTTTCAATATAATTGTCAAACTTACTTATATAATCTTCAACTTCGATCATATTAATTTCTTGATCAGTTTCAATGTTATTTATTAGTCTTTCGCTGTGATTTTTTATAAATAATCAGTATTTCATAGCTGTAGAATTATTGTTTTCTCTTCACCAAATATTAAAACTATTTCACAATTGTGAATATTCTTGTAATTGTTCGATAGCCTTTTGATTAGGATTTGTTTCACTTTCTATCATATTATCTATTTCCTCAAAAGCATTAAATTCATCAGCAGAACCATGACTTCATTCTATAGAGTTTCCTGTGTTTGCTTCTGTGTTTACTTCTGCCACTTCATTATTGGTATCTATAACATTTTCTATCTCTAATTGTCAAGCCAAACTATTTGGATCAATTTCTTTCTCTGTTTGATTTTCATCCATGGTATCTCAAGTTAACACATCTCAAGTTAAAATATCTCAAGTAAGTACATTCTCATTTAACAAGTCATCTCCTGATAAATTATTTATTAACAAATCCTCTTCACTTTCATCATTTGTTTCATCAATACTCTCCCCTGTTTCCTCAGATTCTAAATCAACTTCATTTCCATTTTTTATTACTGATATTATTTGTCATATTTCTTCAGGGTACATTTTGCTAAGAATCATATATCATCAAATTATTAGTAATACAATTAAAATAAAAACTTTTATACCAGATCACTTTTTCTTGGTTTTCTTTTTTAATTCGTTAGAAGAAATTACTTTTGCTCATTCTGGTACTTGTGTAACTGTTTGTGTTTGTTGGTTTTGTTCTCATGAATTGTTGTTATTTACTATTATTGGTTCAAATTGGCTTGATTGTATAATTTGATCAATATTTATACCCTCGTTACTTATAGGAGCAGTCGGTTCTGACATTAATTCATTTAAATTAATTCAAGAATTTTGCTTATTATTTTCTACTTCATTTTGTTCTTTATTTAATCAACTCGGTTGCTCTGGATTTGTGTTTTGTTCTAATACGGAAAGATCTATAGTTCCAGTTTGGTTTGAATTTAAAAGATCTTGAACCTGTGAAAACTCCTCTTTATTTGGAATATATCATGTATTTTGACTAAGGTCATCTCAAGTATCTGAACTTATATATGTATCCTTTTGAACTGTATTTTCATTAATATTTTGACTAATTTCCTTATCATTTGTTGAAATTTGACTCTCTGTAGTTAAGTTTTCTTTATTTTCAGGAAACAACTCATTTAAATCATCTAGTTTTATTCATTCTTCAACATTTTGATTTGTATTCTCGTTTTCTAAAAATGGTAAATCTAGATTTTGTTCATTAGAAACTTTTTCATTTATATCTAATTCTTTCTCCTCTTGTTTATTTTCAACATTATTGTCTAAACCAATACTTTCTTCAAACTTTTTATTTTCTTCTGCCAACCGATTTTCTTTGCTTTCATTTGTTTGATTATCAATATTATTTTCTTGTTGTTCTTCAATATCATCCTTACTTTCTACTTCTTTATTTTCATTAAGATCTATGGTTTGAATACTATTTTCTTCTTGATTTCATAAATTAAGTTCATTAAGTTTTTCTAATTCTTGAAAATTTTCTTGTTCAAAAATTTCTTCGTCTTGCTCTTTTTCTTCATTTTCAATTTTTTCTACAACTTCAACATCTGTAAGACTATCTGTTTCCTCAACTTTTGGAGTATTATCCTCCTGTATTTCTTTAGTAACTTCTTCAAGTTTTTCATTTTCTGAATTAGGATTATCTCATTTTTCGTTGGGTATATCTAAACCATCTAAATTTAAATCTATATCCAAAAAATCTAATTTTTCTTCGTTTTCTGGATTGGTATTAATGTTACTTGAATCCACTCAACTTTCATTATTTGGAGTAGGATTTGTGTTTGCTTTATTTTCATCAGTAGGCATGTTAAAAAAATTAAGTTATAAAATCAACTTAATTATAATCACAAATAAAAATAATGCAAATTTTTGACCACTTTTTTAATAAGTTTGTAAAGTTAGAAAGTTCGTAAAGCCTGCCTGCCGGTAGGCGGGTTTGTAAAGTTAGAAAGTTTGTAAAGTTCATAAAGTTTGTAAAGTTAGAAAGTTTGTAAAGTTCATAAAGTTTGTAAAGTTAGAAAGTTTGTAAAGTTTGTAACTTTATAAACTTGTTACTTGTAACTTTATAACTTGTTACTTGTAACTTTATAACTTGTTACTTGTAACTTTATAAACTTGTTACTTGTAACTTTATAAATTTGTTACTTGTAACTTTATAACTTGTTACTTGTAACTTTATAAACTTGTTACTTTATAAACTTTCAACTTATTCCTTGTTTTATGAATCTTTTCTTCCAAGTACTACTCACCAGATAGAGATTTTAGGAAATTTTAATTTTATTAGTTTTGCTATTTCGTTCATGGTAGATCCTGTTGTGGTAATATCATCTACTAAAATAACTGTTTTTGTGCTTTCCAAAAAAGAAACATCTCATTTGAAATCAAAAGCATTTTTTAAATTCTGTAATCTCCCTGCCCTATCAAGACTAGCTTGAGATTTTGTTTTTTTAGTTTTTTTAAGAAAAACCTTGTATTCCAATCATAATTTTTTGGATAAGTTTTTTGCTAGCAAATAAGATTGGTTGTATCATTTAACAAAATATCTTCTATGCCAATGAGATGGAATCCCAGAAACAACAACATTTCATTGAGAGAGTTTATTGTTTAATATATTATTTGCGTGAATAGCAATTACTACTCTATCTATCAAAAAATCTACAACATCTTTTTTGTGATAATATTTTAATTTCAAGATAATTTTTTTGAGAAATCAAGTATAAGAAAATGGAATAAGAATTCCGTCTAACAAGAATTCTTTTGCTGATTTACACTCTAAACAAGTTTCGTAGTTGTTTGAATATTTATGACAAGATGAACACATTTCCCTATGAGGTTTTAGCTGTTTTTTACAATCTTTACATAAATATTCTCATATTTTTCAGCAATTTATACATTGTTTGGGGAATATTAAATCCAATATTTTCATAATGATTTGAAATACTAAATAACTAATAATTAAAGATTTCTAAATAAATTTCAAATTAGAAAAAAAAGAGCCATATAGACTCTTAATTATAAATTAATAATTGGTGAGTAGAATATCTACTCACTTAATTTTTTAAAATGTTTTTTCCCTATTATGTATCCCAAAATAATCAAAATAGCACCTAATAACATAGTTTGCCAAGTGGGATCAATAAGATTAGAATCTACTGGATTAGGTTTTCCAGCAGAAAGCACTAGGATACCTATAACAATTATAAATAATCCTAGATAAGCGCGTAGCTTATGATTTTTTTTTATTTTTTCCATATTTTTAATTTTTTGTTAACAATATGATTATACCTATTTTGCCTAAAAATTCAAGTATTTTAGTATAAAAGTGTTCTTGAAAAGATGAGAAGGAAACATAAAAGTTAGTTAAATTTATATTTTTTTGGAAAAAACAATGTGTTGAATATTTGGATATCTTGGTAAAAGAAATGATGCTCAAAAAATTTTAATTCATTGATTGGAAAGATTAGAATATCGTGGATATGATTCTGCTGGTATGTTTATTGGAAATAATTCTTGAGAAACTAAACTTATAAAAGCAGTTGGAAGAGTTTCTGATTTGGCAAACAAAGTCGATGATTCATTAAAATCAGATCAGTTTTGGAATTTTGGAATTGCTCATACTCGTTGGGCGACACATTGATGAATATCAGAAGAAAATACACATCCACATTATGATAAGAATGAAAATTTTTATATAGTTCACAATGGAATCATTGAAAATTACCATCAGCTCAAAGAAGAGTTACAAAAAAAATGATATCAATTTTATGGTCAAACTGATAGTGAAGTCATAGCTAATTTATTGGAAGATTTGTGGAATTGAGATTTTTTGAAAACAGTAGAAAAAGTTCTTACTAAAATTCGTGGAGCTTATGCTTTACTTATTGTATCAAAGAGAAATCCAAATGAAATGATTGCAGTTAGACTTTGAAGTCCTTTAATTTTTGCTTATGATGAGAATAGTGATTTTTATTTTTCTTCAGATAAACAGGCTCTTTCTGGATATGTAGATAAATTTATTTATTTGGATGATGGAGATATTTTACATATAAAAGATAAGGATTATAAAATTAAAGCAAATGGAGTCAATGTTAGTAGAAAAATAGAAGATATGGATATAGAATTATTAGAATCTTCAAAATGAGAGTTCAAACACTTTATGTTAAAAGAGATTTTTGAACAAGCTACTATTATCAAAAGAATATTTAAATGAAGAGTTAATTTTGAAAACAATACTATGAATACAGATGCGTTTCATGGTATGAAGGATGAAAAATTTACAAAAATTGTTTTTGTATGATGTGGAACTTCCTATAATGCATGAGTTTTGTGAACGTATTATATGGAAAATTTAGCGTGATTGGAATCTATAAGTTATATTGCTAGCGAATATGAATATCAAAACATTAAAGTAGACGAAAAAACCTTATTTGTGTTTATTTCTCAGTCCTGAGAAACAGCTGACAGTATAGAAGTATTAAAGCTTTTGAAAGCCAAATGAGCAAAAACTTTTTGAATTGTAAATGTTGTTGGGTCTACCATATCTCGTTTGACAGACTATTGATTATTTACTAGAGCAGGTGCAGAAATTTGAGTGGCTTCTACAAAAGCTTTTACTGCACAAATTACTTGTATAATTTTATTGGCATTGTTTTTATGACAAAAAAGATGACTGACAAAAGCTAAATATGACCAAGTTATGTCCGCATTAAACGAAGTTCCTAGCAAAATAGAACAGGTTTTGGAATCACATTTAGAGATAAAAAAAATTGCGGAAGAAATAGCAAAATACAAAAACTTTTTCTTTTTGTGAAGGCATTATCAATTACCAATAGCACGCGAATCTTCCTTAAAATTCAAAGAAATTACATATTTACATTCGGAATTTTATCCTACTTGAGAATTGAAACACTGACCATTAGCTTTAGTTGATGATCAGGTCCCTTCTGTATTGTTTTTACCAAAAGATATTTTATTTGAAAAAAATCTTTCATCTATTCAAGAAATCAAAGCTAGAAAATGAAAAGTTTTGATTATTTCAGATGAAGAAGTAAAATCAGCTGATTTTTTTATTAAAATTCCTTCTTGTATAGACGAAACTTATCCTTTTGTTACGGCAGTAGTTGGACAACTATTAGCTTATTATGCGGCGGATTTCTTAAATAAAGACATAGATAAACCGAGAAATTTAGCAAAAAGTGTTACTGTAAAATAATACAACTTCATTTTTCCAAGAAATTTTTCCTTGTATTTGTCCAATAAATTCTTATTTTCTAAGGGTCTAGAACGGTTGAAGTGATTTAAATAATCATTATAACTAGTTCATGACTATCAAAAATCCGTATAGGAAAAATGCAAAGCATAGCAGGCAGAAAACTATA
>Ga0255342_1006108_pt1 | contig 11157 bp, 12 predicted proteins | sample wastewater_treat_3_FD_192416 | JGI IMG/M metagenome (GOLD analysis project Ga0255342, IMG submission 192416) | Wastewater microbial communities from Lulu Island WWTP, Vancouver, Canada - plant14 | ecosystem: Engineered > WWTP > Wastewater > Unclassified | place: Canada: Vancouver, British...
ACCACCACTGTCATTCCCGCATGTTTTTAGCGGGAATCCAGCTTTTTAAAGTATCTTTTCATGCTACGGGCAGAAGTAAAAATTTTAACCCGCAGGGTTTGCGGGTTTGCCATGATTAATCTTTCTCTAAATCATGGCAAAAACATTCACCCTCTGTGTACTCTGCGTACTCGAAGGCCCCCGTTGTAAACGGGGGACTGGGCGTGAGAAAAAGATTTAAAGGTATTTTCTCTCGCTGACCCCGCAGAGAAAAAATTCCACTTACGAAGTGGAAATGGGGTTCCAAGTTCAATGCTCTACATTGGAAAGACAATTTAAGACCATTTATCTTTCTGTGTATTCCAATAATCTTTAAAAGTTAATATTCGCACCTTCTGTTCTGACGAAAAAAGAAATGGCTCAACATCCCGGGCTAGAAAACTCAAATCCAGCTCATTTAACCTCGCATCAAACAATTTTAAAAATTGCTCTTGATTGATATTCATATATTTGCCAATATAGCTGAAATCAGGTTCGGCCAATCCCATTAAATAAGACACGTCAAAAAGGTCTCGACCTTTTTCGCGCTTTCGTTCAACAACAGTCATCATTTTTTGAGCCAGCAGGACTGCTGCCGTAGCCGTATATATTTGGCGATACAGGGTAAACCTGTTTATTATATATCGCTGTGGCTCATAAAATTTTCTTTGGCTTCGGTATCGATACGAATCAGAATTTTTCTCGAACTTTCGGGGCTTATTCCAGATTTATAGAGGATGTCGGGAAATTTAATATAACAATGATATGCTCCACGTTCCACAAAGCGATATTCAATTAAAAACCCTTTATTAGCCATATCCTTGCATGCGTTTTTCAGTATGGTTTCGAATTTACTAAAAGATAAGCCGAAATTATCAAAATCCAGGTCTTCTGAAAAGCGTGGGTTTTGGTAAAGAATGCGAATAGCTGTTCCGCCAATGAAACTTAATGAAGCTGATTCTTTCTCCTTGAATATTGAGTCTAACAGTTCATGTTGTAAATATTCCACGAGGACGCTCTGTGGATTTTTCTGCTTCATATCTGGTGAAAAATAATTGGAAATTTGGTCTATTGTAAGCATTGCAATGCCCAAGCCTTCATTTTTTTAATCCTAAAAGCTGAAAGATATTTAAGGAATTTGTCAGCATCTAATTTCTCTTTGATTGTAACCATGTTGAGTCGGATATTATCAAAGTCAGTTTGGCTTTTTATTTTTGACATATTTAAATAAAGGTAGTCCAATAATGCCTTCTCCGGTTCGGCTATCAGGTAACGTCCGTGTTGAGTTTTTATTTCCGTGTATCCCCAGAAAAGTTCCGGCTTGATATGTCGGTATATAAATGTTCCAAAATAATTGGTAAATCTTCTATTAATCCTGGCAGTTACGCTGATATAGGCATAGACCATTTCAGGGATAAAACCATACCAGGCCAGAGCACTCTCCATGCTTAGATAGCTTGGTTCGTAGATCAAAGCTGCAATTTCTTCACCTTTAATATTTTCTTTGTCCTTCGCAAAGGCATATATCCCATTTCTTAAACGCAGCAAATTACCTTTTTTGACCCATAAACTTATCTGATAATCGAAAAGTTTTTGCCCATCCAGCAAATGATTCGACAGAGAAAAATATGGGGCTTGAATAATCTTTAACAATTCTTCATATTTCATTTTCTTATTATATTTAATAACATAATGAAACGTCAAGAGATAAAGAGAACAAATAATTCAGATTTCTCTAATGGTATTTCATGCCCTTGCGGGGCAGAAGTAAAAATTTTAACCCGCAGGGTTTGCGGGTTTGCCATGATTAATCTTTCTCTAAATCATGGCAAAAACATTCACCCTCTGTGTACTCTGCGTACTCGAGACTGGGCGTGAGGAAAAGATTTAAGGGCCTTGTCTCTCGCAGAGCCCGCAGAGAACGCAGAGAAAGACGAGATAGAATATCTTCATCAGAACAGGAGAAGGATTTGTTCTGATGAAACAACTCACCCTACGGGTAAAGTTGTTAAAAATATTTACGCCGAAGGCGTTGAGAATTTGCCATGATTAATCTTTCTCTAAATCATGGCAAAAACATTCACCCTCTGTGTACTCTGCGTACTCGAAGGCCCCCGTTGTAAACGGGGGACTGGGCGTGAGAAAAAGCTTTAAAGGCAGTGTCTCTCGCAGAGCCCGCTGAGAAAGGCAGAAGGTTGGGAAAAGCGAAAAACGTAATTCATGGTTATTCATAGGGGGAAGAGTAATTTATGGGGAAAAACGTAATTCATGGTTATTCATAGTAATTTGTAGATATTTATTGTGAAAAGGGTGATTCATAGTGCAATAGACCGTTGGTTATAACAACAAATTAACACTAATTACATTAATAACAACAAATAACTATTAACTATAACACATGGTAGTATCTATCGTGCCGCCAATGCCATCAACCATCGGCCATGAAAAAACGAAAATTTCTCGCTTTTACTAAAAAATGTTGTTTTTCACGACACGCTTCAAAGGGGGCAAGAGAATCAACGCCCCCGCTACGACCCCGATCACATTAGCCACCAAGTCATTGATATTGAAGGTCCGATAGGGAAGCGGATATTGCAGCCCTTCGGTAGCGGCTGCAAATAGAATGCCCCAGAAGATCCAGCGGGGAAGGGCATTGCTTGTCTTCACACACAAAAAAACCCATGGCAAATACAGCGCCGCATGCAAAATGTAATCGGCGCGCAGCTCGAGCACGGTGATGTTGTTCAATCCTTCGGTGCCGATTGGTGCGATGGCCATCAGAATCAGAAATTAGGAGGTAGGCTCGGAAAAGCGCTTTAGACTTCAGGAATTGCATAGAATAGGAAGAGCGCCTTGGCACTCGAGACTGTTGCGCAACAGCCTAAAGATTTCTCGTCGCTTGCGTTCCTCAAATGACAAAAAGGGCGTTTGAAATGACAAAGAGAAGGGACAAGATTTCTCCCTTCGGTCGAAATGACAGGAAGAATGGTCGAAATGACAAGAAAGGTGGTCGAAATGACAAGAAGAATGGACGAAATGACAGGAAAGGTGGTCGAAATGACAGGAAGAATGGTCGAAATGACAATAAATTAAATGGGCGCTGTCCCTATATTTACTAAACGTTGTGCACTTTGAAATGGAACTCACAAGTCATCTTATTGAATTGGTCATTGAAGCGAAATGACTTTAACAGATTTTACTCTAAACATAGGTTTTGTTGGTTTTTCCATTGTGATCAATTCATCGGCACCACTAACAATGGCTGAGCTGACAATAAGAGCATCCATCGGATCAATGTCATAATCACATCCTAACTTTATTGCCAGATTAGTCACTTCTGTTGAAACTTCTGCGTGTAGCGGTGCTTCCTCGAAGAAGGTTCGAAAAATAAGGGCTTGTTCTTGTCTTTTATTAAAAGTTGGTTTCGGTATCGTCTCTAATGCGACGAAGTCTACGGCAATGAACTCTCGATCCGTATCATCAAGAACAGCTAAAGCTCTTCTGTTGATCTCACCCTCCTCTCCTTCAAAAGCAGTTCGCAAAACACAGGAATCAATAACAGTCCGAACAGGCATCAGTTAACTTCGCCTCTAAGAGCGTGCTTTTCCGCCAATATCTCATCTACACTTAGGAGCGTCATTCCATTGCTAATGGCCTGTCTACGAAGCGCGAATAGTTTCTTGACGAATTCCGTCTTTGGTTTAAACTCGGTGGACATCTGAGTCTTCCACAGTTCTATATTTGTTGTCTGGGATGCAACCTGTGAGCTCATTTTTATTTCGTATATTGGCTGCTGTATATTGCGACTCACGTTAATGTCATCGATATTTAGGGATGAAGATGATAGCGATAGCAGTACCGCCGGCGACAGTCCACGAGACGGCAACCCACTATACGTTCCATTCAAAGCATTTGAGCTTGGTGTACTGACGCAATCCATCTCAATACTCCGGTTCAAGCATATTTATTGTTTCAAGTTTGAGCAGGTTGAAAAACATGGACTTACCTATTGTATGCGCACGGTCTAAAAAATCCTTTTGATCAGACCAGAAATCACTGGGAATTGTCTTCGATAGCGTGTCAATGTCGATCAAAATACCATCAAACTGCTGACCGGTATTGAGTTTAGCCTGGGCCGGAGACGCAATTTGTATGATGTTGTTAAATTCTCCCATCTCAAGTTCGGTCCGCAACTGTACCGGTGTGGCAGTAATGCGATTCCCTCCTATGTGCAAATTAAGTTCTAAAGCATCTAAGGTAAATCCTTCTTTTTTTTCTAATATATCGATATATTTAAGAGATATGCGTTCAGGGCGGGTAATCAAAGCAGTCCGTTTGAGAATCTCTAAAAGCTCGATTACCGTTGCTAAAAATCTATCCCATCCCATGTAAGGACGAGTAGAGCTAAAGGAAAATACATGCTCACCTAACATAATGGAACATGGTTCTGTTCCTATTAACCTGATCGTTGGTACATAGTAGAAATTAGGATCATTTTTTAGAATCACCGAGGGAACATTTGCGGCAGGCAGCTTTTCAACTTTAGGGAATCTTTCTCCTAGATTCTGAAAAAGCAAACCTGGCAATAGATCAGAAATTGAATCTTTGTCACTTTTAAAGCGTAACTCGCACACTGCTTCAATGAGTGGCTCTTTCCCCAATTTCTTCGGAATCTGTTTCTCGCTCATGATTATATAATCCAATCTATTCGAACACTAAATCCGATTTTATCCGAACGACCCTTTTATGATCCTTTCCCTGCCGTCTTTACTTTACAAAAGTGTTCGACCTAAGTCAAGTTTGAATATATTTTTCTCCACTCTTGTCCAAAATACTTTTACTGGGATGACCCAATCAGGTAAAATTTGAAATGACCATAACAAACACTACCTGAAAAGGAGGCATCCCAGCCGTTCTACCTTATCCTATGCGAACGAGCACAGACCCTGGCAACTCTATGAGAAGACATTCTATCAACTCTTAAGCAAATGCAAACCCCTGGCAAAGACAAAGAAGAAATTCATGATGGATACCTTCCTGTCTTCGCCAACATCACCGAGGGAAATATCCACGAATTACGGGTTGCAGAAAAGCTCACCTTTGCTCCCGGCTCCATTATTGCCATTGACAGGGGATATACGGATTATGGCATGTTCTCCCGGTGGACAGACGAAGGGGTATATTTTGTTACCAGGCAGAAAGAAAACGCCCACTACCGAATCGTTGAGGAAAAACCCGTCCCGAAACAACGGAATATCCTCAAAGACCAAATCATTGAGTTTGAGGGATACTATTCCCGAAAGAAATGCTCCGGCACCTTAAGGAGAATAGAGGTATGGGACGAAGAAAAGAAAGAAGTCATTGTTCTGCTCACCAACCATCCCGGCCTCGGCGCCACTACCATATCCTCCATCTACAAAGACCGCTGGCAGATCGAGATATTCTTTAAAACCATCAAACAGAACCTCAAAATAAAGACCTTTGTGGGAACATCGAAAAATGCCCTCCTCATTCAGATCTGGACAGCATTGATCGCTATCCTCATTCTCAAATACCTGAGGTTCAGGTCGCAGTTCAACTGGTCGCTCTCAAACCTCGTTGCAATGCTCCGGTACAACCTCTTTACCTATAGAGATTTATGGGAATGGCTCAATAAACCCTTTAATGTGCCTGCGCTGGTGCCTGTGGGTGAACAAATGAGGTTGGAGTTTAATAATATTGGACAGCAAAATGCAATATAGTAAACTTGTTTTGACCCAACCTGATTTTGATAAAGAGCAACTTATTTGCCTAACATGATGATTTTATTAGAGGTGAATCTGGGAATTGTGGTATTATAGACAGTAGTGATAAATTACTATGAATAACTATCCTCCTTCCGACCTCTGACCTCTGTCCTCTGTCTCCTCGTTTTTCATCCTTTCCCTCTGCCCTCTCATCCTTCCGACCTCTGACCTCTGCCCTCTGCCTCCTACCTTCCCCGTAAACAATCTGTGTGATGGAACCGCCCATATGTGCGGCTCGTCAATTCGCTTGAGTTCATTGCCTGGGTAAATCACCATACCGCCGCGCCACTTGTCGCCCAGTGAAATGGCAACTTCCCTGAGCCCTCGGGTGTCTTTGGAAGCCAGAATTGACCGGGATTTAATTTCCATGCCTACGACACCCGCTTGTGATTCAAAAAGAATGTCCACTTCCAGGCCGGAACGCGTCCTATAAAAATACAAATCTCCATCGCGGGCCATTGTCTTCATCCACTTGACGAGTTCACCGACAACCATCGATTCGTAGAGTTCGCCGGAAACAACCTCCTTTACACCGGTCAAATGCCTTATCAGGCCCACATCAAGCCAGTAAGTCTTGGGTGTCTTGATGACCGTGCTGGTCAGATTGACCTGGTAAGGCGACAAGAGCCAGGTCTGATAAGAAAGTCTGAGGTATTCAAGATAGCGCCGCGCCGTATCAATGCTGACACCGGCATCCCTGGCCAATTCCGCATAGCTTAATAAACATCCGGAACGAAGCGCGGCCAGACGCTGAAACTTTCTAAACGGCATCAGATCATCCAGCCGCACAAGATCGGCGACATCCCGTTCCAGATAGGTGTATTCATAATCTTTCAGCCACTGAAACCGCTCCGCTGCATCCAATGGCAGTAAAGCCGGCATCCCGCCCCATTGCAAGATATAGTTCTGAGCGTTTCGGCGCCACGCATCTTCTTCAGCCAACAAAACAGAAGGTTGATTCCCGAAGATATCATCGAAGTCCATGGAAGAAAAAATATCATCAACCAGCGGCAATGTCTCGGGGGCAGTGTCCTTATTATTAAAGATCTCGCACATCATGAGCGGCCAAAGCTCAAAGATTGAAATTCGACCGGCCAATGTTTCCCGTATCTTTTTTAAAAGAAGAATCTGGCTGGAGCCCAGAAGAACAGAAAAAGCAAGCGTCCCATCATCAAAGGCGTATTTTATTTTATCAAAGATAACAGGCTCTTTTTGAGCCTCATCCAATACGGCGGGCCCAATGTCCTTCGCCCACAGGGATGAGGATATCTGACGAATCGCCTCACGATTTTCCGGAGCATCCAGATTAACATAACGTAAATCCGGATATTTACTTTTGGCAAGGGTTGTCTTTCCGGTCTGACGAGCGCCGGTTAAAAGAAGCAAGCGCCTCTTGCCCGCTTCCGGAATCCTGCCGTTTATCATTCTATAAAGCTGTATATTATCGCTCATCGTCGTAATATTTACAGCCAATAGTCATAATTGTCAACATAATCCGAAACCTTTGAGAAAAGCGAAGGATTCGAAAAGCGAAGGAAAAGGCCTTGTATCTCGCAGAGCCCGCAGAGAACGCAGAGAAAGACGAGATAGAATATCTTCATCAGAACAGGAGAAAGATTTGTTCTGATGAAACAACTCACCCTACGGGTAAAGTTGTTAAAAATATTTACGCCGAAGGCGTTGAGAATTTGCCATGATTAATCTTTCTCTAAATCATGGCAAAAACATTCACCCTCTGTGTACTCTGCGTACTCGAAGGCCCCCGTTGCAAACGGGGGACTGGGCGTGAGGAAAAGATTTAAAGGCATTTTCTCTCGCAGAGGGTGAAGAGACAGACAGAAGGTCGGGAGAAGCGAAGGGTCCCCCACTCCTCATACTCTACTTACTCAACATTGTTTGGATTCTGACTGCAGGGCGGTGCGGGTGACGGTGAGTGGGTAGCTGCGACTGCCGTCTGCTGTGTTCACTGCAGCGCCAGCAACATTGCCCCACTTAACGAGAGTAAAGTGGAAAGGGGAAGTGTCTGTTGGGGCCCCTGGCGTAATCTCGATCCCCGTGATACATCGGGGATGCACGCACGAGCCGGTGTTGTAATAGACGGGATCGGCCTTGTGCTTACGGCGGACGCCCAGGGTGCCAATGCCTGTCTCCAGAAAGCGCCGCTCCGTAAGGGAGAGGTTCGCATACACAGGACGGTGGGTATGGCCCGCAACTACGATCAAGGGGCTTGTATCATTTGGACGCCAGCGGGATAGGGAGGTATCTATGTTTCTTCCTCTGGCGAGATGATAGAGGGCCTCATCGATCTCATTGCAGCGACCAGGGTTCTCAGCGGCACGTGTGGGATCACAGAAGCCTATTCGTTGTAGGGGCGGCCAGATATGGCGGACAACGAACTTACTGAAACGTGCACCGATGCCACTGCATTTAGCATCAGCCTGGTGGCCATGAAAAAGTAATATGGTAGTACCGTTAAAGTTAAGGCGGACAGCCTCATGTACCTTAATGCCAGTGAAGAGGGCATGCAGGGGGGATGTGTCTTCACGCCATACCTCGTCGTGGTTACCCCAGACCTTCAGGTAACGGGTGCGGTTCGGATCCGGGTCGTGGAAACGACGGAGCAGGTCATATACAGACGTGTGGGTGATGTAGATCTGCTCGAAGGCGTCGTTCTCCCAGAGTTCCTCCGCATCGCCCAGCTCGATGTAGGTGAAGCCCTCCGCAAGATAGTATTCCAGGGCGCACTTGTAGATGAGGGAATTGCGGGCGAATTCGTCACCGGCAGAACCGTCGCCTCGGTGACAATCGCTCAGGACGATGTATTTTGCCTGGCCATATTCCGGTATCGACATTTCAGTTGTCATGTGTTTTTTCTCTCTCGCAGAGGCCGCAGAGAACGCTGAGAAAGACGAGATAGAATATCTTCATCAGAACAGGAGAAAGATTTGTTCTGATGAAACAACTCACCCTACGGGTAAAGTGACCCCCAATGTAATCGTGGAGACCAAACCATCTTATCTTCTTCTCTTCTCACTATCAATTACTATGAAAAACTATCCTCCTTCTGACCTCTGCCCTCTGACCTCTGTCTTCTGCCCCCTGTCTCCTGCCTCTCATCTTTCTGACCTCTGCCCTCTGACCGCCGACCTCTGCCCTCTGACCGCTGACCGCCGTTTGCCGATCGCCGATCGCCGACCGCTAATAGCCTTCTCCACTTCCCCACAATCAATATTAAAATCCTTCCCCACATCCACCAGCACCGGCGTCGCTCCGACATTAACTATCGCTGAGCAGGTAGCCACAAAGGTGTGCGCGGGAACAATAACCGCATCACCCGGCCCAATCTCCGCCGCCCGCAGCGACAAATGCAGTGCATCATAACCGCTATTCAAGCCGACTGCGTATTTCGTTCCAACAAACTTTGCCAGGTTTTCTTCAAAGCTTTTCAGTTGACCTCTGTCAATCAAATCACCCTTGGACATAACCTCAAAATAAGCCGCATCCAATTCTTCCTTTATCATCCGGTAAACCTTAACCGGTTCCACAAATTTTACTTTTCTCATCACTTCTCTTCCTTCTAAATCAATCTGCCTCACCCACCGAGTGGCAGTGCTCAATCCTGTTTTTTCACCTTACAAAGTCAAGGTAATTTTCATTGTCAATGATTTCTAAAGCGGCTTCCGGATAACTATCAGTCCAGGCAGACAATGTTCTGCGTGATTTACCTTTCCATTTAAATTCATATCCAAAAAGTTTGCCGTCTCTTTCTTCAACCCAATCAACCTCCTTTTGTTCCCAGGTGCGCCAGAAATAATTATTGGAGTAAATCTGATGATATGATTGTTTCTTCAGGCGTTCCACAACAAGAAAATTTTCCCAGAGCTTCCCGATATCATCGCGAATATTAAGGGGGTTAAAATTAGCTATTATAGCGTTGCGTATTCCATTATCGAAAAAATAATATTTGCTTTTAGATGTAATTTCTTTACGGCGGTTGCGACTGAAGCCACGCAGATTAAAAATTACAAAAGATTTTTCAAACAAATCCAGATATCGGGCTACGGTCTTGCTATCAATTCCTAATTGCCTGGCCAGTTCCGAAAGGGAGACTTCACTACCTACCTGAAAAGCCAACAGGCGTAAAAGGTCTAAAAGTATTTTGGAACTTTTAACCTTTTCCAACTCCAGAATATCTTTCAAAAGATAAGAACCCACCAGCTCTTCCAGAACTTTTTTCTTATCACTTGCCGCTTCTGATTTCAGCGCCTCAGGATAACTGCCGAAGATTAAATACTCGTCCAGCCGTCTTCTCAAATCGTAATCATTATAAAGATTTGTCATTTCAATTTGCGAAAGCGCAAAAAGCGTCAAGGTTACTTTTCTTCCCGTCAGCGGTTCGCCGATTTGACCGGCCAACTCAAAGGACGATGAACCGGTAGCTATGATTTTCAAATTCGGCAGTTGGTCAACCATAATTTTTAAACCCATGCCGATATTTTTAATTCTTTGCGCCTCATCTATAGCAATAAGATCATAGCCCCTGGCGTAATCAATTATTTTTTTGAAGTCAGATGAGCCCAGAACAACCTGCGTATTAATGTCATCACCTGAATCGAGTTTATATTTGAGTTTTCCTTCATTTTCAGACAAAAACTTTTTCAGAAGCGTGGTTTTCCCCGTTTGACGTGAACCATAAATGACCAAAACCTTGCCAGATTTTAAAAACAAATTAAGATTGTCATAAATTCTCGGTAAAATCATAATCTTAAAATAACAAAAACGACCATTATTTGTCAATTATAAAGATTCATAATCCTTAAAATTACATGATTATGGTGATCAGAGGGCTTTAATTTTCTGTGATTTTTTTATTGGATACGAGCGGCGCCAACTTTAACCGGCTCATTCTTACGTGTTTGCTTAACACCTAACACGTAACACGTAAAACTTTTATTTATTTCCATCCATTGCGCTGATAATTTTCTTACTAATCACATCCATCTTCTATCTCTCATCTCCTGTCCCCTGTCCCCTGTCTTCTGTATTCTGACCTCTGACCTCTGTCTTCTGCCCTCTGACCCCTGTCTCCTGTATTCTGACCTCTGACCTCTGTCTTCTGCCCTCTGACCCCTGTCTCCTGTCTCCCGCCTCTCATCTTTCCGACCTCCGACTTCTGACCTCTGTCTCTTATCTTCTTTCTTCTCACTATCAATTACTATCAATTACCACTGCTGTCCAAAATACCACAATTCCCAGATTCACCTCTAATAAAATCATCATGTTAGGCAAATAAGTTGCTTTTTATCAAAATCAGGTTGGGTCAAAACATGTTTACTATATTGCATTTTGCTGT
>Ga0255342_1006115_pt1 | contig 11145 bp, 7 predicted proteins | sample wastewater_treat_3_FD_192416 | JGI IMG/M metagenome (GOLD analysis project Ga0255342, IMG submission 192416) | Wastewater microbial communities from Lulu Island WWTP, Vancouver, Canada - plant14 | ecosystem: Engineered > WWTP > Wastewater > Unclassified | place: Canada: Vancouver, British...
CAGGTCGTTGTCGGCGACCATGGAAGCCGGCTTCGGGTATCCCGGACGCGTTCCTTCGGTATGATCGCACGGGAGGGTGATGAGCATCAGGTTCGGGACTTTGCCCTTGCGGCTGAGGTCCTTGTAGTCCTCGATGAACCGGTCGGCGCGCCACTGATCGCTCATAAGCAGCGGCCAGCAGATGACGTTCGGGTGAATATGCGGGCGCAGCGAGTTGATGTTCGTGCCCGCTGTCACCTTGATGCGGTTCGCGCCGCTGGCGCGGTCCTTCCACGCCTCGAGCCAGTCCTTCGGCCGGGTGTTGAACCTCACCTGGCTCGTGGCGCAGAACTCGCCGTACACCCGCACGGTCTTCTTCTTTGCAGTGGCGGCGTTCCAGATGAACCCTCCGCTCGAATACGCCATCGCGTCCGAGCCCTCGTACGGGTAGCTGCGCGTGTAACCGCCGTAGAAGCGCTCGATGTAGTCGTTGGCGATACCCTCGAGGGCCCACTGATGCCCCTCGGCGCTATTCGTTCCGCTGCAGTATGCGTTGTCGAACAGCGTGAACTCGCGCGCCAGCGCGTGGTGGTTGGGGGTGATGCGCTCGCCGAGACCGCACAACTCCGGCGCGCCGTTGCCCTCGGGCATATCGCCGTAGATGCTGTCGTAGGTACGGTTCTCCTTGATGATGTAGAGGACGTGCTTGATCTCGCCTTTGTACACCGGCAGATTCGGGTTCAGGACGTCTTTTGCCCTGCGCCAGTTGTTGAGATCGGCGACGCGCGAGGTAGCTCTGTTGAGATCGGTGGTGAGGTCAATGACCGAGACTGTGCCCTGGAAGTTGTGGGCGTTGCCCGGGCGGCCCTGCAGGGTCTCGCGCACCGAGCCGTTGCCCTTCGTGTTGACGACGCAGGCGGTCTTCCCGTCCTTTGAAAGCACGACGCCGACGGGGAAGTAGCCGGCCGGGCGAAACCCCGCCGTCTCGCCTCTGGCAAGGTCCACTTCGCACAGCGCGTTGTCGCCGCCGTTGGCCGCATAGAGGCGGTTTCCGTGCACGGCAAGCGTGTTCGGCATGCTCCCGAAGAGCCCGCGGCCTTCCCAGCGGATGGGAATGGTGCGCCGGACCTTCGCCTCCCGAATGCTGATCTCCGAGATCGAGTCGCTGCCCGCGTTCGCCACCCACGCGGTGTCGCCCTCGACGGCGATTCCGGCGGGATGCAGCCCAACGGCGACGTCTCTGCGCGAACCATCGGACATGTCAATGATGCTGACCGTCCCCGACGCCGATACGCCGCGCCTGTCAACGAGTATGTCCTCGCCCCCGCTTTCGGCGGTCTCCTCGTCCTTCTCCGGCGTCCGCCCCGCCCAGTTGCTGACGATGAGCTTCTTCTCGTCCTCGCTGAGCTTGACTTCGAACGGGATGACCTGCGCCTTCCACTGGCGGACGCGTTCGTTGGATGCGAGATTGACCTCGACCACGGCGCCAAGGTTCGCGCAGGCGACAAAGAGCCGCTTGCCGTCCCTGGTGATGGCCATTCCGCCCGGCACGGGGTTGCGGTCGGGGTGCAGTTTGATCTGGCCCGCGCGCACGAGTTTGCGGCCGTCGAGCCCAAAGTACTCCACGCTGCCCTTCGAGCCGCTCACGAAGAGCCGCGACCCGTCGGGCGACCAGAGGCAGCCGCGATAGGACGACCCGCCGTCAAGCTCTGCGTCCGAGCCCTTGATGACGCCCTCAGGCGTCGCCAGAAAGACGCTGCGCTGGTTCAGGACGGCGAAGAACTCGCCATCCGGATGCAGCGCGAGGTCCATCGGCCGACCGTCGAATGCGACCGTGCCGGGGTCAACGGTCTGCCCCGAAGAAACGATGAACTTACCGTCCGGCTGCCTGCCCATCCAGACGGTGGAGACGACTCCCGCGGCAGCGGCCGCAAACGCAAGGATGGCAACGATGACGATGAGCGCTGGTTTCTTCATGATAACTGCTTCTTCTCCGCCGGAAGGCCGAACCCTGCCCGTGCCCGCCGGACGCTTGCGCTGTTCTTGAATAACCGTTACACTCTGCGCAGAAGAGCATTCTGCCTTCTTACTACCGGCGCAGACGAGGTGACGACAGTGAGGACTACGATTCGACACTGCATCGTGTTGCTGACTGCACTGCTCGCGAGTGCCGCCGGCGCCCGTTCGCAGGGCATCGAGGTGACCGTCACGCCGCCGAATCCCACCGCAACGACGCCCGTGACGCTGACGGTGTGCAAGGAATTCCCGGATAGCTGCTACGCATACCGCAGTTCCGCGTGGACGTTCACTTCCCCGTTCACGATATCCGCCCGTCTCAACGTCAACGACCACCACCGGCCCGAGTACTTCTGCGCAACGGTGATGACCCTGGTCTGCGGCCAGTATCAACTCGGCTCGCTGAAGCCCGGCCGCTACAGGGTGTATGCGACTGTTAACACCGTCTGTGTGTACGAGAACTCGTTTCCGTTCTGCCTGCCCTCCAGCAGGACCGCGGCCGTCTGCTTCGACGTAGGGCCCGCAAGCTCCATCTGGGAGGCGAAGCGCTCGCTGCCCGGCACATTCTGCAGCATAGGCGGTTCGACGGTAACGGCGGCGTTCCCGCACGGGTTCTATATCCAGGCCGCGCCTGGCGGTCCCGGCCTGCTTGTGCGCCAGGCAAATCACGGCATCGCCGCCTCCACGCGCGTTGACGTGCAGGGACACACGGCCGTGACCGATGGCGGCGAGAAATGCGTGGACGCAACGATGGTGCGCGCGACGGGCAGCGCATTCATCGGCCCGGCCTTCGTTTCGACAACGGACGTCGGCGGCGATGACTGGCTGGTGGAATGCTCGCCGGGAACGGGTCAGCCGGGGGTCAGGGGCGGCTCGGGCCTGAACAACATCGGCCTGTGCGCGGCAGTGGCGGGGAGGGTCACCCACGCCGACCCGGCGGGCGGGTTCTTCACCATCTGGGACGGCGCGCACACCGCGCTGGCCCCCGTGCGCGACAGCGACGGGCATGCGGGGGTGCGGGTGAGCGCTCCGGGATGCCCCATGCCGCAAACGGGCAGCTTCGCCGTGGTCGAGGGGGTGGTCTCCTGCACCATGGCCGGGGGCGAGCGATACCCGCTTCTGCTTGCGAACCCCGAGGGCGTTTCTATTGCTGAGTAGCGGTCTGCCGTCCGGCTAACGCAGGACGCGGACGTACGCGGGACCGGCCACGCGCTTTACCAGCCGTTTCATTTCGAGAAACGTGAGAAGCGCGGCGACTTCGCTCGCGGGCATGTTCGCGTTCTCGATAACGGTGTCGAGCGGCATGGGCTCGAGATCGAGCATTTCGAGGATCTTGCGCTCTTCGGCGGAGACCTCGACGGGCGGAAGCTCGGCGGCGCGCCCGTCGCCCCCCGTCCGCGCGTCGAGACCGTACTCTGCAAGGACATCTTCAGCGCCCTCGACGAGCTTCGCCCCTTCTTTGAGCAGCTTGTGGGTGCCGCGGTTGTGGTCGGAGTCAACATTGCCGGGCACGGCGAAAACATCGCGGTTCTGCTCGGCGGCGCAGGTAGCCGTAATGAGCGCCCCCGAGTCCTCGGCCGCGTCGCAGACGATGACCCCCCTTGAGACTCCGCTGATGATGCGGTTGCGGCGGGGAAAGCGCCAGGTCTCGGGCGCGGCGCCCACGGGGAACTCGGAAATGACCGCGCCGGCGGCCGCGATACGCTCGAACAGCTCTTTGTGCTCGGACGGATAGCAGATGTCTATACCACATCCGAGCACGGCTATCGTGCGGCCCTGCGCGCGCAAGACGGCTTCGTGGGCGGCGCCATCCACGCCGCGCGCGCCGCCGCTCACGATGGTGAGCCCCGCCCGGGACAGGTCCGTGGCCAGCCGCCGGGCCATGGTCAGCCCGTACGGCCTCGGGTTGCGCGACCCGACAATAGCAACACCGAAGCGATCGTCTTCCTGGAGCTTTCCGCGCACATACAGGAGAGGCGGCGGGTCGGCAATCTGCCGCAGAAGAGTGGGATAACCGGGCTCGTCCCGGAAAGCGACGGAGACACCCAGTTTCTCGAGCCTCTCCAAGGCGCTGTTCATGTCCTGAACCTTGCCGCGCGCCGAAACAACCCTGGCGCGAACCTGCTCCGAGATGTTCCTCAGCGCTGCGAGGTCAGAGTCAGAGGCGGCCAGAATCCCGGCGTGGTCCCCGAACTGCTCGAGCAGGCGGTTCCAGGCTTTCGGGGAGAGTTCCGCGCTAGACAGCGCGAGGGCCGCGAGCAATTGCTCGGGGTCTTGTTCACTGTACACTGCGTATAAACTGACTTCCTAGAATGACGGGGGTTCCGGCATCATCATACCGCCGCCCCCGGGGCCTCCACCGGGAGGAGGGGGAGGAGGCGCGGGTGGGCCATCTTCAAATCTTGGCACGTCACGCGACTGCTGCTCCCGCGACTGACCCGGCTGTGCATTGCTCCGGCTGTCCGTTTCGTTCCGGTCGCGGGTGCTTCTGGTGCGGCGGCTGGAGGTGCCCGAGACCAGGCCGGGGGTTGTCTGAGCCTTGATTCTCGGCTTGGGCAGAGAGTTGTCCACCGTGAACGACCAGGAGTAGTCGAGCGCATTGCCCTTCCAGTCTCTGGCGTTGACTGCGATCTGGTGGCGGCCATTCTTGAGAGGGACCTGGGTTTCGGTTACGGGGGTGCTGTAAGTTACCTTGCCGTCGGGAACGCTGAACGTGTGTTCAACCGCCCCGCCATCGAGGGTGAGCACAACGCTGTCCGGGTCAATACCCGAGCCCATGTCCGTGATAATCGCCGAGATGTTCACGGGCGGCCCGCCGGATATGACCCCGCCCGGTGCGGGGCTGAGGGTGTTGATCTGAGGAGCGGCGTTGTCGGCGGCGTCGGCCCGGAACGCCGACAGCACGCCGTCTTCGGTCAGAACGTAGAGCATCCCGTTGGCATACACCGGCGACACGAGGACGCTGGTGGAGGCTGGCTTCGCGGCGGTGGTCTGCTGAGGCTGAACGACGTAGCGCCACAGGAGTTTGCCCGTCTCGATATCGAAAGCCGACACCACTCCGCGCTCACCGCCCACAAACAGAACCTTGCCCGCCACGAGCGGGCCCGACCGCGCGGGCGTAACGGTATCGGCGGGCTTCTCCCATTTGACCTTCCCGCGCGCGGTTATGGCATAAACCCTGGAATTGCGCAGCGGCGTAAACAGGATCTGATCGGCCAGCGCGGGAGGGGCGGAGAATTCGGCCGGGAACGTGAGAGTCCACTTGCGCACGCCGCTGCGCGCGCCGAGCGAGGACATCTGGTTGCCGCCGGCGAGATACACGACATCCCTTCCAAGCACGGGCACGACGTTCAGCGTGGGGAAGCTCATGCGGAACGCCCAGCGGAACTTTCCGTTCTGCGCGTTGGCGGCATAGAGGCGGGTATCGCGCGAAATGAAGTAGATCCAGGCGCCCGAGGCATCAATGGCGGGCTCGGACGCGACGTCATCGCCCGTGCGGAAGCCGCCTGGCCAGATCGGCTCGCCCGTATCGGCTCTCACGGAATGCAGGGCGTTGTTGTCGGACCCCGCGAAGAGAATCGCCTCGCCGCCGACCTCGGCAATGACCGGCGAAGAGCGCACCTGCCCGAGCGTGTTGTACGCCCACAGGTTGTCGCCCGTGCTCGCCGAAATGCAATAGATGTTGCCGTCGTTGGCCCCGAAGTAGACGTGCCCGTCGTACGCGGCGAGACTCGTTGTCACCTTCGCCGCGAGCGGGCCGTCGCTCGGATAGAACCATCTGGGAGCGCCGTATAGCGTGTCCAGCGCCATAATGCGGTCGCCCATGGCGAAGAAGACGGTGTCGCCGAGCACCACGGGCTGCGAGCGGTTGCCCGGCGCGGCCGTGGCGATGTATTGCCAGGCGAGCGAGAGCGGCAGAACAGCCTCCTCCGTCGTCGCGTTCGTCAACTCGGTGTTCTGGCGCGGTAGAGTCCAGTTGTCGGCCGCGGCCGCCGTTGTCAGCAGCGCGAGGCCCAGCAGCAAAAACCTGTAAAACTTCATGCAGTGTGTTCCGGGTATTAGACGAAGCGGCGGCCTCAGAGGTTCACGCACGTCCGCTCCGCCGCCATATTACAGCAACCCCCGCGAAAACGCAAAGCATAGGGCCTCAGAAAGCGTGAAATTGACGGCGGTGGGGCTTGCCGGTATCATCTCAGGCGTGTCCTCCACCAACAAAGCCCGGCTCCGAGGCATCTCGGCGGTTCTGTTCGACCTGGACGGGACGCTCGGCGAGACGCGGATTGACTTCAGCGCGATGAAAGGCGCGATGCTCGCGCAGGCGCGCGGCCGCGGCCTGGAGGCGGCGAATCTTTCCGGACTGGATATTCTGGCGATTGTGGAGCAAGCCGCCGCGCATCTTCCGGAGAGCGAGCGCGAGGCCTATCGCGAGGAGGCGTGGAGGAAGCTGGAGGAGTTCGAGTTGCGGCACATCTCCGAGGCAAGGCCGATGCCGGGCGCGTGCCAATCGGCCCTGCGCCTGCACGAGGCCGGATTGCGGCTGGGGATTATTACGCGCAATTGCCGCGCGGCGGCCGATCATCTGCTGGCGCTGCTGCCGCCCGTATTCGAGGTGTGCCTCACGCGCGAGGACGTGTCGCGGTGCAAGCCCGATCCGCTGCACATCCGGGCCGCGCTCGATCTGATGCGCGTGGAGCCGAAGCAGGCTCTGGTGGCCGGAGATCACAGAATGGACGTTCAGGCGGGGAAGGCGGCGGGAGCGTTTGCGGCGGGCATTCTGGCCGGCAGGCCCCGCGACTACTTCGATGCATACGAACCGGACGCCGTGTTCCGGACACTGAAAGAGCTGGCGGATGCGCTCATCGGTCCTGATCGTTAACTGGCGGACATCGGCCCTTCTGCGGCGGCTGCTGGAATCGCTCGGGCAGTTCCCGCCCGCGGGCGGGCACGAGGTCATCGTCGTGGACAACGCGAGCGACGACTTCGAGCTTGCCCGGTTCGAGCGCGACTTCCCTTCCGTGAAGTTCCTGCCACAGACCTCGAATCTCGGGTTCGCGCGGGGCAACAATCTGGCGTTCGAGCATTCGACAGGCGAGAACATTGTTCTGCTGAACCCGGACACGGAGGTGACAGACGGGGCGCTGGAGACGCTGATCGAGTTTCTGGAGTCGCACCCGAAGGCAGCCATCGCATCCGCGCAGCTCGTGTTCCCGGACGGCTCGGTGCAGGACTCCTGCCGCTCGTTTCCGTGGCCGGCGGGCATCTTCTTCACGGCAACGCGGCTGCACAGGGTGTTTCCGCAAAGCAGGATCGTCGGTTCGTACAGAATGACCTGGTTCGATCACCTTCACACGCGTCAGGTGGACCAGCCCATGGCGACCTGCTGGGCGATTCCGCGCCGGGTGATCGAGGACATCGGCTTCATGGACGAGCAGTTCCCGATTCTCTTCAACGATGTGGACTGGGCGTGGAGGGCAAAGGAGGCGGGATACGAAATCTGGTTTGTGGCCGAAGCGCGGGTGTGGCACGTGGGGGGGCAGGGAACGAAGAAAGGCGGAGCGGCGATCTTCCGGCATTCTCACGATGGTCTGATGCGGTTTTACGCAAAACACTGGAAAGGACGCTGCTTCGCTCCGGGGCTCTGGCTCGCCTCGGCGATATCGTGGACAAACTGCATGTGGCGAACAGCGATGGCAAAGCGCGGATGACGGAAGCGAACGGGCACGGCGTGGACATCAGCGTGTCCATTGTCAACTGGCATACGCGCGAAGATCTGCTGGAGTGTCTGGGGTCGTTCGTTCCGCCGGAAGCCCGGCGGCAGCCGGAGGGCAGCAGCTTCGCGGTGAACGGCCTGACGTGCGAGGTGATCGTGGTGGACAACGCGTCGGGCGATGGGTCGGTTGAGGACACCCGCGCCCAGTTTCCGGTTGTGCGGCTTCTGGCGCAGGAGCGCAACCTGGGATTCGGGCGCGGGCACAACAAAGCGATCTCCGTGGCCCGCGGACGCTACATTCTGCTGCTGAACCCGGACACGATCATTGGCGAGCGCTCGCTGCCCGAACTCGTCGCCTGCGCCCACAGCAGGCCGGAGGCGGGCATTCTGGGGCCGAGGATTCTGAACCCGGACGGCAGCGTGCAATACTCCGCACGCAGCTTCCCCACCCTTGCGGCGGGCTTCTTCCGCAACAGCATTCTGGGGCGGCTGTTCCCCAGGAACCGCTACACGCGGGAGTATCTCCAGAGCGACTGGGACCATCATGACACGCGCGAAGTGGACTGGGTGAGCGGCGCGGCCATGCTCATCCGCAGGGAAGCGCTGAAGGACCTGACCGGCCTGGACGAAGACTACTACATGTACGTCGAGGACGTGGACATCTGCTGGCGCGCGCGCAAGGCGGGCTGGACGGTGCTGTTCTGCGCGGAGTCGGAGATAAAGCACAAGAAGGCGCGGGCAAGCGACCTGGCCCCGAACCGGATGATCTACCATCACCACCGGAGCATGTACCTCTTCTTCCGCAAGCACTATCTCGCGGACGCGGGCGTGCTTCAGCAGATCATCGTGCCTGCCGGTCTGTTCGTGCGGGCATCGTACTTCATCACGAGAAACAAGATGGCAAAATGGCTCGGGCTTCGCAGATAGGGCGGAACGCTCCGGCAACCAGGGCGATTATGGACGCCCTGCCGCTGTGGGGCTCCGCGGCGACCATCGCGCTGGCGGCTTTTGTGTCGGCGCGCATGCAGCCCGCTTCGGAGATGGGGATACATCTTCTGGTTGTGCTGGCGGTGCTTGCGCCGCTTGCTTGGGGGCTGGTGCGCGGGCGAGCGGAACTGCCGCGGGCGTGGTGGATAAGCCTGATCGCCGCCGCCGCGCTTCTGACGCTCGTCAGTTTCTTCTTCACGGTGAGCGCTGGACGGAGCATCTTCCGGGGGCTTAGCCTCGTAAGCGCAGGGGTTGTTTTCGGGGCGGTGCTGACCTCCCGCAGGGAGGCGGGGCCGGTCGTGTGCGCGGCGCTGGCCATCGCGGGGCTGGGTGTTTCGGCCGCCGGGGCGAACGAGTACGCCGTTCACGCTCGCGCGGGCGATACGGCGTGGCGCGTCTTTTCGACGTTTTTCAACCCCGGCTTTCTTTCGGGGTTCCTCGCGTTCTCGATTCCGGCGACGCTGGCGCTTCTGGTTGCGGTGAAAGAGCGCGGCGCCGCTCTCGGGCTGGGTTTCGCGGCGGTGCTGCAGATCGTCGCGCTGAGCCTCACCGGCGCGCGGGCGGGCGTGCTGGCGGGAGCGCTGGGGGTGGCGGTGTTCGCGGCGGCGGTTCTTCTGGGCAGAGGCTGCGGCGCTCAGGGCTGGCGCAGGATCGCTCTGACGCTTCTCGCGGCAGTCGCGATTGCGGCAGTCGTGGGGCGGCCGACGGGAGAGAGGGTGGCGTCGCCGCAGGGCGAGGGTCACAGCTTCGCGTTCAGGAAATACACCTGGGCCGCGACCGCGCGCATGGCCGCCGCGCGGCCGCTGACGGGCTTCGGGCCGGGATCGTACGAGGTAGCGATGCAGCGCTACGCCATCGCGGGCTACACCCGGCTGGCGCACTCGAACTATCTGCAGGCGGCCGCGGAGAGCGGCATCCCCGCCGCCGTGCTCGGGTTCGCGGCGTGGTTTGCGATTGCCACCGCCTCGGCGGTGCGGCTGGCCAGGCGAAGCGCTGCTCGCGAGAGCGCGGCGTATGTTTCGGCGGCTCTTGGCGCATCGGCGGCAACGGCGGCGCGGGGGCTGTTCGATTCGGACTGGTGGTGCCTGCCGATTCTGCTGTCGGTTGCGGCTGTGACAGGGCTGCTCGCCGCTTGCCTCACCGGCGATGGCCCGAAGCACGGCCGGCGTTCGGGCGCGGCGGCGGGATGGTCGCTGGCGGCTGTTGGGACGGCCGCGCTGGTTCTGGCCGAAATGTGCCTGCTGTCGCTGACTCATCAGACGAGAGCGGAGGAGTATGAGCGGACGGGCGACTGGCTGGCGGCGGGGGAGCAGTGGGCCGAATCGGCGCGCAAGGCCCCGTGGAACGTACGCGCCCGGCAGAGAATCGCCGAGTACGGCGCGGTCAGCGAGGAGGGCACTGTCAGCGAATCAACCCTGCGCGAGTTCGCCCGCATTCAAAAGCTCGAGCCGACGAACCCGAAGATTCCCACGTCTCTCGCGGACCTTATGCTGCGCAAAGGGCAGCCCGAAGAGGCTCTGAAGCAGTACGGGGAAGCCCGCAAACTCGACCCGCTGTCGCCGCGCCTGCTGCTCGACGAGGCGCGCCTGCTGGAATCGCTGGGACGCAGCAAGGAAGCGCTGGCGCTGTGGCGGGAGATGACGCGCATCGAGGACAGCCCCTACGGGCAGGTTCGGGCGATTCCGCAGATTGTGGACGTCACCTACGCCTGGGCTCACGCCGCGATTGGCGACGACCTGGAAGCGCGGGGCGAGCGCGCGCGGGCCGTTGAGGAGTGGCGGAAGTCCGCTGACCTGCTGGTGCGCCGCGAGGAGTCCATGAAGGACATGCGGCCGGTGCTGGAAGCAGCGGGCGCCCTGGACCCCGAACTGGACGAACAGGCGGCGGATCTGCTGGATGAGGTGAGGCGGAAGATCGCCTCAGCCGCAAAGCCGGGCGGTTAGCCGCGCTTTCTGTTCAGGCGTCAGTTCGACTTCGGGCGGCCGGACGCGGGTTTCGGGCATTCCGCACAGGTGCAGGGCGTACTTGGACGCCGCGCGCTGCGGGAACCCCTGCAGCGCCTCGCGCAGCGCCGAGACGAACTGCTGCTCCCTGTCGCCGCCGCCCCTGCTGAACGCGTTCCAGACGTCCATCACCTGCGACGGAAAGACGTTCGCGAGCCCCGAGATCATTCCCGCCGCGCCATCCCGCAGGCCCTGAAGCGAACAAGCATCGTGGCCCGTAAAGACGGCGAGCCCGGGAAAGGCGCTGATGAAGGCGCGGGTGGACGCCGGATCGCCTGTGGAGTCCTTTACGCCCCGGATGTTGTTGACTTTGACAAGTTCACGCAACATTTCGTGCGTGATGGGCAGTCCTGTCAATTGAGGGATGTTATAGAGAATAATCGGCGTTGACGTGCGCTCAGCGACGAACCGGTAGAAGTTCACGATTCCCGCCCCGGAAGCGGCATGGTC
>Ga0255342_1006119_pt1 | contig 11141 bp, 4 predicted proteins | sample wastewater_treat_3_FD_192416 | JGI IMG/M metagenome (GOLD analysis project Ga0255342, IMG submission 192416) | Wastewater microbial communities from Lulu Island WWTP, Vancouver, Canada - plant14 | ecosystem: Engineered > WWTP > Wastewater > Unclassified | place: Canada: Vancouver, British...
TCTGGCCATCCGCATGTTTGCCGACCATCTGACGCGGGGTGAATGCGTGCCCATCTTTGGCGACGGATCCAGCAGCCGTGATTACACTTACATTACCGATATTGTGGCTGGAATCCTGTCCGCCGCGAACCTCACCCGCGAACGCCTCTGCTACGAGGTGGTCAACCTGGGCGGTGACCACGGCGTCCCACTTCTGGAGATGCTGCGCGCCCTCGAGAAGGTAAGCGGGCTTCAGGCACGGATTCAGTATCTGCCTCCCCAGGCTGGCGACATTCCCCACACCCGGGCGGACATCTCCAAAGCCAAAGCATTGCTTGGCTTTGCCCCCCGCACCAGTTTTGAAGAGGGCCTGCAAACCTTTTGGAACTGGCTGCAAGACCAGATTTAGCAAGTATAGGCATTCTATCGCTTCTTTTCTCGTCCACGAATTAATTCGTGGAAAGGTGGAAAGGTGTTTTTGAGGTGGAAAGGTGAAAAGGTGGAATGGTGGAAAGGTTCCCCCGAAACAAGCACCAAATCCAGAAACTGCACCCCATAACCCCAGTCCGCGCTAATCCGCGCCTTTTATCCGCGTAAATCTGCGTGAACCACTTGACCCGGAATCCAGTGCCCAGGGGTGGCAAAGTCCGTTTGCCACAGAGACCGCAGGTCTCTTCCAAACAGGCAACTCCGTTGCCTCTGCCGAACAGACTTCGGCAGCCCCCAAAAATCGTGTCATTCCGAACTTCGGGGGGCCGTCAGATCAACAAAAGATCAGGTGAGAAATAAAAACCCCCGCGGCGATGCGGGGGTAAATACGCAGCAGAAAAGTCCTGCCATGGTTTGTTATTTGTTACGCAAGGTTGTCGTCTTACTGGACAATCTGGGGTTGCGCGTGACATCAGCTTTGACACTTCTCGCGTTGATGCTCAGAGGTGTTGCAGTAATCTTGGGAGCGATCTCTGTGTTCGCCGTCTTGCTGCCATCAAGCTCAGTGGAGGCTGTCACATAGAAGAACTTGTAGGGTTCTGTGCCCTGATAGGCATAGCCAAGGTCGCCGATGCCGGTTTCGATGGCTGTCCAGGGCTGGGCGGCATAGGGATCGTTGGAGCCATAGACGTTGTAGGATTGGGCTCCAGTTACCTCATTCCAGGTGATTGTGGGATAGCCACTGTCCAGGGCGATGGAGATGATGGGCGCTTCCACTCCCAAGGGATTACCAATGCCGATGTTGGCGGATATCGACCAGGCACCTGTTCTGTTAGTGAAAGTGTACCAGACACCAGGATTGGTGGACAGTGTGAGACCGTACATACCATAGTCGTAGGTAGGGTCAAAGACGAAAAACGAGTTTGTTGATTGATTACCGGTATCCGGGAGGTTTTCAATGGCTATGGCGAAGAAGGGATCGGTGATCTCCACGGGCTGCATGTTGCCATAGTCGGCAAAGGTGAAGGTATCCCAACCACCTCCAGTTACAGCAGCGCCTGTCATATTAACCGTTATGGGGGTGGCATAGTAGGCGCGGCTCACGGGGCTCGTTTCCACATCCGGGTCAAAAAGATAGACCTGCAGGGTAGCTCCTGTTTGGGGATAGAAGGTTGCTGCTTCTGCCTGGTAGAGATAGAGCGAGTTTCCGGTACCATAATAAGGGTTGTAGAAGATGTTGAAGGCACCCCAAGTGTTGGTACCAAGTGAGCCAGGCATGAGTCCACTATAGTTTTGGGCATAATCGTAATACACCCAGACAGGGTCGTCAACCAGGAAGACAAAGACTTCTGTTTCCCCAACATTGTTGTGTTCATCGGTGGCCTCTATCCAATAAAAGAGGGTATCTGGTATGACACCGCCAGCCAGGAAACCACCGTGCCAAAGGGTGGGGTCATCTGCATCCTGCGTCATTGCGCTGTAGTAAACAGGGTCGGCATCCGCAGTGCCGTAGGCGAAAAAGAGGTTTACGCCCGTCACTGCGCTGTCGTCAGTTACTGTGCAATCCACATAGTGGTTTTCATTCGGATTGGGGGTGCAGAGAAGGGGAAGAGTGGTAATTTCCGGAGGGAATACATCACCCGCGCTGGTGTCATAGACCAATACGTCGTCAATGATCCATGCATGCGCGTATGTGCCTAAATAACGCCAGGAAAGATAGACTGTTCTGTTGTTCCAATCCGCGGGAATGTTAACTATCTGTTGTGTCCAGGCTTCAGCGACAGACGTGGGGTTCCACAGCACTGCAGCCCCAAGTTCTTGCCAGGGCATAGCTGTGTTGCTGATAACCAGATAATTATTAGCATAATCGCCTGGATAGAGGTTGTAATCGTACCACGATATGGCATAAGTACCGGCGCCCAGTGTAACCGGGGTGCTTACCAACCAGCCATTCTGTTCATCAGTTGATCCACCCCATTTATGCCAGGCACTGTAACTACCGCCATGAACATAACTGCTAAACCGTGCCCAGGTCGGGGTAATGGTATCAGCGTCATGCACAGTCCAGCCGGTGGGTGGGAAGGTTGCACCCTCAAAACCCTCGTTGAGTAGCTGGGCCTGCAAAGCGACAGCGGCAAACACCACTGCCAGTATGATTAGAAATTTCTTCATAATGTTGTTCTCCTCTTTTCAGAGTTCTTGATGTGAAGAACTAAATCGATGGGAGCTCCCTGGCCGGATGTCCCGCCTGCGGCAGGTCCGGGAGCGGCCCCCGGTTTGATATTGATTCATTAAGCATGGTTCGGACTTCCGCGGCTTGGCCGGGCACGTATTTAGCGTGTACATGTGCGATGTTGTTACGTGCAAAGCAGTGCCTGGACAGGAACGGAAAAACCGATGCCAGAGAATAGTTAAAGCGGGCCCTGCGCCCGGTTTGTGTGGACGCGTCCACCCTGCCGGCGTCAATGCCCCTGTTTAGGCAAAGATGGTAATGGCGCTTGTCGGTAAAAACAATGTCCAATCATCTCTCCTTACATCCCGCCGCGCTGGCTGGCAGTGTTAAAAACCACGGCACAACTGAACGGCGCAGCATAAAACTAAAATAGCAATTCATTGAACAAGACCTATTAAGTCAGTCAAAGTCAACTCAATAAATTGATGTTTTCCGTGTCAAGCTTTATTTTTCAGATCGCAGCAAATCGTTTGAAAATTGCCTGCAGGCTGTCCTGAAAAAGGTGGACACGGGCTGGGTACATCGTGTTGGCGTGGTGACGTGCTGCTGCTGAAAATAGATAGAATACGGATGACAGGATCTTTGAAGGTGGAAAGGTGTTTTTGAAGTGGAAAGGTGGAAAGGTGGAATGGTGTAAAGGTTTCCCCGAAACAAAGCCAGCAGGCTAAAAAACCGTGTCATCCCGGGCTGTCGGGGTCCCCGCCGAAGCGCGTAGCGGTTTGGTGGGGTGACTTGACCCGGGATCCAGTCTTTTAGAAACAACCAACCAAACCCCGAAACAAAGCCAGCAGGTTAAAAACCGTGTCATCCCGGGCAAGCGCATGCTTGACCCGGGATCCAGTCTTTTAGAAACAACCAGACAGACCCGAAACAACCACCCCCAGACTACATACTGTGTCATCCTGGCAGACAGTTATCCTTGACATTTAATGTTCCCGGCTGAAACAGTGTTGGCCCTCGTTGGCGTGAGTGAGCTAAGTCTATATTTTCCGTAGGTCATCCTTAACTTGGTGAGGGATGACCTAAGGATGATGGCACCAAATGCAGGAGCAGCAAGGGAGGGCGCTATGAAGGAATTTGCAGAATATTGCCGTTGTATTTGGTGAATGTAATGCTAATTTGCTTGCGATATTTTTACATGATAGTGAAAAGGTGTTCACGCAGATTGCCGTGGATTGGGATTATGGGGTACAGTTTCTGGATTTGGTGCCTGTGTTTTTGGCTGGACGCTTGCCCTTGTCATGTTCGTTTAATTCGTGTTAATTTAAGGGCTGCCGAAGTCCGTTCGGCAGAGGCAACGGAGTTGCCTGTTTGGAAGAGACCTCCGGTCTCTGTGGCAAACGGACTTTGCCACCCCTGGACACTGGATCCCGGGTCATGCGGTTCACGCAAATTCTCGCGGATAAAAAGGCGCAGATTACCGCGGATTGGGGTTATGGGGTGCAGTTTCTGGATTTGCTATTTGTTTCTAAAAGACTGGATCCCGGGTCAAGTCACCCCACCAAACCGCTACGCGCTTTGGCGGGGACCCCGACAGCCCGGGATGACACGGTTTTTAACCTGCTGGCTTTGTTTTGGGGAAACCTTTCCACCATTCCACCTTTCCACCTTTCCACTTTTAATAATTCGTGGACGATTATTCCAAAAAGACTGGATAACGGCGCAGAACCACCTTCCTGTCCTTTGCGCTTTTATTCTGAATACCGTTTCAATTCCTAACTCTCCACCCGGGGGTAATACATACAACATATTGCCACAGTTGATGTTCTCTCGGAGGCGAAAAAAGAACTTGACAAAAACACAGCCCTTATGCTTTTTCTCATAATTGAGAGATCGTTTGCTATATAGTTTTATCCTTGGGCTACACTGGTGAAAACACATCGGGGTAGCGTAGCAGCAACGCTCTGCTGGTTTTACATAGCAAAGCAAGGAGATGTGATGCCGCGAAATTTGGTTTGTTACTTTGTTTCGTATGGGATCCAGGGTTTGATTCCTGTATGGCATCGCGTCCAAAATCCACACATTTCCCGTGTCAGAAAGACACATCAACAATCACAGACAATCATCAAGGAATACCCTACCGGCGTTTGCGAGCCCGTTTGTATGATAACATCGCACATTATCACTCCAGAACACGCCGCAAACTCCGCGAAACCATTCCTTGGGCATTCATGCAAACCTTCGAAACCTATTATGCGAGGCTATATCGCATAAGAATGAACTCACCTATAACCTCATCAAAAACTTACTCAAGGAGTAAATAATGAGAAAAACTCTTATTATTGCCCTGTTCCTGCTCTTGGTGGCTTTTGCCTGGGCCGACACATACACTATAGGCACCGGCACATCGTCCACCAGCTACAGCCCTTTCTACGGTTTGTACGATTACAGCTGGAACAAGATTATTTACACCGCCGCTGAGATCAATACCGCGGGACTAACTGGAGCCGCGGACATCTACGGCATTGGTTTCCAGGCTTACAACACCCCGGCCAACTATGTGATGCTGAACCAGAAAGTTTACGTCCGGCACACAACCCTGTCAAGCTACGGTACTGCAACGGATGAAACCGGAACCGGTTACCCAGCAACATCAGGCTTTACTCAGGTTTTCAATGCCAACGTGGTTTTCAATGGCACCGGCTGGTATTACATCATGTTCAACAGCCCCTTTGCCTGGGATGGAAGCAGCAACCTGGAGATTCTCTGGGAAAACCGGGATGGTGACTGGTATAGCGGCTATCCCACCCACTGTTATACTTCCACCAGCACAAATTACATGACTGTGTATAAATATGCGGATGATAGTTTCCCTACAACAGTGGGTAGCAGGGGCTATAACCGCCCGAACCTGAGGCTGGTAACCCAGACCCTGGATGCCGCTCCCACCGTCAATCTGTTATCCCCCGCTGATGGCGTCTATGTCTTCACCGGTGAGATGCTGACCTGGAACAACGCCCAAGGCATGGCTTCCAGCTACGACCTGTATCTGGGAACTACCAGCGATCCCTCATTTCTTACCAATACAGCCGATATGGTGTATTTACCTACACTATCTGCAGGGACCACCTATTACTGGAAAGTAGTGGCGCGCAATGCCAATGGACCTGGCACCGAATCTGCCACCTGGAGCTTTAAAACCCCAACTGCCACTCAACTGGTGGAAAGCTTTGAGAATACCGGCTTCCCGCCTGCTGGATGGGCCAACCCGGGCTCTTGGAGCCGCAGCACCACCACTCCAGTATTCCATGGATCCGCGACTGCGTACAAATCAGCTTCCACAACTCCTGCAATCCTTTCCACGCCGATGGTGGCCATCGATGGAAGCTCCGTCCTGGATTTCTGGTACCGCACTGGTTCCACTAACGGTTACGGCATGCTTAACGTGAAGTATTCCACCGACCGTGAAAACTGGAGCCAGGTCGGCGCCACCATCACGATGCCCACAACTACCACCTGGAACAATGCGTCAGTAGCTCTGGGCACGATTCCGGCAGGTAACTACTACCTTGCCTTTGAAGCGCTTACCAGTAGCTCCACTTCCAGCATCTATATCGACCATGTAGTTGGCCCCGAGCCGGCTGCTCTTCCGCCTGAACCGGCAAGTCTGATCTATCCCTTGGATAATGGCTGGACCTTCCTCGATGGCACCCTTAGCTGGACTGCGTCAATGAACGGGGGACTGCCAAGCAGTTATGATGTATATTTAGGCACTTCCAACCCTCCCAGTTTCGTAGCAAACCAAACCGGAACTTCGTATGCTCCCACTCTCGCTGCCGGAACCACATACTATTGGCAGATTGTTCCCCGCAACGATACAGGCACGGCAGCTAACTGCCCCGTCTGGAGCTTCAAGACTCCGACCGACACTCAACTGGCTGAGAGCTTTGATGCCACTACTTTCCCTCCTGCCGGCTGGGCTAATCCAAACTCCTGGAGCCGCAGCACGACAACTCCATATTATGGAGCCGGTTGTGCCTACAAATCAGCCAGCACAACTGCTGCAATCCTTTCCACGCCACTGCTGGCTATCGATGCAAACTCCGTATTGGATTTCTTCTACCGCACAGGTTCCACCACCGGTTACGGCCTGCTTAATGTGAAATATTCAACCGACCGCCAGAACTGGAACCAGATCGGAGCCACCATCGCGATGCCCACAACCACCACCTGGAACAACGCGTCAGTAGCTCTGGGCACGATTCCGGCTGGCAACTACTACCTGGCTTTTGAGGTATCCACTTCTACCTCCACTGCCAGCATCTATATCGATCATGTGTTTGGCCCCGAAGCGGCTACGGTCGTTCCAGACCCCGTAACCCTAACCGCGCCTGCGGATGCGGCTGTCGATGTCGTACTTAAGCCCACCTTCACCTGGACCGCTGCCACCATCGGCGGTATCCCCACAGGCTACAAGGTATATTGCGACACCAACGCCAATCCGGTCACCCAGATCGCGGATGTTAGCACTACCACCTACACTGCCACCACCGCCCTGGCCTATTCCACGACCTACTACTGGAAAGTTGTGGCTTACAATGCTAATGGCAACTCTGCTGACAGTGAGATCCGTAGCTTCACCACCATGGCAGATCCCACCATCTACACCTTCCCCTGGCTGGAAGACTTCGGCACCACAGGCACCAACTTCCCGCCTATGAATTGGACCAGATGGAGCGGCTTACTGACCCAAGACCCGGTTACCCTGACAAGCGCGAGCGGCTATTGGGTTCAGGACGATTTTGCCAATATCGTCACTAGTCCCACCAACAAGAGCGCCAGAATCAATATCTACGGCGCAACAACGATCAGACACTGGCTGATCACCCCGCCGGTGAATATGCCCGGCGCCGGTTATCAACTGGATTTCGATCTGGCGCTTACGGGTTATGGCAATTCCAACCCTCCTAATCTGTCCGGAGTCGATGATAAATTCATTGTCCTGATCGGCAACGGCAGTTCCTGGACACCCACTAATGCTGTGATGACATGGGATAATGACGCTTCTACATCAGGCCCGACCTACAGAGTCTATAACGACATTCCCTCAACTGGAATCAGTGTTACCATTCCTCTGGACAGCTATCAGGGTATCTACTATATTGCCTTCTACGCGGAATCGACTGTCTCCAATGCGGACAACGACATCTTCGTGGACAATGTGTTTATCCGCCAAACGCCCACCTCCGCTGTCTTTACCATAGCTCCCGCGATCACAAGCTGGGATTTCGGTATGGTGCCTGTGGGTGGTTCTGTAGAGAAGGAATTCGCTGTCACCAATACCGGTTCCGGCACCCTGACTGTTTCCAGCATTACCCAAACCGGGGCCAATCCCCCCTTCTCGATAGTTCCGACCCCAGCCCTGCCTTGGTCGCTGACAAATGCCGATCAACCCAATACCTTCAAGGTCGTGTTCTCGCCGCAGGCTGCTGGAGGACCCTTCAGCACGGATGTGACAATCACCTACAACGACGGGACACAGGCCACCTATACGATCAGCTTCACCGGTTCCGCCTACGCGCCTGCCACACTGCCCCTCACCGAGGGTTGGGAAAACGGACAGGGCACCTGGATCTTTGTGAACGGGACCCAGACCAACGCCTGGTACATCGGCGCCGGCGATGCCACTTACGGACCCTATGAAGGAGACAACTTCGCCTACATTTCCAATGACAATGGCAACACAGTTGCGTACACTACCGGTTCGGCATCTGTTACCCATATTTACAAGGATATCGCTTTCGATGCCGACTGCCTGGAATTCCCGCTTTCCTTCCAGTGGAGATGCCAAGGCGAAGGCACGGCCTGGGATAGGATGAGGGTATATCTGGTCGATACAAGTGTCAACCCCGTTGCCGGAACAGAGCTGACAAGCGGACAGATTGGACTAACGAATTACAACGTGCAACCCGCCTGGACAGCTGAAACCATCACCCTGCCCGGCGAACTTTCAGGTACTGTAAAACGTCTGGTCTTCTCCTGGAGGAATGACAGCTCGAGTGGATCCAATCCTCCCATCAACCTGGACAACATCAGCCTGACCGCCGTTCCGGTCCCCTCCGGGCCGGTCGTGGCGCCCAACCTGGATTATCCGGCTGACAGGCAAACCGATCTGCCCAAGACTGGATTCTCCTTCCAGTTCAGTTGGAACATAGCCGGTAGCGAACCCGATACCTACAACCTCTATCTGGCCAATCTGGCTGACCTCGATCCAGGCTATTCCTCGGACGACTTCTTTGCCGCTGCCATCCCCTATGAAGACATAAGCAGCCCCTACCGTCCGTCCTTCACTTACGTTTACGGCGAAACCTACGTCTGGACAGTCAGCGGATCCAACGCCGCGTATCCCGACGAGGTATATCAGTGGCCACCCTATGAATTCACGATCGAGCCTGATCCCACCATCATCCTCCCCCACACCCAGAATTTCGGAACTGACGCCACTCCTGTCTGGCCACTCGGCTGGACCCAAACCTACTCAGGCGGAGTGATCTCCGACCGCTGGACTGTCTCTGCCTCCACAAACGCCGGCGGAACAGCCAACGAGATGAAGTGCTCGTGGTACGACGCAATCGGCGTCTCCCGCCTGATCACACCTCCCATCGATACCAACGGCATCCCCATGTTTACAGCCAGTTTCAACCATTACTACAACGACTTTGGAGCTGGAGTAACGGCAAAACTGCAATACAGCCACGACCTTAACACCTGGTATGACACCGGCTATGCAATTATCAGCGGCTCGGGAAGTTTCGGTGCTTATGAGACCGTTACCATTTCCGGCCTGAACGCGCCTGTCACCTACCTGGCTTGGGTTATGGACGGAAACCACTACCAGTTCAACTACTGGTATGTGGACGACGTTTACCTGGCTGTTCCCCATAATCTGGATGCCAAGGCTGTATCCATCGAAATGTATCAGTTGGTTGAGCCGGTTGCCTTCACCCCCATGGCCACAGTGGGCAACAAAGGAGCACAGACCATCTCCTTCACCGTGACCATGACCATCGGCGGCACCACCCTGCCTGCCCAGAGTGTGACCGCCCTGGCGCCGGGAGAAACCCAGCAGCTTAGCTTCGGCAGCTTCACGCCAGTGGCAAACACCTTCTACGATGTGACTGTCACCACCAACCTGGCTGGCGACGAAAACCCTGCCAACGACACCATAACCGGCCAGTTCGTCTGTATTGAACTGAACAAGACTGCCTATGCCGACGTGGCTCATGATGCCTCAGGGGCGTTGAGCGGCCCTGCCACCTTCAGCCTGCGTAACCCCGGCGCCATCACTGATTTGGCACCCGGAAACCCCTACACCAATCCCGACAGTTGGCTGACTGCCGCGGATTGGATCAACGGCGGCTGGTGGGGAACCGATTATAACGGTAACGACTGGTGGCAGATTGACACAACCACCGGCGCGGGAACTGACAACGGCGATGTCGGAATCGGAATGACCGGCGTCGCTTGGGACCCCGTCGCCGACATCCTTTATGGTGTATCCTATGATGGCGTGAACTACGTCAACAACCTCTACACCTTGGACAGGCTCACCGGCGCGCCCACCCTGGTTGGCACATTGACTTGGGACGGCACCGCCTTCGACGGCTTGATCATCGATATAGCCTGGAACAACAATAACGGCACCCTCTATGGGCTTGATCTCGGCTACGACGCTGTATTCACCATCGATCCCGCCACCCTGGCCATTACACCCTTGGGCTATACAGTCGGTTACGACCTTAACTACGCCCAGGGCATGGCCTTCGACCAGGATACCGGATTCCTCTATCTGGCTGCTTATGCGGGAGCTGGTGCGCTGATGTGGGTTAATACCGTCCAGCCTGATGCTGATGGCCTGCTGGGTGAAGCCTACGTTATCGGCATCTTCCAGAACAACTCCGAGGTTGACGGATTTGTGATCCCCTATCCGCAACTGGCAATCCCTGACCTCACCATTGCCCTCGAGTCAGGCGTGCCCACCCTCAGCTGGAACTCCATTGTCGGCGCCACCGCTTACAAGGTGTATGGTTCCAGCGATCCCTACGCGGATGATCCCTGGACCCTGGTTGCCACCACCGCCAGCACCACATACGCGTACACTGGCACCGAACCCTATCACTTCTTCAAGGTCACTGCCATTGATGGCCCCGCCCCTGCGCGGACTCAGTTCACTGGCATCGAAAGAGTGAGACAAGTGATGCAACCCACCAAGGTTCAGTCCATCAGGGCTAAAGGACCGAAAGCTGCAGAAATGGGAGCCTTCAACCCCATTAAGAAATAAACCCCAATAAAACCCTGGCGGAACTTTCCGCCAACCAATATAAACCCCCGCATCGCCGCGGGGGTTTTTCGTTCCATCCTCTGTGCAAGAATAGAACGCGGATGACAGGATCTTTGAAGGTGGAAAGGTGTTTTTGAGGTGGAAAGGTGGAAAGGTGTTTTTGAGGTGGAAAGGTGAAATGGTGAAAAGGAGCTTTCGTGGTGAGGTGGTGTCGTGGTG
>Ga0255342_1006120_pt1 | contig 11141 bp, 10 predicted proteins | sample wastewater_treat_3_FD_192416 | JGI IMG/M metagenome (GOLD analysis project Ga0255342, IMG submission 192416) | Wastewater microbial communities from Lulu Island WWTP, Vancouver, Canada - plant14 | ecosystem: Engineered > WWTP > Wastewater > Unclassified | place: Canada: Vancouver, British...
CCGAAGTGAAGAAGTGGGATCACTTGCAGAATATTGAGCTCTCTGTCATTGTCGGCTCTGTAAAAGAACGCACAGCGGCGGTGAATCACAACGCATTTATCTACATTATCAACCGTGAGAACGTGAAGTGGCTTGTTGAATATTACGAGAAAAACGGGCTCCGCTGGGATTTTGATATGATCGTCATTGACGAGCTGTCCAGCTTTAAGAATTACCAGTCGCAGCGCTTCAAATGGCTGCGGAAGGTGCGCCCGTTTGTGAAACGCTGGGTAGGGCTGACGGGTACACCGACATCCAACGGTCTCATGGACTTGTGGGCGGAGATCGGTATCCTCGATGGCGGTGAACGGCTCGGGCGGTTTATCGGTCGTTTCCGTGAATGTTACTTCAAGCCCGGCAGCATGAATCCGAGCACGGGTGTGGTGTTCTCATATACACCGAGACCGGGTGCGGAGGAACAGATCTACCAGAAGATCTCAGATATTACGATATCCATGAAAGCACTGGACTATCTGGATATGCCGGAGTGCGTGTATGTCAACCATGAGGTCGAGATGAATGCAGCAGAGCGAAAGCTCTACGATCAGCTCAAGCACGACCTTATCATCCCCCTTGAAGACGGTGACATTGATGCGGCAAATGCGGCATCGCTGTCCAATAAGCTCTTGCAAATGGCAAACGGAGCAGTCTACGATGAAAACAAGGAAGCCCGTGTCATTCATCAACGGAAATTGGAAATACTGGAAGACCTGATCGAAGCGGCAAACGGACAGCCTGTGCTGATCGGATACTGGTTCAAGCATGACCGCACCCGTATCATGGAGCATCTGACCGCTTGCGGTTACACTCCTCATGACATCAAATCTTCTGAGGATATTCAGCATTGGAATGAGGGGAAAATCGCTGTCGCACTCATACACCCTGCATCGGCAGGACACGGACTCAATATCCAGTCCGGCGGTCACATCATGATCTGGTTCGGACTGACATGGAGTTTGGAGCTGTATCAGCAGACCAACGCCCGACTCTGGCGACAGGGGCAGCAGCACACTGTCACCATTCATCATATCGTCTGCAAAGATACAGTCGATGAGGACGTGCTGTCTGCTCTTGCTAATAAGGACGTAACGCAGGAAAAGCTGATCGCTGCAGTCAAGGCTCGTCTTTGAAATGACGACAATTTGACGACAAAAAGGTAACGTCATAAAAGTTACGTCAAATGCTGCAAAACGGTAACACCGCTGAAATGCCGTATCTATGACGTTTTAAGCCCTATACACTCCCGGAGGTGAAAAACTATGGCTCGAAAGAACAACCGCATGAAAACCGAATACCACAGAGGACTCGGCTTTGATCCGAGAAAGTATATCTCTGCACCTGTGCAGCGCACAGGATATATTCTCCCTGACCGCACACCGCAGCGTGGGGACATTTGGTTTGCCAACCTCGGCACACACTCAAATTCCAGCGTGCAGTCTGGCACGCGCCCCGTTGTTATCATTTCCAACGACATCGGCAACTGCCATGCTGACACCGTCAATGTGATTCCGATGACAAGACACCTGAAAAAGCCGGAGCTGCCCTGCCATACACAGCTTGATCCGTTCAGTGTCTCCGGTGGCAGTCAGCTCCTTGCACCGTCAATGGTGCTGGCGGAGCAGCTCACCACCATCAGTAAGAATGCACTGAGAACCTTCGCAGGGCATATTTCCGATGATGAAGCAATGAACCGTATTGAGACTGCTGTTCTGTCACAGTTTGCACTGGAAAGGAGTGTGCCTGAATGCCTGTAAATTTTGTGAATATCCCGGATGTGTTGAAGCAGACGGCATCCTTCTGTGTCTGGAAGATGGAGAAACGCAGCGGCAGGCCGACCAAAGTGCCGTATAATCCTCGCACCGGAGCTATGGCAAGAACCAACGATCCATCTACCTTCGCTGACTTCAACACAGCGATGAAATCCTATGCCATCGGCGGCTGGGACGGAATCGGCTACCGTGTGTCAGAGGGTATCGGTGCAATCGACATCGACCACTGTATCCGTGAGGACGGAAGCCTGAATGATGTGGCGGCATCCATTCTTGGCATCTTCAGCACAGCATATTTTGAAAAATCTCCCTCCGGCACAGGTCTGCGCGGCTTTTTCAAGTTGTCTCCCGATTTCGCCTACGATAAGACCGTGTATTACATCAACAACAGAAAGCACGGTCTTGAGGTCTATCTGCCGGGGACAACGAACAGGTTTGTGACCGTGACTGGCGATATGTTCCGTGCAGGCACAGTGGAGCGTGATGATGATGCGCTCCGGAATCTGCTTGACACCTTCATGAAACGCAGCACCCGTGTATCTTCCAAGACTGTCGAGCCTGTGTCCTATCTTGATGATGACGGTGTTATCGCTCACGCATCTGCATCGGAATCCGGCGATAAATTCAAGGCTCTTTACGAAGGCAACTGGGAGGAAGGCTATGATTCGCAGTCTGACGCAGACATGGCGTTTGTATCCATGCTCTGCTTCTGGTGCGGAAATGTGGAAGAGCAGATCGACCGTATCTTCCGTTCCTCCGGCTTGATGCGTGACAAGTGGGATCGCATGACCGGTGACAGCACCTACGGTCAAATTACCATCCGCAATGCTGTGTCCACCAACGGCGAGATCTACACACCGATCATGACCGGCTCTGCGGAGGATGACTTTGAATCACTGGACGAGGAAGAAGCGGAAGTGCTGACCTTTGAGCCAGACCTCAGCCATATCACGCTCACCATCGAGGAAATGCGTCCGCACACAAAGCCCCGCTACCAGCGTGATGAGATCGGCATCGGTTATGCCTTCGCTGACTATTTCAAGCCTATCGCTCGTTTTGACCGGGAGCGCGGTATCTGGTATGTTTATGACGGGAAGATCTGGCAGCCGGACGAGAACGCCCTCGCTGTGGCGGAACTTGCGAAGATACTCGCTGACAGGCTATATTCCTTTGCACTCCAGATTACGGACGAGGACACCCGAAATCGCTACATCAAGCGTGTGCAGAAGCTCCAGATGCGGAAGAACCGCCGCACGATGATCGAGGACGCAAAGTCTGTCTATCCGGTATCTCACACTGTTTTTGACCGCAATACCGATCTGTTCAACTGTCAGAACGGCACGCTGAACCTCACCACGGGGGAGTTTCGTCCGCACGATCCTGCGGATTTTCTGACCATGATGTCTGGCATCACCTACGATCCCGATGCGACCTGTCCGAGATGGGAGCAGTTTATCTCTGAGGTCATGTGCAACGATGCAGACCTCGCACTGTATCTTCAGAAGGCACTCGGCTACGCTCTCACCGGTGATACCTCACTGGAATGCCTGTTTATCCTCTACGGTGCTACGAGCCGTAATGGTAAGGGTACCACAATGGAGACATTTCTGAAAATCATGGGCGACTACGGCAAAACCTCGAATCCTGAAATGCTGTCTACTAAATTTGGCAATACCAATGCGTCGGGTCCGTCTGAGGAGATTGCCCGTCTTGCAGGTGTCCGTTTTGTCAATATTTCCGAGCCGGAGAAGAAGATCACCTTCAATGCGGCACTTGTCAAGAGAATGACGGGTAACGATACACTGAATGCCCGTTTCCTGCATGAGAATTCTTTCGACTTCCGCCCAAACTTCAAGATCTTCATCAATACCAACTACAAGCCGTCCGTGTCGGATATGACACTGTTTTACTCCAATCGTCTGAAGCTCATTCCGTTCAAGCGCCATTTTGAGGAACATGAGCAGGATAAAGGTCTCAAAGCATTCTTTGCTTCCCCTGAGAGCCAGTCTGCTATCTTCAACTGGTGCTACCAAGGTTATAAGCTGTTCAAGAAACATGGACTCGATGATCCGGCGGCAGTTACAGAGGCAACAAAGGAGTACCAGGATGAGTCTGACCGTATCGGGCAGTTTGTGGATGCATGGCTCGAAGAAGGTGAAGCATACGAGGAGCGTACCTCGGCTGTATACCGTCTTTACGGGCAGTGGTGCGATAAATATGGCTACCGTAAGGAGAACAGCACCAACTTCAACAACGCTATCCAGCGCTTTTTCCCAATCATGCGGAAACGCCCCAACGATGGCAGTGGTAGCCAGACAACTATGCTCGTGGGCTGTCGTTTCTTGAAGCATGAGAACGGCGAACTGGATCATGCTGCGACCGAGGAGGACGATGCAGCATTTTCGTAAGCCATCTTTTGCACTGCCAACGTTGAGCGGATAGCCAAATTGTCGCAGTGTGTAGCAGAGCGAAAATTGTGAGTTTTGTGCGTTTTTCTCAATTTTACGCACTTTTCAAGGCGTGTCGCAGCTTGTCGCAGGTTTTTTTGGTGTTTTCTATATATACTTCTCTTTATATATATTACTATATTTACTTGCGACAACTTGCGACAAATATAAATAAATAATAGAAAAAGTAAGTAGAATAGGGATTTTAGAGAGATTTATGAACTATTGCCTACCCACTTGCCAAGAATTGTAAGATACAAACTGTGGACGGAGTCAGGGAGCTGACAGCACCACGGTGTGTATCGGACAGACTTGGCAAGTTGAGAGGCGTGAAACAAAATCATTATTTCAGGAGGACTAAAACTATGAGAATCATTACAAGTGAACAGGTATCCGCAGGACATCCTGACAAGATCTGTGACCAGATCGCAGATGCCATCGTAACTGACTGCTTGCAGCATGACAAAGACAGCCGTGTCGCCATCGAGTGTCTTTTCAAGAACCGCTGCCTTGTGATCGCCGGTGAACTGACCAGCACTCACGAGCCGGACTACAAGACACTGGTGCAGCAGGTGTTTGATCGTATCAATAACGGCGGTGCAGAGAACAGCGATGCCGGACTTGACTATAAGCTGGATTTCTCCGCCGACGATCTGGATATTGCGATTCTGGTCGATCATCAGAGCAATGACATCGCCATCGGTGTGAATATTGGCGGTGCAGGAGATCAGGGAATGTGCTACGGCTACGCAACTAATGAGACACCGGAGCTTCTGCCGATCCCCTTCGTGCTTGCAACTAGATTTCTGGAACTGCTCAAAGCATACCCTTGCCGTATGCTGAAAGCCGATGCAAAGGCGCAGGTCAGCTTCGACTATGACAGCGGTCGCATTACCACCTTCCTCTGCTCGGTGCAGCATACGCATGATGTGAATGTCGAGGATTTCAGGCCCATCATCGAAAACATCATGATTCGCACAGCAACAGAATACGGACTGAACGCCGACTTTGCAAAGCTTGTCAATCCGACCGGCAGATTTGTTCTTGGCAGCTCGTTTGCGGACTGCGGTGTGACCGGACGCAAGCTCGCCTGCGATACCTACGGTGGCATCGGACACATCGGCGGCGGTGCGATGTCCGGCAAGGATCCGTCAAAGGTTGACCGCAGTGGTGCGTATACCGCGAGAAAGATTGCAAGGGATATTGTTAGCGCCGGATATGCGGATAAGGCAGAGGTGCAGATTGCATACGCTATTGGTGTTGCGGAGCCTGTGAGCGTGTATGTGGAGACCTTCGGCACGGAGCATCAGGACAAGGAGTTCATCAATCAGTTTGTCCGTGAGAACTATGACCTTACGCCGAGAGGTATCATTGAAAACCTGCGTCTGCTGGATGTGGATTATAACACTGTTTCCGCATACGGACACTTCGGAAAACGGGGGCTTCCGTGGGAGAAATAAAATATTTCTAAAAAACTTTTGAAACGATACCCACAAAACACCCCCCTGAAACGCTATATAGTAGAGGCTCTTGCACGAGCCTCTCATGGAGGTGAAGCCAATGCCCAAGAGACCAAACACACCGTGCCGTCATCCCGGCTGTGCGGCGCTCGTACCTTACGGCACCAAATACTGTGACAAGCACCGTTCCCTCCACTCGGAGGACACACGCTCCGCAGGCAGCCGAGGCTACGGCGTTGCTTGGAACAGATCCCGCAAGCGTTACCTTGAGACACATCCGCTGTGTGTGGAGTGTATGAAGCAAGGACGCTATGTCAAGGCGACCGATGTTGATCACATCAAGCCGCACCGGGGAGACAGCGTGCTGTTCTGGGATCAGAGCAACTGGCAGAGCCTCTGCCACCGTCACCACAGCATCAAAACCCGAAACGAGGATCACACCCCTGAGTACAAGTACTGAACACAAGCCACAATCACTATCGTTGCAGTTCACTCAGGCTCAGGGGTGTACCTATGGGGCGGGGCTGGGGGCTGGGCGGCCTCCGGGGGCCGGTCGAAATCTCTAAAATCTGAGCAACAGAAGACCGTTGGCCCCTCTCGTGTTAAAATTCGCAAAATTGCAAGGGCCCCGGTCATTTGGGACCCTACTGTATACAAAAATATGAAACCGTACAGCGGCAGCGATAACTCGGAATCGCTGAATCTGTGCGGTTTTTCTTACATCAGACGGCATCTTCTCCTTTCATCCGCACCCTGCGCCATTTCGTTACAAAACAATATGAAAAACGGCGGTTTTTCACGCAAAACATGATGAAAACATCTTATTTTTAGCAGTTTACCGCATTTTGCTTTGTAACCTTGGCGCAGCCCGTGTGGATACCGAAAAGGTACGATGTTACGCTATTTGGAGGACTTGCAGCATATGACCGAAACGCAGAAAGAGCAGATATTGAGTATGCGTATGCAGGGCATCGGATACAGGATAATCGGCAAGATGCTGAATCTGAATGAGAATCTGGTACAGCTCTACTGCAAAGCACACGGGCTTGCCGGGGACGGCAATCTTGTCATGCTCAACCACGATATCTGGTGCAGAGAAAACAACCGCTGTATCCTCTGCGGAAGAAAACTGAAACAGCCAAGACACGGCAGGCGGAAGCAGTTCTGTGACGGACGCTGCCGCACCCGCTACTGCCGACTGAAAAATAAATCGGAGGAATAATATGCTTGTGACAATTTTATGTCTTACCTACATGATGATCATTATCCTGATCCACGCAATATGGATCAGTTCGATCATCAAGCATAACGGCAAATGCCAATACAAGGACTGCGGTCACTGTCCGTATGACGGCTGGTGTCCGATGCAGGAGGATGAAAAACATGACACTGACTGAGAACTTTATCCGTGAAACGATACATCTTGACGGGAACGCCGAGGTCATGTTCGGCAGCGATGAGATGTATGATACCTATCCATGCTACATTCCGACCGTAGAGTTTATGCTTGTGGCAACGGACGCCCTCGCAGAGGTCGCTGACCGCATCCGAATGGAAAAGGGATTTCTCCCGACGCATCCGAGGGATGGCAGAACCGATGAGGTGGACAACGATGCGTGGTACGACTTTTACATTGGCATCTGCCGGCTGCCCGGAGAGAATCAGCCGTGTCAGCTTGACAGCAGCATTACCTTCACCGTTGTCAATTCCGATGCGGATGACAACGAGTGTATGTATGGGATTGAACTGACCGCAGATGAGCAGTCCGTTGTTCTGGATATCCTGAACAGCCAATGCAGGAAATACATGAACAAGACCTGCGATGAACTGCTGAATGAAGCCGAGGAGGAGATGATGGATACAGAATGAAAATCATCAAACGGGACGGTCGAGAAGTCCCTTATGATTGTGAAAAGATACGAGCCGCAATTACAGCCGCAAATGCAGAGGTCGATGACAAGATCAGCGATACGACCATCGGCTTCATTGTCGGTAATATAGAAAAACGCTGTCATGCCCTTGCAAGACCTGTCCATGTCGAAGAAGTCCAGGACATGGTTCTCGATGAACTGGACAGGGCCGAAGCTTACAAACTTGCACGGCACTACAGCGAGTACCGCCTGCGTCATGAACAGCAGCGCCGGATGAACACAACGGACGGCAAGATTCTCAGTCTCCTTGAGAGGAACAACGAGGAGGCAAAACAGGAGAACGCCAACAAGAACCCGATCATCAACAGCACGCTCCGTAACTATATGGCGGGAGAGGTCAGCCGAGACATCTGCCGCCGATTCCTGTTTCCCGAAGATGTGATCGCTGCCCACGATGACGGCATCATTCATGTACACGATCTGGACTACATCGCAGAGCCGATGCACAACTGCTGTCTGGTGAATCTGGAGGATATGCTTCAGAACGGCACAGTGGTATCCGGCACTATGATTGAGAAGCCGCACAGCTTTTCGACTGCCTGCAATATCGCAACGCAGATCATTGCACAGGTCGCCTCGAATCAGTACGGCGGACAGACCGTCAGCCTTGCACATCTTGCACCTTTCGTGGATGTGAGCAGAAAAAAGATCCGCACCGAGGTGTTCGAGGATGTGAACTGCGACTGCGGCTGCAAATTGTCTGAAGATGAGATCAGCCACATCGTTGAGAAGCGAGTACGCCGGGAAGTCAAGCGTGGCGTGCAGACCATTCAGTACCAGATCAATACACTGCTCACCACCAACGGACAGACGCCGTTTGTTACGGTGTTCATGTATCTAGACGAGGTGTCGGAGGGACAGACCAGAGATGACCTTGCACTCATCATCGAGGAAACTTTGCTTCAGCGTATCGAGGGTGTGAAAAATGAGAAGGGCGTCTGGATCACCCCGGCATTCCCGAAGCTTATCTATGTTCTCGATAAGGATAATATCACCGAGGACAGCCGCTATTGGTATCTTACGAAGCTTGCCGCAAAATGCACGGCAAAGCGTATGGTTCCTGACTATATCTCCGCCAAGATCATGAAGAAGCTGAAGGGCGATGTGTATGCCTGCATGGGCTGCCGCAGTTTCCTCACGCCTTCGGACGATCACAAGTATTACGGGCGTTTCAATCAGGGTGTTGTGACCATTAACCTTGTGGATGTTGCTTGTAGCGCAGGCGGTGACGAGGATAAGTTCTGGCAGCTTCTGAATGAACGCTGCGAACTGTGCTTCAAGACTCTGATGTGCAGACATGAACGACTGAAAGGTACGCCGTCCGATGTTGCGCCGATCCTCTGGCAGTACGGTGCTTTGGCACGGCTCGGCAAGGGAGAAACAATCGACAAGCTGCTGTATAACAACTACAGCACGATTTCACTCGGTTATGCCGGCATTGCGGAAATGACCTACCGCATGACAGGCTGTTCGCATACTGAGCCTGACGGAAAAGCATTTGCACTAAAGGTCATGCGATTCCTGAACGACAAGTGCAGCAAATGGAGAGCCGAGACAAATATCAGCTTCTCACTGTACGGCACACCGATGGAGAGCGTCACATACAAATTTGCTCAATGCCTCCAGCGCAGACACGGTATTATCCCTCATGTGACGGATAAGAGTTACATCACAAATTCTTATCATGTCCATGTGACCGAGCCGATAGATGCATTCAGCAAGCTGACCTTTGAGTCTGAATTTCAGGAGCTTTCTCCGGGCGGTGCGATTTCATATGTGGAAGTGCCGAATCTTCAGAACAACATTCCTGCGGTGCTTGCGCTGATGCGGCATATTTACGAAACGATCCTGTACGCCGAACTGAATACCAAGTCTGATTACTGTCAGGCTTGCGGATATGACGGAGAGATACAGATCACCGAAGAGGACGGCAAGCTGATCTGGGAATGCCCGAACTGCGGCAACCGAGATCAGCGGACGCTGAATATCTGCCGCCGCACCTGCGGCTATCTCGGCACACAATTCTGGAATCAAGGCAGGACGGCTGAAATCAAGGAACGGGTGATGCACCTGTGAACTACTGCGGTCTGAATAAGAATGACATTGCCAACGGCGAGGGTGTGCGTGTATCGCTCTTCGTCAGCGGATGCCGGAATCACTGCAAGGGCTGTCACAACCCGGAGACATGGGACTTCAACTACGGTCAGCCGTTCACTTCCGAAACTGAAAAGGAAATCTTAGATGCCCTGCGCCCTTCATGGATACAGGGCATTTCCATTCTCGGCGGTGAGCCTTGCGAGGAGGAAAACGAGCGTGTGCTGCTTCCGTTGCTCAAAAAGATCTGGTGGGAGATGCCGGAAAAGGATATCTGGCTGTTCAGCGGATACACCTATGAGATGCTTCGGAACGATGAGCTTCTCCGCTATGTCGATGTGCTTGTGGACGGTCCGTTCCTGCTGGAGCAGAAGGATATCTCACTTGCGTTCCGGGGCAGTCGGAATCAACGAATCCTCCGATTAAGAAAGGGGGTACGGGTATGAGAGCCAGACTGAAACCGCTGGGAGATGCCGTTCGCTGCGATGCCTGCGGCTGTGCCTTTGTGCCAGAGCCAAAAACGCAGCGTGAGGGAGAAATCGAATACAGCTTCTTCAACTGTGATTACTGCGGCAAGGCGTATATCATGTCCGTGACCGATGCGGCACTCCGCCGGAGCATCCGCAAATACCGGACGCTTTCCGAAAAGCTAAAGGGCAAGCCCGTGACAGAGCAGACGCTCCGTGAAGTAACGGCACTGAAGGATGCGAATACGAAACGAGCCGCAGAGCTGCGGCAGATATATATACGGGAGGAATGACATGAAAACAGCGGAACTTCGCATGATTCCTGTTTCCGAGCTGAAGCCTGCGGAATACAACCCGCGTAAAAAGCTGAAGCCCAGAGACAAGGAATACGAAAAAATCAAAAACAGCATCGAGGAATTCGGCTTTGCCGATCCTCTGGTGGTCAATGCTGACATGACCATCATCGGCGGTCATCAAAGACTGACAGTAGCGATGGCACTCGGCTACACCGAGGTACCCTGTGCTGTGGTCGATATTGACAAGGTCAGAGAGAAAGCCCTGAACATCGCCCTGAACAAGATCACGGGCGCATGGGACGAGAACCTTCTCGCTGAACTTCTGGAGGATATTCAGAACTGCGAATTTGACCTCGGCAAAACAGGCTTTGATCCGCCGGAGATCGAGCAGCTTTTCAATGCGGTGCATGACAAAAAGGTCTCCGAGGATAACTTCGATGTCGAGGAGGAGCTTCAGAAACCGACCTTCTCCAAGCCGGGAGATATCTGGATCCTCGGCAGGCACAGAGTCATCTGCGGCGACAGCACTGTTGCGGAGACATACACAAAACTGATGAACGGGCAAAAAGCAAATCTCGTCCTGACTGATCCGCCTTACAATGTGGACGTTGAGGAGACTGCCGGTAAGATCATGAACG